>WNFQ01007408.1_pt1 | contig 13530 bp, 10 predicted proteins | sample 5400171 | NCBI WGS metagenome assembly WNFQ01 (sample SAMN13153356, study PRJNA577476) | soil metagenome | isolation source: 20 cm soil under Madrone tree | place: USA:California | collected 2016-06-14
ACTCTACAAGAATATGTAACAATTTTCTGGTGCAGAATTCTGGGCCAGCCATGAAGTGGAAATAAGTGCTCAAAAAAGCTATGCATTATGAGAAGGTCAACTGTAGCGCATCCAAAAGAGGGAAAAAACATAACGATCCCCTCCTCTCACACACCCTCATCTCAGACCTCTAAGATCACCATCCATAAGGGGTCATGGGCCATGTAGCCTAGAAGCCTCGAATGAAACAACATCGTTGACGAAAAATAGACACATACCTTCAGTATCGCATCGAACAATATCCCCTTAATAGGGGCGACCCCTATCTAAACGCGTACCATCTCGCCTGCTGCGGGTGCTAAAGCTGGTGTCGCGCGCCCGCTGGCGTTTCACCTTGCTCGCAGAGTTTGGGGTGGCTTCCTGCATAGGCATGGCAAGCAAGGCTATGGTCTAGGGTATGCGTGCCGCATGGTTACGATGATCGGGATGAGAAAAGCAAGAAGCAGGGGCATGGCGGGCGCAAAGGAGGCAGGATGACACGGTGGTATGTGAACAGCGGTGGGAGATTGATTTGGGAAGGAAGAGAAAAGGGGAAAAGGAGGGGGTTGATCAGTTACGCCTTAGGAAAAGGGTGTTCAGACACTTACGGCTTTGTGCACAAGGGCATTGTGCTTGGCGTTGACCTCCCTATGGTAGGCATTCAACTTCTTCTCATCGATCTCAGCCAAGTCGAAGAAGTAGCCTGCTTTGAGCTCGTCGTGCCATGCTCTACGTGCGGTCGCCTGGTAGAGCAAGAGGGCTTCTTTGCCATCGACTATGGTCCTGTCCTCGTGGTTCTCTATCTGCCAGAAAAACGAGGAGAGGACTTTGGCGTATCCCTCAGGCCAACCGGCCGGGATGAGCCACCTGCAAAGGAGGTGGTTGGCGTCCATAAACTGCTCCCATGTGAGCTGCTCATCACTTAGCGCATTCACGTTCAGGAGATTGGAGGCAGCTGTGAGGAGGGAGAGGCGGCTGTCACGAGTCCTGGCGCCATCCCAGAGGTCTTCATTCGCCGCTTTCTCTATGTCGGCTATTTGGCAACCTTGATCGGTGAAGTACCACAGGGGTACGTACTCGAACTTCCTGACCTTCTCGATGACGTACGCCATAGGACGCCGCAGAGAGATGGTGGGGCTCACCGCGTCGAGGTCTACGGGAGGGAGCTGCGGGGCTCGCTTGTCGGCTTTGTCAGGGGAAACCCAATCCTGGTCGTGGCTGGACAAGGGAGGGAGGTCCTGGGGTGCAACGAGATCTCCGTGCTGTGGTGGATGCGGCATCTGCTTTTGGAGGGGGTTTCGATGCTGATCACCTGGCTGAAGTTTATGGCCTGGCAAGGGGGGTTGGAATGGCTGTAACGGCTCTTGAGGAGGCTGCGCTTGGTTGGGATGCTCAGGGTCATCGTGATTGTCGAGCCCTTGCTGTACCTCCTGGTTGCCACGGTTCTGCTGAGGTTCGACAGGTGGTGATGCGGCACGCTGCTGTGACGCGTTGTTGTCAGTCATCTTTCGCCAGAGATCGGCTAGTAACAGAGTGGCTTGTTCTCTGCTCTGGCCGCCAGTCATTACGGCCTCGAAAAGTTGCTGGTAATCGGGATGTGTGCTGAAATCTGGTTGAGCTTCCTGCTCCGGTTCGAGCGCTGGCATTATAAAGGAGTGTGAGACGGATTTAAGATGTGGCACTAATATAGTTGTGTATTCGAAAAGAAAAGGAGCGACCGACAGGAAGGGGAGAAACAACAGCGTGGAAAGATAGCCACGTGACCGTGCTGTGCACCCCGCTAGGTTCAGCATCATGGCTCCGGCGATAATACAGATAGATTCAAGCAGTATATTCGTATTAATATATCTCTAATACAGTAATAGTAACTGCACTTACTACAGTACGTATCGTATCCATACACGGTGTAAGCTTAAAATATAAACGACTTAACGCGGGAAGACCCACGGATCAATTAATTCCGCAATGGTCAGTTATGGGGTCAGGAGGATACATAAGCCGGGGTCCCGCTTCGCTTCCTAGCCACCACGGGTGTGCTTGTTACACAGTCAAGCGGTATGGCAAAGGCAAAGTCATCGTCATCCACATGCCATTCAGGACCAATGCGCCAAAGACGGCCGGGGACTGCCGCGATCGCAAAGTCAGTAAGAGTCGATTGCCCTCGATCGTACGTGCTCACCGAAGCCCACAGGAAGGCCATAGTCAAGTCTTTGTACATGTGGACGTGAGGGTCTACGATGGTCGTTGGACCGACGGCCTTTTTTCCGTAACTTTCTAGAAGCACATGGAGACGGAGATTCATCGACGCTGAGAGCCGTTCCGTCCGGGTCTAGCGGCCGTTGAAGTGAACTCGCTCGCGATAGTTGAGGCGTCGAATTGACGATACGCTTGACATCCTGCGTCTCAGCGTCTTCGAGAGCCAATGGCGCACCAACCGTACTGGAAAGTCCTGTGGACGGACGTCGGACAATGTTCGAAGAATGGCTCCAATCCCAGTCAGTGTGTGGGACTTTTCGATGACTTGGTATTGGTAGGCCGCTGGTACAAGATCCGGCAGCGGAGAAGCTATTTGAAAGTTGCAGAAACGCCTCTGGCGCCGAGTCCGACTGGATGGTGGCGAGATCACTTGATTGTGGTGCAGAAGCTCCTCGAGAACTCCGGATGCGAATTTGCGATGAAGGAGATCCCGATGGGGTAAACGATGCTACCGGTGACATGGATCGAGGCCCATCATATGGTGCCTTGATATCATTGTCTGATTGTGCAGAGGCAAGGATTTCTCGAGAGGCCAACGCTAAGAGATGTTTACAGTTCTTAAGTCGAAGGCAGCTGAAAGTAGACTTGAATACGTTACCTGTTGAGCGGAACTCCTCGTTCTGAACACTATTCGAGACTCGGATTATTTGACGTTCGCACGAGCCTGCCGGAGGGAGGGAAGGAGACGGAAGAGTGAACCTAGGGAAAATGGGAGCGATATTGACAATCGGAGGTGGTAGAGAAGGGTGGAGCACTCGTAGGGGCACATCACAGGAACTCGAAATAAAACTCGGCGAGCCGTTGGTAACACTACCGCGGTCATGCCGCAATGAACAAGTTACTTCTTCATGATCTGGCGTCAAGGAAATGGCACATCAACTTTCGTTGGCGGAAGTAGCATGTAACAACGTACGGGAGACTGGATTCAGAATTGACGATGAACTGGGGGTAATACTTGATCGGGACGAGCCCGGAATTGTGGGATGAATGGGACCCGGTGCCACACGTCCTGGATGCGCAAGTGTCAGCAGCTGTCTTGGAAACTAAAGTCACGTACGTCTCTCTAGGACTGGTTCAGATCTCTGGAATGGGGATAGTAATGTCACCCGATCACGAAGGATTGGGTCTCTGTCCTCCCCGGTCTTCGTAGGTAAGGTAAGTGATCCGATCCATCTATAAAGGTACGGGAGGGATATCGCTCACCCGAAAACCGATGTCTTCGTCGCGATCCTGCCGAACACCCCCGCTTCCGGGAGATGGCGATGATCCAATGGGTGGCCAGTCCATTGGATCAAAACCATTCCTTTCTGACAAGAATGTCCGGTAGAGGAGAGATGGAGGACGAGAGACACCCTCTAATGAGGGAGAGGACATGAAATGACCCAAATCTGGGAAACTCAACGATCCATCGCTGAGAATCATGCGCACGAACACTCACTTGTGGATTCGTGATTTGCGTTCCCATGACCCACAGCAGTGCACGGGGCTACTTCGTAGCTCAGATAAAGACTGGGATCGGACTGGGATGATGGTGGAGGCAATGATAAATCTAGGAGGCGGGGAAACAGTGGCGGAACGGTCATGTAGATCGAACCAGAATCTTGCAAATCAGAGTCGTACGTGAACGCTTCAAAGTCAGATACCACTTTGAAAATATAAGCAGAGTAGGCGGCACAAATCGAGTGCATGTATACCTGTACATGAATCTGTAGGAGAGAACAGACAGGAATCGGCGTGTGCGAATGGCAAAGACAAGTCGAGTCGGGGCGACAGTGGTGGTGAAATTCCGATGGGATCGGAATCTTGTACATTAGAATTACCTGGAATTGTTTCGAGGTCTGGATATGCAATGAGAAGCGTGAATATACCGCGAACGCACCTGTACGTGTATCCTTGGGACCAAACAAATGGATATGGGCGCAAGCGGATGATATTTCCAAACACTTTTGAGGGCTAAAATAGAGAGAACTGGACGGTGTAGGGGGCAATGAAGAATCCAGTAGATTGGGAACTAGTGGCGGAACGGTCATCCATATTGAATCGGAACCTTGAAAATATACATGAGCATACAAGACAGCGTAAATCGGACGCACACACAAACCTGGACCGGTATCTGTAGGACAACAAGAACGAGCGGAATCGGTGTGGACTGGTCTTGTTGTTGGGTACTTCAGTTTCTTGACTTTGCCTTCTAAATCCGTTACACGCTCCTGTAGTGCCGCGCATAGAAACGTTACTTGAGAACATCTGAACCGCGACTCCACTGCCTCGGCCATCCAAGACTCGGACTCGGCTTGGCTTTCACGTAGGAGCTCGACAACTTCGGCAAGCTTGGTTATGCTGGCACGCCACGCATCTTGTGCTTCTCGCAGCATTACCTTGCACACCTCCCAGCCCGATTGAAGGAACGTGATGTAGGGCTTCACCTCCTGGAGTGTCTCTCTCGATTGACCAATATCACGATGCATGGTAAGGACCTCTTCTTCAGCCAGATGCAACAGCTCCTTCGTCTTTGCCAATTCCTCTCGCAGGCGGCTTTCGACTCGTTCGCAGTTGCGTTTCACGGCGTCCTGAATGCTTTCGGATTCTTCTTGGCGCATCCGCTCAAATAACTCTTTCAGGGCCGCCCGGTGATCTTGGGTGACTTCGGTTGCTGGGTCAAAACATGCGTCGGCGGATGTCTGGAGTAGACGCGCAATTTGGTGAGTGGAAGAATCCTCTTGGTTCTGGCTAGGAGAATATGGTGACGATTTGGTAGAGCGGAGAGAAAATTCGAGGTTGATATCGGGGGGAATATCGGGGTCATGGATCTGTTCCGGGGGGAGTGGAGGTTGACCAGTGTAATATGGCCAAGTTGTCGGCTGTCGGTACGAATGATCCTCAGGCTGGTTCAAGGGGGATTGTCCATCAGCATCCTGCAAAGTGTCCAGCTGCTGTTGCGCATCCTGAGCTTCTTGTTTGAGACAGCGTATCTCGGATTCGTGACGATTTTGGATCCTGGCTTGTTCATCCAATAGTTCCTTCGTTTTTCGGAGCCTACGATCACGTTCGCGTTGCAGTTTGGCGTCCAGGTGCGCAATCTTGTCTTCCGCGTACTTCAGTCTGACATGCGCTACCTGCGACTCCTCAGTGATCGATTGGATGATGTGGTCTTTGCCCGAAGCAAGCTCTGTCTGGCGATCTAGTTGCTCCTGCACATAGTGAACGCGATCCATGGTGGCCTTGAGGTCTGCGCGGAGCTTGGACACGGTCTCCTCAGCTTCCGCACAGAGAGCTTTGGCGCTGGCAGCAAATCTCTTCCGTCTCCGCCGCTTCTCGTCGGACGATTCCTCGAGACTAGCGACGAGTTCTTTCAAACTCTCGCGCTCGTGTTCGGCGGCAAGTAGGTCGGCGTGTAACTTCTGTTGGCGAGCACGTGATAGTTCCAGCTGTTCACGGAGGCAATTCTGAGACTGGACGAATTGAGCGTAGATATTCTGGAGCCTGAGCGTAAATTTCTCCGGGATCTGCAGGATAGTGACAATCTAACGCGTAGGGTAAGAAATTCGTTCGCGACATTTACATTGGAACAGATGTACTACGTTCGAGCCTTGGTCTTGAGAGAGAAAGGTGGACATGACCCAGATGAAGGTGAAGAAGGACGCAATGGCGGGCTAAAAAATATTGTCGATACTATGACAAATGACATACGATGGGTACGCACCGGTCCAGTCACCCACAAGAGCAAAAGGCTGGCAGGCAGGAAATATCTGACAAGCTTGGAGACATTTCTGGACTTGGAAACGTTCATGAAAAAGTAAATGATTTCGGGGAGGACGACGACGAATCCGGAGATAATTCCGAGCATGATGATGAAAAGAGGTAGGAGATTGGGGAGTCCGCTAGACGATACTACCATAAGAGAAGACTGATAACTAGGAATGGGCGACGCAAAGGGAGGAGGATGGAGTTCGATACGTTCAATGGCAATGAGGTCCCCGGAAGGGTAAGGCGGCATGAATACCTCTGGAATCGCCACAAAGGGAACAGGAGCATCCAGAAGCGCGATAGGTGGAGGAGGGGAGAGGGCGGGAATGAAATGGGAGGAGATGACGCCAAGGTTTCTGAGCCTGCGGGCAAATCCTTGCAAGACATTCCCGAAGTACAGGAACCTTGAGGCGATTGCGAGGACGATGTGGAACATGGTAGGGCAAGTCTGAGTCTGAGAGTGCGAGGTACTGTATGTCCGATAAAGATAAGAAAGAAAGACTACGCAGTGACGGAGGCAGGGTTTTATACGCCTGCTCGCCGTAGTCAGCCACCCCACGTTCCGAATACGATCTTGGATTCCAGGATCGTATTTGGACTAGACTTTGAAGATAAAGTGCGGTGGATATTCCGGGGTTGATTTGTGCGTTTTGTGTGCTCGTCGTTGAACGTGAAGAACCGGAGATGGAGGACGAGTATGGATGGAAGCTCGGTGAGCATTCAGTTGTTGGCTCACTGCACCCGATCCGGACGGGCCAACTTCGACACATTCAATCCTCTACCGAATCGTGCTGTTAATTATCAGAATGTATGCGTAGGCAGATGGGAATAAACTGACATATGATGGAAATCACCAGTTTTTCGACGGGATCAAACTCGGGTTGGTTGGTTGGTCTGGTAGCGAAACTTTTGTACCAAACATGCGCATAATGGGCGACTCGCAGACTTGGCCTATTCGTATCTACGCATTCGTTAACAATTCCAAGTCAAGTGCTGAAAGAGAAAAGTAAGTAATTGACGCGCCAATCACTAAGTTCCTTTTCTCGGTGCCGTCTCGCTTTCCCACCCGCGTGAGATGGCTCTTCTCCATTAGTCCCTCTGCTTCGGATGCAACAGAGACTGGGTTGTGAGTGCTGAAAGAAGTGCGTGGCCCAAGTCACTCCTCATCGAGGGCCTCGACGGCGGCAGAGAACAATCCAGCCTTCGGCCTCAGGGCTTGATATATGCGTGAAATTTGTACAAAAGGGAAGTAGAATGACGGACTCATAAATATCAGGAACCCATCCGCGTCGTCCTCTCGTCCTTTTCCATGGCCAGCAACGCGTAAGTATAGAGAGGAGAAGTCCAAACTTTATGGACAAAGTCGACTACTCCATGCTATGGCTGATTTTGGCCTCCGAATCTCAATGTTACCGCATCGCATTGAAAATTGGAGGCCAAATGGGTCGAACGCAACATGAGCCAAATCGGTGGGTTTCAGTTGTGAGGCGCGGCAAGGCCATCTCCGAGTCCGAGTCAGTGCTCACGTCAAGGGGGTTCTGCAGAGTCTTCACGTGAGTGGGGACATTGTCCTGATAATGGGTGGTGCTGGGAAGATGTTGACTTACTGTAAATGGGGCTTTGGTAACGATGAGATCATGATTTGTGTCATGTCATGTACCGTCGGGTTAGGGTCGAATATCATTCGGATACATCTGCGATGACTGGCATTTCTTTTAGATGAAATTTGCATGATATAATTATAATACGATACTAGAACCACAATACATACAGTAATGATACAGTAGTAAAGCCACGTCAACGTTCGCGGCATGGAAAGTTTAATGAGTTAGTGACTGTTCACCTCTTGCTTATTACACTTTCCGAGTAGCCCATGACGGTAGGAGAAACGAAAGCTCGAAATCCACAGAAGAATTAACCCTAAAAACGTAGTCACCTACAGTAAGCTAAGTAGTATATAACTATCTGTATATATGTGATACGATAGAGTGGATGGGCGTTACTGTGAGATCCACTCGTAATTCATCCGTACCTTAGCCAGAGCGCAAAGTGGCGCAAGTGCACCATCCTCTACCTCACAATTCCGTAAGTGAACTTCCCTGGGAGGAGCAGCGCCGCCACGGAGGAGCGCCATCAAGCCAGGCCTCGCGTCCAAGCTGTGTACTTCCTCTCTCTTCCCTTCCTCTCCGTTATACTCAATAAAGGGACCACCCGATGAAGGACTAGACGACCTTTTCAAATCCAACTAGGAGAGAGGTCCACCGAGGTCGGATCCGGAGGAAATAGTGGGTCCAGACAGCTTCCGCGGTTCCGCTGAGAGCTTCCCTTCAACAACGTACACCCTTCTCAGGGTCTGGAGGACACGCTCGGCATCCCGAGGTACGCAAGCTGACCGGAGTACTTCCGCAGTTCCGGGATATAACCACAACTCTTCCACGCTGGGCAATTGCGCGAAGAACTGATGCCAGTATCCAATGGCTACAGCGACATGCGCGGGATCGCCCTCCACGAGGACTCTGCGTACGCCCATTGTGTTCAATTCGCCGCAAAGCGTACCCAAATAATAGAACGGGCTTGTCGACTCGCTTGCTCCCACCTGACCGGGGGCAAGTGGGCAAATATTCCACTCCAACTCGAAGCAGAAGCGTGCCATGTCGTCATGAGGTTCGTCCGTCCATGCGAGGAAGCGCCCACGCTTTGGTCCTCCCGAGATACAGATATTTTGCAGCCCTCCACGGGTATAGGAGGCGTAGAGCGGGGGCAGTATCTGAAGCCAGGGTGTCCAAAGACCGCTTCCGGGTGCTACCAGCGTGCGGACCACGAGTCTCTTCCGCGCTGCGTCAGGTATCGCGAGGCGCGTCGCGAGTAGCACAAAGTGACGCGGGGATCCTGTGCACACGGTGAACTCTTTCAACCTATTCAAAGGTATCGGCGCGCCTGAAAATATGTCATTTTCATCCCAAACGGCAGTACACTCGAGCAGGGTGAAGTATTCGAGCTTAGGCATTTGACGCAGCGCATCTAGAAGATCCAAAAGCGGCGTTTTACCGCCAGTTTTAAAGCTCGTCAGTCCTTGGAGAAGCCAATCTGGGGCATGAAGAGCCCGCTCCGCTAAGAAGGAGAGACTACGCAGGGACGCATTGGAAGAGAAGATGTCTTTAGGGATGGAGAATGGTGCTCCAAGATCCCAGGGCGGGAGGTTGAGCGAAAGGGACGGGATCGGAGGGGCTGTGCGGAGGATGATAACTGCACTTCTGACGTGCTCACGGGGACCATCGAGACGAAGGGAGCGCGTGCGAGGAGAGACATTCCGGAGGATTACCTGGGCGGTGTAGGCGGTCATCACTTGCCGATCATCGACGTCGAGCCTACCGACGCGAAGGTGAACATCAAGCAACAGGGGCCTGGACCGCTCTTGCATGATGTCAACCCAAAACATGTTGAGGTTTGGGGTGATCCTGGTCCAGAGAAGTGGGCAGGTATGAGTGATAGACCGCCATGAGCGGCACACCTGAGTGATAGGAAGCCACTCGGGGGAGGCTTTTTGATATATGTGAGGGGGCGAGTGTTCGGATGGTGCGGCACAGCACAGGAGGATTTGCTGGAAAATTTCGAGCGGGAGGTCAGAGAAACGGAATGGAAATGTGTCTTGCCCTTCTGTTTCAGCCGGATGGGCTGGCAGCTCGAGGTCAGGCACCTGGGCAGGGAGGCACTGGGGGAGAGTGTCGGAACTGGAGGATTGTTTGTGCATATGACCAACAAGTTGGCTGTGCTGTGATTACTATGTGGCATGCCTTCACTGACTATACGACGTACTTTGTCTCGACGCATTGACTATCGGGAGTTGAGTCCCTCCCTGGAACCCCGACCACCTTCTGTCTCTCGTTCTCTTCGGACATTTTCTTTCGTTTGCAAAGCGTCAATCGAACCGGACAACAGTATCCCCCTGATGGATGCTGTTGAGGAGAAAAGGTCGTCAACGAGGCCGCACACCACGGCAAAGAAAACGCAGCAAGGAATTTGGGGAAATGAGGCCGTCGCGGATATCGTAAAAGGCGGGGTTTATTGGTGGCCTTTAAATGGGACAGCTAGTTGAAGATGTTTGGCCCGTCTATACAGTTCAATAACGTTTTCGCAGAGTGTCACGATGTTAGCCGACATCAGGACAGGGGGACTTGTATCTACGCACAAACTGCTTCACGATCTCAGCGCTCGGAAAGCAGAAAGGCCTCATGCTGAGCTGAGAATAATTATTACGTATTATAACACCCTTTCACAACTTGTACAATATTTGCACTAAAGTACTTTAATACCATATGACCCTCATACAGTAAGAACATAAATACAAAAACGCAATGCAAATATCAATGTCCCAACCCAATGTTCAATGTATCCAATGTTCAATGTCCAGATCCAATGTACTGTGTGCAGGATATATCTAAATAGAATAACAGGCGAAAAGTGAAACCATCACGAGCCACCTTGCAACAACCTTATCAGCCTCTCCGACGATTTTTCGTCATGTATCCCTGGAAACTGATCCACAGGTAGAGGCACGTCACCGGTTCCGTTGGTGATGGGATCCGAGACAAGCGCGCGCGGGGGAGAATTCGGCCTCCTCCCCACTTTGGTGGGTACGATACGAGAGATGAAACCTTTCCGGATTGGTCGGGCTACAGGTAAGCGCCGTGCCACGACTGTCGTCGCGGAGTCGGTCGGCACAACATGGATCTGCTGTAATGCTGGCAGAACGGCCGGTGCGCCGACTTCTTCCCATGCAATATGCAGCGCCTTGACGAGACTGGCCTGTAGCTCCAGTTTCTCGATGGCTGGCACCTTTTCCAGCAGCATCCACCAACAAAATGCCGGTAGCTCCACGTGCGTTGGCATTGGACCTTCTTCGAGTACGAGTCTGAGCCCGTGTTTTGTTGCACCCAGAAGGTCGCACAACCCACCCAAGTGGAAGATGGGACTAGTAAGGCGTTCCATCGTAACCATCGTCGGACTCCCGTACCAGTACATCTCGAAGGAAAACTCGGCATCGTCGAAGGTTGTGAACACGTCACCGGTCCACATGCGGAAGGTACCCTCCTTAGCACCCCCGGAAAGGTAAACATGTTGCAGCCCATTAGCAGCTTCGATAATGGGCAGCAGAGCACCGAACCAACGCAGCCAGCGGCCCCATCCGGCAATTGCCAACGTGCGCAACTCCAATCGCCGCTTCGCACCACGCGGTAATAAGAGTCTCTGATTGAGCAGCGCGAAATAACGGGGGGAGTTCGCTTTCACTGAGAAGTTTTTGAGGTGCGGCAACTCGACCAATGGTTCGCGCCATGCGTTGGTGTCTTCCCAGGACGCACGGCAGTGCTGCAGCGTGAAATGTGCGAGTGCGGGCATTTGGCGCAGCGCATTAAGGAGGCTCGACAGTGGAATTTGCTCGCCCGATGTAAAATGAGTGATGTTGCGCAAGAGCCAGGGAGGCGCGACGATGCAACGGTCCGCGTTGAAGTGTATTTTACGGATTAGCGCTTGGCCACCGAACAGGTTCTCAGGAAGGAAAACGGGAGGACCAGGCTCCCAGAGAGACAGGGCGAGGCTGTGAATGGGGGTCGTCATACGTAGCGCGTCCAGGACAGCGCAGACGTCGCTGCGTGGGCCTAGAAGCCGGAGAGAGCGCATTCTGGTACAATCGGAAAGTAGGGCGACGGCCTCGTCGACAGACAGACACATCCGTTTGATGGATAGTTGTCCGACCCGGAGCTCGACATCTACCTGCGCTGGTTCGGAACGAGCCATAAGAATTTTGAACCAGGTGAGCGATAAATTCGGGGTGATTGTACCCCAAAGCGAGTGGTGGTTGAGAGCAACGGCACGCCAATGACGGCAAACATAAGTGATGGCAATCCACTCGGGGTATAGTTGCAGAAAGGGATCATGATCGGGTAAGCGTGGCTCAGCAACGCAGGTAAAGATCCTCTGAAGAACTTCGACAGGGAGCTGGTGGATGGGGACGTGGTCCGTAACTGAAGTTGAGTTCCTGCAAAAATTTCCCTCGTTCAGCAAAGCACATTGGTTCCCAGGATCAGAAAACATACATTTTGGGAAGAGGATCTCGCTTCCAACGAGGCCGCAGGCCCACACCCCTCCACGTAGCCCCCCGTGAACTATGCCCTCTTCCGCAGCTGGATGTCATGCTTCGGTTCAGGTGTTTTTCACACTCGACTCTGATGGCGGTAGCAGACAAGTATCAAATTTTTGGAAAAGGGTTCAAAACAGCCCGCCCATGGGCGTTAGAGGCGGTGCGCCGGCAGTGCATGGCCGTGTCCAAGTCACGAGGAGTGTTTGGTCACTGCTGACGTAACTGACGTAATTTCTCTTTCTCTAGGTCAGTAAGAAGTCGTTGGCATTTTATTATGAGCCACAAGACTGAACCACATGACTATCAAGATCAGTGACGCTGCTTACAACCTCTGCCCATTTTGAAGGCATGACCAAGGACCCATTCTATGGCATCTTAGCGCATAATAGTAGTAGAAATGTGGCCTCTGAATTCACCATCGCATCATAGTAGACGAGTCCACATTTCCAGTACGTATGGACTCCAATGACAGTCACGCTGCTCTTCTTGTGCGGTTCAATTGGTGGTTGTGATTTCTCTGTATATTTCTCATCGTCATTGTACATGTGCTGGCCAGGTATGACCGCATGTGGGCGTTGATGGGCGCTACTCAATACACTGTACTGATCCGCTCTGGTGAGTCAGCCTCAGTCCGGTCCGCGTGCAGCTCCGAAGCGTTCAACTTCCTTACACGTAGCTATACAATAGTAGCCTTCTGTGGATGTGGATCGTAGCATCTACCGGAAATGCATAGCGTATGCATGGTGGTAGTCTGTTTCTTCGTTGCTGATGTAATTTGTTTAGAAACAGTCTTGATTTGAGGCGGGCCGCGGGCGAGGTGACTTGAAATACGCCCCCCGTTTCAGACGACGTCCCCAGGGACGTCCTATCAATTCTGTACATGCTTCCGTACTGTGAAAAACTCTTTCAATGTCCAGAGTTGCAGTCCAACGAGATCTCCAGAATGTGGATGGTACAGGTTATCTTAGTTGTTGTTCCTCTTTGCTCTTGCTAAATCAACCAACGCGCACAAGTTACTATAATTGCACTTGCACGCGGATGTAGAATCAATGTTGAATTTGAACACAAAGCGAGTCGACGACTGAATTGTCACGCTAGCAGACTTTGATTGTACAGACACTTATAACAAGTGGCAGTTGGAACAAGCCGTCATCAGACCGCTTCCTGAACGACCTGGAATACCCATCGCTGCGTTTCCAACCCGGCACGGGCTTCAAGCTTGATCTGGTGTGATTGAGTGGTATCAGAACTCAATTGTGGTGCATCGGAGGCAACCGTACCTGGTCGTTAGTTTGAACGGTCCACGCGTTCTCCTTCGACTGGGTAGAGATTCTGGTAGTATTGACCGTCAGCGCCTGCTCGGCTGGAGA
>WNFQ01002405.1_pt1 | contig 13529 bp, 17 predicted proteins | sample 5400171 | NCBI WGS metagenome assembly WNFQ01 (sample SAMN13153356, study PRJNA577476) | soil metagenome | isolation source: 20 cm soil under Madrone tree | place: USA:California | collected 2016-06-14
CGTTGACGCTCTCATGTTCCCAGAACACTCACAGCATCCAAAAATTAATCGTCCTCCTCGTCCCAGGGCTTACATCCACAGTGCTTTCGCTCCCTCCCCTTCCCACCTCCGCCACTGAGAACCCCAACCTCCCCATCGCTATTCCCCTCCCATCAAGCCCACCATCGCCCGTCCCATCTTCCCCTCCTGACCTTCCTTCCTCTATCGATCCGCGCTCTGAGGAGGCTGCGGCGCTCTACGGTGGCATCCCTTTCATCACACGCACCTTCTCCCATGCATGCCCAACCCTTGCCCCAGGTGATTCGAACCGCATGCACTCTGTCCTCAACACGTTCTTTCAGGCCCCTGTCAGCGGCGAGGAGAAGAAAAAACGATTGCGAGAACGGGTCGCTGGTCTGTACCTCTTCTCTTCAACTTCATCACTCCCGCTGACATCTCCCACTGAAATGAACAGCCGAACGCTCAGCAAAAAAGGAACCGGCTCAGTATCTACTCTCAATAGAGCAGATGATTGAGAACGACTACCCCGTTCCTTCGTATCTCGCGGACGTGTTTGACAAGCCGGATGGATGGATAGAGACGCCTGAGGCCGATGCGGATGCAGATGCCAAGCTGGTAACTCAATCGGTCTACGCGATTGATTGCGAGATGGTGCGTGCACTTAGTGCGTACTCGGTTACTGTATGCTGACAAGATAAATATCAGTGCCTTACCGAGGACGGCAAGGCGCTGACTAGAGTTTGCATGATCGACTTTGCGACGAGCAAGGTCGTATATGATCAACTCGTCAAACCACCGAGCCCGATCACAGATTATCTCACTCGGTGTGTTTCACAGCTTGTGGTTATTCACTCTCAACTTAACTATATTTCAGCTTTTCTGGCATAACGGCTCAAGCCCTTGAACCTATAACCACGACGCTTGCCGACGTACAAGCACATCTCCAAGCGCTGATATCGCCTTCGACGATCTTGCTAGGCCACTCACTGGAGTCGGATTTACGCGCCCTGCAACTCTCTCATCCCCAGTGCATCGACACCGCTGTGATCTTCCATCACCCACGCGGACGCCCACTAAAGCCGGGTCTAGCCTGGCTCGCGCGCAAGTGGCTCGGTCGCACCATACAGGATCGTGGGGCCGGTGGACACGATCCTGAAGAGGATGCGATGGCTTGTGTGGATCTACTAAGAGCAAAGATTAAAAATGGTACGTACCCCTCCCACAGAACGAGAGAGCTGGTTGATGGATCGCCATTTAGGACCGGGTTACGGCGAGTTCAGAACCGATTACGAACCGATCCTTGGGCGAATCGCGCGTTCGCAATCACATAGTCATTCCAGTGGCGGCGCACGCACCGCGATCGTTGACCATGGAAATCCTGGTGCCTGGCATGGTGCGTCGGCGACGGCCCCAGCCACGACGGTAGCATGTACAAGTGACGCGGAGGTGCTTGAAGGGGTACTTGACTCTGTGGACTCGCACGAATTTGTGTTCGCCCGGTTGATGGCGTTGGCGGACGCATTGGGTTGTACGTGCTGTCACCGCTTCTCAGGAGCTTACTCGATCCTTACCCCCCTCAGGGGTCACGCCCAGAGCAGGTACAGATGGCGTCGGTCCAGAAAGCCCAGAAATCTCTCGAAACAACGTTATCCCATCCGAGAAAGCAAACCATGCCCCATCATCGCCTCCGACGGTAGTGTCACCCGATCAGAACCAGAACGATAACATGCTTTTCTCAGCAGTGACAAACCTCAATGCGCAACTGACGACGCTACATGCTGCGCTCCCTCCACGAACGGCCTTTCTTCTTTTCTCCGGACATAGCGATCCGCGCAGTATGTCTGGCCTCGCTTCTCGGCGCGCACAGTACCAGGCGAGTCAGAACCAGAACCAGAATCAGGTGAATAGCACTGCAACTAGCGCTGGTACCGGTATCGGTACAACGGGAACGGGTGTTAGCGTACCGTTGCGGTGGAGCACCGCTGACGAGCGAGCGCTCGAGGAAGCGGTTGTACGGGCAAGGATGGGGTTGTTCTTCGTTGGCGTCAAGACGTAGTAGTATTGTGTATTTTCGCTCATAGGAAAAGTATGCATCGCTCCTGGTCCTGGGGTTCACGATAGGACTCCCTGTTACGGTACTTACCGTAGGCTCGAAGCCGGGCCGTTGGTCCCGTGATGATCCATTTAACGAGCCATGAATATCACCTTGTGGTTCTTCCTGAACGCCTGAACAACTAATATTCACCAGTTAGCACCCCGTGGGGACAAGTGGACGTCGCTTAAATACTTATTGAGGCTAGCGCGGATATGATAGCCCAGAAGAATGATGGGGAGACACCATTGCATCTCGCGTTGCAATCGGGAGAAAACCTCATGTTACAGTATCCTAAGTTCGACCTCTGCCCCTTCTCCTTTCCCTTATCTCTCTCTTCGTCTCCTCCCCTCTTGACCTTCTCTCAGTAGAACTTTCATGGACCCCATAATGGCCTCTTTATCTTTATCTGTGCCCGGTCAAATTGCATGCAATGGATCCTTGTCATCACCTCCAGTGATCCACCGACTCTCATTTTCCATGTTTTCTATCATCTCTCTCCCATCAGACCTTGGTCAAGCGATCACTTGCAAACACCAATCATTATCCACCATTGTCTCAAGCATAGGATCCTATATGTTGTAGATGGAAGATGCTAATGCTACTGATTGTCCACGTTTGTCCCTTTGTCTGTCTGACGCCTCAAACATGGTCGGAAGTGAGGTGGAAGCAAAACTTCCGCCAATCCCACCACAGGTTTCATTAGCCGTAATCGACGAACCCTCGTGATCCTCTTCTTGGTTTTAGTGCCTGACTTATTGGAAGCAACTGTCACCCCTCTTTTCATGGTTCCGTCTCGATTCCGATTTCTCATGCATTCAAATTTATCTAAATCAAACCAAATCAAACCAATCGATCTTCCCAGAGCCAGGTTTTCGTCTTCCTGAATTGCCGCCAGTTTGTGCCTGTCAAACTCTGATCGGGTTGCTTGCGATATAAAGCAACTTGTCTTCTGCCCACTTGCATAACCTCTCAAGCGAAGCATCAAGGAGGACTCCTGTAAGATCCTGCAGCTCTTGCATAGTACCGGAGCCATCTGTAATTCACTCTTTCCCTCTCGTCCACAGAGAGACATGACGGACCTTTCGAACGACGTTCAAGTGGAAAAACGCACCAGCGCCAAGGGACGAGAGTACACGATCACGAGGCGTGCCGGTGCTAAGCCGCCAGGTGTTGCTGCGACGATCCAGGCTTCGAGTGATTCAAAGGAAGACTTCGGTGTCCAGATCACTTGGGATCCGCAGGACAACAGCACCTGGAACGCCACCTCCCAAGACCTTCAGGACACAGCATCAATTAGTTCGTACTACTTGCTAAAAAACTCGACCGATAGTGATGGTACCGTCCATTGCACCATCAATTTTGAAAACACTAAACACTACGATTATCACTTCTACGACGAGACTGGTGATAGTTATGAGTGCAACACCTTTGAGAACACCACCCATTACGTCAACTATTTTTCCAAGAAACCCAATCTCCGCTTTGTCACTGGTTCTTAGGAAGGTCGATGAAGTGGTAAGTGGGAGTTCATTCATCTTCTCAGGTCATTCTATCCTACTTGCTGACACAGCTGTGTTAGATCGCGAATAGTTTCGATAGCGTTTGAGAGCTGTGCTTGTACTTGTACTTACGTGGGGCTACCCATGATTCCGTGTATTATCGTCAGTAAAACTGCAGAAACTGTCTACAGATAGGTGTGGGATTGAACGAGATATATTGGAACCGAAAACATACCAGATTTTCACTTTCAAGTTGTGCGAATCTCAAGCACGTTCTTTTACCCAAGCTGCTACATCTTCTCACCTTGACTGGTTCCAAGACCCAATGGGGGCTGATGTGGTTATGACCTTCATGATTTTGATGTCATACGAACTGCCTGTCTTCTCGTTCGACAACGTCACGAATTCGTTGCAGGGAATCGCAATGTAAGGAAGCTCCTTCTCCGACATGAGGAAGAAAATCGGCGGTAACTCTGGAGCAGGATTTGCCTCAATAAGGCCGTAAGGACTTTTGCTTTTGCTTGAGCATCAGCGTCTCGGCAGTACTGAGTGAGGACGTCCGGGGCTCCACCAAGGTGGAAATGATACGGGGCACCGATTAGCCTCGCTCCTTTCAAGCGAGGAAGAACAGTGGAAGGATCCAATAAACCAGGCTGGAGGAACATTGTGACCACGTGCACTGCATGCGCAACAGCTGAATTCCCCATCACGAAAACTTTGTGGGTGTCACTTCAGTGACATTCTGGATGCTCCAAATTATCGTATCGCGGACATCTTCTCCCTCCGAAGGAGAGACAGCTCCAGGGACTAATCGGTTATCCGGAATGATTGTCAAGATCCTGCGAGAGGCAAAGAACTTGAAGGGAACCTAGATCCTTGTAGAGCAGGTCGTATGTCACTGGATATAATCGATTTCCGGCAGTAAAACCTCCTCCCGTATACGAAAAAGAGAATGGGTGGTTTGGAGGATGATTGGGAAGACGTGTTGGGAGGGTAATATGTATCGAGCTTGATACGCACCAACAAATTGAGTCAAACCTTCATTATTCAGCGGCGATCATGCGTCTGGCCTGGCGTCTGTCTGTCTCCAAACTTGAAAGTTTCTCGTTTGATGCTTTCGATCTCGGCTCTGTGCTTCTCCACCAGTGGATCTACAGCTATATAAATTATGGCGTCAAGTTCAAAAAAAAGACCATACTCAAAGACAGGTAACGTACTGTCTTTAATGGTATGTTCGCCTCTTCGGTCTTAGCGACGAAGTCCATGGTGTACAATGGCAGTAGTCAAACGGTGTGAAAGTGAGATGTAAAGTAGAGAAGCCCGCGCTCCTCCCCCATGCTTATATACTGGATAAATGAATAAGAGTTCTCAATTTGAGAGTTATTGGCGGCCCTGTTTCTGCGCAGCGCCCTACCTACCCCGCTCCTGCAGGTGCATGGACGCTTGGCGGGTTGGTCGGATGGACGCGTAGACTGGTTGTCATTCTCAATACGAGCTCAGAGTCGGGAAGCATATTTGATATGGAGCTTGAATGGTTGGTAGGATGGCTATGAGCTTAACGGACGAGCACGATATCGTGGACGGTCGGGACAATAAATAGGAAGGGGTCGGCGCGATGCGTGGACTTCGCCGTGGTTTAAAGAAGATTTTGTATCACTGGTAGGATCAGACATACTTTCAATATATCCACCAACAACTTCTGCCAGCACCACTTTGAAAACTCCAAAAACTGTCTTCTCCAACTACGTCCCTCTCCCAATACCCGAGTGTTTAAATATCAAACTCCCGTGGCCTTGGCGGGCCGGCATTGGTCGATATTTGATTGGGCAAGACGGCCGCGATAAGAAACGAGAAAGAGAACGCAGGGGCGAGCTAACGAGAGGTGATGGCATTGAGGGGGCAGGCGTTTGTTATGGTAAACACGTGGGAGGTATGGAAATAGGCAGCGTTGATGGCACGATGAGAGAAGAGGAGTCTCGGATGGTGGTGGTAACACGACGCTCTGAGAGCTCACTCAAACTCGAGGTCTGTGGCTAGGAGTAAGGGGTGTGGTAGGAACAGTGTTACGTTGATGACAGGCAGCGAAAATGAGGGGGCAGAAATGGGATGGGTTGACAAAGCGATGAAAGAGGAGATGGGCAGGGCTGTCAATGGATACGATTTGGCAGGCGTCGAACGGGCTCACGACCAAGTCGTCGTGGGCACGTGCGAGTGTGCCGGCATTGGGAGGACTACTTGTGCTGCTCCGGAAACATCGTCCGCGCTTCTCACTCATCGCACGCCAGGCTCCGATCATGGTTAATCATCGAGCACCCTCTTTGGCAGATTTCCGTGTCAGGAGATGGATTCCTAGAGTGACGAGCAGTACATAACTAAGTCAAGGTCACCCCACCTTGTGTGGCGACAGTGGATACCTCTTTCCCATCGACCACCTCCATCCTTCTTGTGTCCCTTATCACTCTGTGCTCTATTTTACTCATATCAGCGAGTCATACTCCCGTCCTATGTGGTCTGAGTGTAGATCGTCTTACCAGATAGTATTCCATCATTAGCCACCTAGACTCAACAATTGTGAGCAGGCATCATTGTCCCCTTGGAGGCATTCATCCATAATTTTGTCTATGGCGCTCTTGGGAACAAGTCCTAGATCGGAAGTTAGCAAACGTCTTCTCGTACAACGAGGCCGACTCCGAGAAAGAGGAATTGAACTTACGGAAACGCTTTTCTATCGCTACAGCCAGTGCAGCAGCCCGTTCAGAGATCACTTCACGAATGGTTTCTTCGCTACGCATGGGTGCAGTGAGGGCTACGGTGGCTAGTAGAAGTGACAGAAGGGGCAGAGCAACGATGTTGAGCGTGAACTTCATTGAGCGTGAATTGGGAATTGGAGGATACACTCTGGGCAGGATTTCTGAAGCTTTGGGGTGTTACACATCGCTGGTTTTATAGCCTTTTGCTTCAGAGCACATGGTCCTCAACGGTACACTGAAAAAGGGAAGAAGCAATATCTCATTTGACCTCACTTGCAACGAAAAGGAAAGGCGCCCAACACAGTGCGATTATGCATAGATTCTACAGGAAGAACCCCGAAACCATCCTGGCTGTTCACAGGCTTGCTGATCAGATGTGTTTTGCGAAAAGTGCCAAAAGGAGCACTGCGTATTCAGTTTTAGCCGTGATCAGTAAGTTAGTTATATAGACTGGGTTTAGCCAATTGCTCTCGGGTTAAACCGGAAGACCGGGAAAACCTTCAACTTGCAACCTCATAATGCCCTCCCACCGCGCCCTGAGACGGAGTGCTCGAACAGCGCAATCATTTTCACACAGGTGACTAGTCAGGCCGACTCCTCACATGCAGTCATGAACTACGCGACGGTCAGCTCGGGTTACTATAGTTCAGCAATCGTGAAATTTACTTTGTTGTTCCGCCCTGGTCGTGAACACTCTGTGAGCGCCTTATGTTGGAAGGTCAAGTTACCCGGAGTCGAGATGAACTCGCGAAGCGAGTGGAAGTCCCCGAAAAAGGGCACAACTTGAAGCACTTCCACATCCTTAATGGCTGAAGAGGCCAACATTGGGTTGCTTTCAGTGAGTGCTGTCTCACTCCTAGGGAGAGATAAAATTCATGGAGCGAAGGGCTCAGCCGAATCTAGAAAAGAACTACCAGTAAAGTAGTCTCAGATATGTCGGCGTGCAGTGAAGACGCCGCAGTAGACTCACCCTGGCATTTGGCGTCGCCTCCTCGTAGTCAAGTAAACATGGGAAGGATGGTTACTGGTATGCTAAGAGTGTACTACGTTCCATGCCAGTTACTCTTGTACTGTCAGTCACCTCTACACACACTCTACACTCGTTCCATGCTCGATTAATAAGTGTACCACCTCGATCCTCCACCTTTCCATGAACGATGCAGCGGTGTGAAGCCAGCCAAGTTCTGTGTATTTGGATCTGCGCTGTGCTCAATCAACAATCAATTGGTGTTGTGATGTGGTCGACTTGCCAGTGGCCGCACCGTGACTCGCACAGACCGCTCCAGCGCCCCAACCTGCACGATCTGAACCATCCGGGGTGTCCTAGCTACGATCTCTCCTCCTCCGTGCCGAATCATTCTCACCCTGGATCACTGGACTTGGTTTAGCTGCCCCACTACTAGGTGATACACACCCTTTTTTACCTTCGTTTCCCATCGCCTTTTCATCTCACTAGTAATTTCAGTCTAATTGAACTCCCTCCGGACCCTCCCGTTCTCAACTGATGCTGCTCGTTCTCCTTGATACCGTACGTAGCTCTTGGTTTTCTCGAACACACCTTCTTGACACTTTTCTATACCTAGCGTTATCGCAGCGCGACTGGACCTCGATTGCCGTGCGTGCGATTGATTGCTGCAGTGTGCACGCCCCACATACATTTTTCTTCGTGTCACGTGCCACGTGACAGGTTTGGTAACTTGTTTTCGATATTCTTCCTTCAGTTTTCTCCTATTCCTCTCCTCAACCATCATAATGGAGCAGCTCGCAATTTTTCCTCTTTTTCTGTGTACCAGAAGTCTCAGGACGATTTCTTTTCTTTCTCTCTCTAGAGTGTACTTTTCTCTCTGCCTTGCCATCGCGATCCGAATTCATCCGGCGGCCTGGACGAGCCAGAAACTGCTAAAACCTAAATACTGATCGCGGCTAAATCTGAATGCGCAGTGCTCCTTTGGCGCTTGTTGCAAAACATCTCATCAGCGGGCTTGTGAACAGCCAGAATGGTTTCGGAGTTTTGTAGAATGTTGCCATAATCGCGTTGTGGCTGTGAAGTTGAACACTCTGTGAGCGCCTTATGTTGGAAGGTCAAGTTATCCGGAGTCGAGATCAACTCGCGAAGCGAGTAGTGGAGCCAACGAGACCCCCGAATGCAGTAGGATCAGGCGAGTTGTTCTCAAATCTGCCAGCACCGAATGACGATGAAGGAGAGTTGGACGTAGGAGACGAGGAGCCGAAGGATCAATCCAAGATGGAAGGGGACTGACCGAGTAGGTACTGGCTGATAAAGGGACATTGTGCCCATTCGGTTCTCGTTGTCGGACGGGCTCTCTAGACTCCCTAGAAGAGGGCTCACGACGACGTGAGAGCCCCGGAGGAGCGGCAGGGGCATCAAATTTGAAGAAAAATATCTTTCCACCCCTGGTTCGTTGAGCCAACTCTCCAACAGGAGTCCCGGTCTCTTCAAGCCTAAGTTTTACGCGTCGCATAAGGAGATCTATGGTAAAATAACGATAGTTACTCTTGTACTGTCAGTCACCTCGCTCCATGCTCAATTAATAAGCCTGAGTGTACCACCTCGACCTCGGCCCTTCCAATGCACGATGCAGCGGCTCGGGTGTGAAGCCGCCATCCAAGCCCTGTGTATGTGGATCTGCACTGTGCTCAATCGACAATCGAGTGACTCTGGGCGCAATGACCTTCTCATGATGTTTAGATGTAATCGCACAGACTGCTCCGGTACCCTTAACTACACGATCTGAGCCGCCCGGGTGTCCTAGCTTCGATGTCTCCTCAGACACGACTGTAGCTTCTCTTATATACCCTAGTTAAGTTAGTTGCTCCGAGCCCTCAGCTCTTGTGCTTACAGTGCACACTGAGGTCGATTGTATCCCTCGGAACTCAAATCACAGCCTTTATTGCTTGCAACATGTGAGTATGCACCCTTTTTTTACCATTACTTTAGCGGCATTCACTGGCAACTGGCAGGCCCCGCCACCGCCGCCCACGTTTTTCCCTCTTTTTCTGTGCGCCAGCCGTCTCAGTATGATTTCTCCTTTCTCTCTCTAAATCGCACCTTTCTTTCTCTCTGCCTTGCCATCGTGATGGCTTGGCTCCTGAGCGGCTTAGCTGGTCAGCCAAGCCATATGTCAGCCGAGCTTAGCCGCCTTTAGCCACTGGAGCCGTTTTGCGCGTTACGAGACGCGGATGGAACTACCAAATTAGGCATCTCAAGCAGCTCGGGGCCTCGGGCGATGGCCAGGCTACTCACGCACCTGTCACCTGTGGGGCTCGCCACAGCCTGTTACAGCCTCCAATGGGTGTGTCTGGCTTCAATCAATGATGTATATGGTATGATGTATATGGTATGCTTCAGATCCATTCTCGGATCAGAGCGGAACAATCGTGTCAGACCGCAGGTCAGCCACACGTTCGACAACTGTTCATTTTTTCTTTCAATCTGTGCCACCTCTCGCCTCCCTCTCGATCACTGGTGCAAGATAACTACTACAAATGAATCCTACTTCCTCCTGCCCCACAGCCTCTCATCTTTCATAATCTTTCTCTCTGTTATTCGCACCTAGGCAACAACGATCAATGCTTAGTCACAGCCGCACGGCACCAGTAGTTCTCAATACACTTTAGCGCCTCTTTTTCACTTTCAAGTTGCTGACATTTTTTTACTATTTCCTGTACATCTGTCACCATGACGATGCGATACCACTGCTTCACCATCACCACCCCCCTAAAGCCGATGCCGAGCACACGCATCTCGAAGAACTCTTGCCTCAGTCCAAGAGAACGTTGCCGCAAAGGTGCGTGTATTACTCACACCACTGGCATGCGCGAATTGTGCCAACGAGTCTTTCTTCCACCACATGCCAGGGATTCATCAACATTCATCTCTCGTTGCGAACGAAGTCCAAAGGTTCTATGCTCACCTCGGAATCGATGACACATACTTCCGTAACGAGTCCATTGAGATCATCTCGGTCTCGGATCATATCATTTCTCTCTTTGGTGCGAAGGTACTCGCATATAGTACCAAGCATGACCCGTCCAAGTTGGTCGTCGACCTCGAGAGGATCGACAGCAAGGGAAACGATGCCACCTTCATCTACACCACCAGCGTGCCCGGTTTAACGGCCACCGAAGGAGGGCCTGGCTCGCAGGTTGAGCCAAGGAGAGTCTGGTCGCGTGTCGATACCATCATGAGTTCTGTATGAGAACCCACACGTATACCTTCACTATCTAGAAACGACGAGCTCTACCTCGACAATGCCACTCCGGATAAATGCTATCGTCTCGAAACATATCGTTCGACTGGTCCTATTTCGGCCACTGCACATCAGCAATTGTGTTGCTATTTCGTTGCCAAGTGCAACTTCCCCACAAATCCGGCCCCATCACGTCGCACCGATGGCGAGACGGACATCCACACAGTATCAGACCCCGTATTCCTTGAAAAGGCGAGCGAGAATACCCTCGAAATCTATCAGACCATTCTACGGAATGTCAAAGCGCGCGTTACGGTCCCGTCATCGAGGTCTTCGAAGTCGAGGGTACACGCGAGCGTCGCCTAGTTATCGGGTATAAAATGGGTGGAACAACCCACTTCTTCAGTGTGCTGTCAAAACTCTATCACTTCTACTCGCTCTACTCGGCGCGCAAATACGTCGGTACGTCACTGTGCCTATATGTTGTTGTTGACTGATTGCCGAATTACCCCAGAGCAATTCTCAAATGGGATCATGACCATCTCGACCTACCTTAATCCTCTCCCTAATACGAGTGCCCTTCCGATCGAGCACTCAATTTTCCAGTTCATGAAGGAAGTCTCACTTCTTTACAGTCTTCCGGATGACCTCTTTTTCTCCTCTGCGTCCAATAGTTCCCATGCCGTGCAGCGCCGCATAAGCCTGTGCGCTTTATCTCTCCTGTCAGTGGTTTTATTCTTTCCTGACCAGATCGTAGACTGTGGCTGGACCTTTTCTCAAAATTTCTGCGACCGCCTCGGAGCGTCGTATCTTGCGCTCAAGAACATTCTCAACGAGGCTAACCCGGCGCACGGGGAAGTTCTGATGGGTATCAAGCGCCGCTTCCGTGAAGAGATCTTCACGCGCGAGAGCATCGTGGACGTTATCCATGCCCACCCCGAGCTTGTGCACAAGCAAAGCCTTTCGCACATCCTTTTTGGTATGCCAACCTCCAGGAGCAGATCCGCGTGCTCTACGTGAACTTCGCGATGGTGCAATACCTGATTGACGAGGCACAGCAGCTCATGTACGCGTCACTTCGTTTCGACTGATTCGACCAACTGACTTGTTATTAGGCCCACATTATCCTACCAACGCCTTCGAACAGAACGTCTACTTTCTGATCAGGAGCTGTACGACCGTATCCACTTCACAGTACTTAACAAACAAGTCCTCCAAGTCCTCGAGAGTTTCCTCATCTTTAACAAGTACGCGTTCTCGGCTGCGTGCCACATCCTGCACAACTGACGTAATGCAGGCATGTTCTGAAGACAAACTTTTACCAACCAACAAAGATCGCATTGTCCTTCCGCCTTGATCCCGGATTTCTTCCAGAAGTGGAATACCCGACCAAGCTCCATGGGTTGTTCTTCATTATCGGTACCCGAGCACTTGTATGGGGAGATATGCAGGTATTACTTCACCTCGATGCAAGAAATATAGACAGCACATAGACCAAAGCGTGCCAGAAACGCAAGGGCGCGGTACGTGCTGCGCAAGGCGTTCTCGATCGTCTGACAAGGGTTGGAAGCGTCAAGCACAGACAACACTAGTACGTTTCCGTTTGCTGCTAATTTGGTGATCTTATCTAGATCTTAATCTCTGTCCTCGCGGACTCACTCACACCGCTCTCCGGCGTCACAGAGTGTAGCGATGATAGCTATTTGATGCATTGACGTCTACCCCATACTCGAGTTCAAGATCCCCATAATCGGCTGCAGAATGCGGCGGAGTGCTCTCGAAACTGCCCCGCAGTTCCACGGACAATTTTGTTGTGACAAAGTAGCTGGGCTAGTTGGAAGTGTCTCCCTGCTAATGTCGCCACAGCTGGTGTCCTCTTGTAACCGCCAATAGCATTCACATCATGCAGTGAATACTTGACAATTAACTGTTCCACGTGATTCGCAAATCCCCACAACACCGCACTTGACTTCTTCCATGAGCTGCTCGATCAATGTTGCATTTGGCGAAGTCGGCACGTACTCGTCTTGGTCCTTGGTGTCGTCGTGCACAAGAGATGTATCGTGCTCGATTTGATTGGTGCGTGCGAGGTCATTGAGACTGAAAGACCGGACCTGCCCAGGTAGTGCTATGCCCCAGGCGACCAAGAAATGGGAAAGTGAGCCAGAAAGGCCATGACCCTCTTCGAGGGCACGAGTTATGACGGCGGAATTGATCATGAGCTGCTTCGTGTCATGGGGCCACAATGAGTTCAAGTCGTTATTGCTTGGCTAAATTCGGCTGGCTCAGATGCCGGAAAATCCTGCTTTGAACTGTAGTGCCACACAAGAGCGGCTAGGTGTTGATCGTTGTTGCCTAAGTTATGAAGAAAAAAAAAAAAGGAAAGAGAAAAGGAAAGGAAAGGAAAAAAAAAACCCCGGGAGGCTGTGATGGCGGGAAGGAGTGTGATTTGTTTGCATATCGTCTTGCACGCAGTGCCACGCACTGGTGGTCGAGAGGCGAGCGAGAGGCGAGAAATGCAGCGAAAAATGAAATGGACAGGTCCGAGTCGAGTAGAACGCGTGGTTGATGGGCGCCTCCGATATTCCGGTCTGATCGTGGATCTGATGCACACCTTACATTAGGTACAGTAGTAGAGCGTGAGTCCGATCAGGCTATTGTCCAGGTCTGAGTCGCACACTACTGTACCCGTAGACCGCGACTTGGGGGTGCGCCGTGACAATAAACGCATTTTCCCTCATCCGATCCTGTCCGATGGGCGGGGCGGGCTACGGGGCACTAAATAAGGTCTGATATTTACACTCGTACATATAGTTACTACTGCTCTATATGCTCTACGGAAAAGTGTTTTCCAAAGAAAAAAATTGTCGAAGGAACTTGACGACCCTGTATATTCCGACGCTTTCTATCCACATCTGTCCTGCAAGTGGGCAAACACTTATTCAGATACACAGCTCTTCTCGTATGAGGTCCT
>WNFQ01007139.1_pt1 | contig 13527 bp, 11 predicted proteins | sample 5400171 | NCBI WGS metagenome assembly WNFQ01 (sample SAMN13153356, study PRJNA577476) | soil metagenome | isolation source: 20 cm soil under Madrone tree | place: USA:California | collected 2016-06-14
AAAATAAGGCCGCGTTCTGATTGCTCGCGCGGACAAGGTAGGAATGAAACCGACTGATATCTCGGCGCCGGATTACTTTCATAAAGTGGTCGATTGCCAATGGGCCTGTCCCGCTCACACGCCAGTTCCCGAATACATCCGTTTGATTGCCGAGGGGCGTTATAGCGACGCCTATATGATCAATTGGCAATCGAACGTGTTTCCCGGAATTCTGGGACGCACCTGCGATCGTCCGTGCGAGCCGGCGTGCCGCCGCGGCCGCGTCGAGGAAACCCCGGTTGCGATCTGCCGCCTCAAGCGCGTCGCGGCCGACTTCAAGGACGACGTCAAGCACCGCATGCCGAAGCTGGCGGCGAAAAACGGCAGGCGCATCGCGATCGTCGGCGGCGGTCCCGCCTCGCTCACGGTGGCGCGCGATCTCGCCCCGCTCGGCTATCACTGCACCGTGTTCGATTCCGACCCCAAGGCGGGCGGCATGATGCGGACCCAGATTCCGAAATTCCGGCTGCCGGATTCGGTGATCGACGAGGAAACCGATTACATCCTCAACCTCGGCATCGAGTTCAAGGGCGGCCATCGCATCGACAGCCTGAAGAAGCTGCTCGGCGAAAATTACGACGCGATCTTCGTCGGTTCCGGCGCGCCGCGCGGCCGTGAGCTCGATATCCCCGGCCGCAAGGAAGCGGCGGCCAATGTCCACATCGGCATCGAGTGGCTGGCTTCGGTCTCGTTCGAGCACGTCAGCAAGATCGGCAGGCGCGTGATCGTGCTTGGCGGCGGCAACACCGCGATGGATTGCTGCCGCACCGCGCGCCGCCTCGGCGGCGAAGACGTCAAGGTGATCGTGCGTTCCGGCTTCGAGGAAATGAAGGCGAGCCCCTGGGAAAAAGAAGACGCCCTGCACGAGGACATTCCGATCCTCAATTTTATGGTGCCGATCGCGTTCACGCATGACAACGGCAAGCTCACCGGCGTCACCTTCCAGAAGGTGAAGGCCGAGTACGACGCCAAAGGCCGACGCAATTTGGTGCCCTCGGGCGAGCCGGACCAGAGCATCGCCTGCGACGACGTGCTGGTGGCGGTCGGTCAGGAAAATGCGTTTCCCTGGATCGAGCGCGACTGCGGCATCGAATTCGACAAATGGGACATGCCCAAGGTCGACCCCAAGACCATGGCATCGACCCACCCGAAAGTCTTCTTCGGTGGCGACGCCGCGTTCGGGCCGAAAAACATCATTTGGGCGGTGGCGCACGGCCATGACGCGGCATTGTCGATCCACAACCTTCTCTCGGGCGAAGACATCACCGAGCGCCCGTTGCCCGACGTGCAGGTCTCGTCGCAGAAGATGGGCATCCACGAATGGAGCTACGACAACGATATCTCCGGCGACAAGCGCTACAAGGTGCCGCATCGCGACAAGGTCGTCGCGCTCAAGGACATCCGCGCCGAGGTCGAACTTGGTTATGACGTCAAGCTCGCGCTGGGTGAGGCGCAACGCTGCCTGAACTGCGACATCCAGACCGTGTTCGCCGCGCCGCTGTGCATCGAATGCGACGCCTGCGTCGATATCTGCCCGATGGATTGCATTACCTTTACGCAGAACGGCGAGGAAGCCGACCTGCGACAGCGGCTGCAGGCGCCCTCACCGCATCCGAAGACGTCTGCTTGCATTGCGGCCTCTGCGCCGAACGCTGTCCCACCGGTGCCTGGGACATGCAAAAATATCTCATCGATATGACCCACGCAGGTTCATCATGCCCGTCCAAAAGCCGATCAGCAGCGTAAACGACTTCGTCGTCCGCTTCGCCAACGTCAACGGTTCGGGCTCGGCGAGCGCCAACGAAATGTTCGCCCGCTCGATCCTGCGCCACGGCGTACCAGTTTCGCCGCGCAACATCTTCCCGTCCAACATCCAGGGGCTGCCGACCTGGTACGAAGTGCGAGTCACCGAGGATGGCCATCTCGGCGCGCGCGGCGGCGTCGACATGATGGTGGCGATGAATCCGCAGACCTGGGACAAGGACCTCGCATCAATCGAGCCCGGCGGCTATTTGTTCTACGACTCCACCAAGCCGATGCCGGCCTCGAAATTTCGCACCGACATCACCGTGATCGGCGTGCCGCTGACCGCCATCACCAACTCGACCTATACCGATCCGCGCCAGCGCCAGCTCTTCAAGAACATCATCTATCTCGGCGCGATCTGCGCCCTGCTCGACATGGACCCCAAGCTGATCGAGCAACTGATCGGCGAGCAGTACAAGGGCAAGGAAAAACTGCTCTCCTCGAACGTTCACGCGCTGCATCTCGGCCGCGACTGGGCGCTGCAAAACCTCAAATGCCCGATCGGCTTGCGGGTGAAGAAATCCAACAAGGTCGGCGACCGCATTTTCATCGAAGGCAACAGCGCGGCCGCGCTCGGTGCGGTCTATGGCGGCGCCACCGTGTGCGCGTGGTACCCGATCACCCCGTCGTCGTCGCTCGCCGACGCTTTCGCCAGCCACTGTAAGAAGCTGCGGCACGATGGCGAGACCGGCAAGGCCAAATACGCCATCGTTCAAGGCGAGGATGAGCTCGCCTCGATCGGCATCGTGATCGGCGCCTCATGGAACGGCGCGCGCGCCTTTACCGCGACTTCCGGCCCCGGCATCTCGCTGATGCAGGAATTCATCGGGCTTTCTTATTTCGCGGAAATCCCGGCCGTGATCATGAACGTGCAGCGCGCCGGCCCCTCAACCGGCATGCCGACGCGAACCCAGCAATGCGACATCATCGCTTGCGCCTATGCGTCCCACGGCGACACCAAGCATGTGCTGCTGTTTCCGGAAGACCCGGCCGAAGCCTTCGAATTCGCAGCTCAAGCCTTCGATCTGGCCGAGCGCCTGCAGACCACGATCTTCGTGATGCTCGACCTCGACATCGGCATGAACCACCGGCTGTGCCGCCCGCTGAAATGGGACGACGCCAAGCAATACGACCGCGGCAAGGTGATGACCGCCGAGATGCTCGACGACGGGCGTGACTTCGGGCGCTATCTCGACGTCGACGGCGACGGCATCCCCTACCGCACCTATCCCGGCACCCATCCGAGCAAGGGTTCGTTCTTCACCCGCGGCACCTCGCGCGACCGGTACGCGCGCTATTCCGAGGAAGGCTCGGTTTATGCCGACAACATGCAGCGGCTGGTGCGCAAATTCGAGACCGCGCAGGACATGGTGCCGCGGCCGCTGCAGGCCAACGCCGCCAAGCCCACCAAATATGGCGTGATCTATTTCGGCTCGACCGCGCCGGCGATGGACGAGGCGATCGGGATCTTGGAGGCGCGCGGACATGAACTCGACCGTTTGCGTATTCGAGCTTTCCCGTTCCATTCCAGCGTCGCGAGCTTCATCGCCGACCACGACTTCGTCTATGTGGTCGAGCAGAACCGCGACGCGCAGCTCCGCTCGTTGATCGTCAATGAAAACGGCATCGATCCCGTCCGCTTGGTGCCGATCCTGCACTATGACGGCACGCCGGTCACCGCGCGCTTCATCGCCGGCGCCATCGGCGACCACCAGGATCAGCTCAAACTGACCCCGCTCCGCAAGGTTGTGTCATGACGGCAAGGCGAAGAAATTTGATGCGATCACCTCTCCCCGCATGCGGGGAGAGGTCGGATTGCGTAGCAATCCGGGTGAGGGGGACTCTCCACGAATTCGACTCGCGGAAATCCCCCCTCACCCCGACCCTCTCCCCGCAAGCGGGGAGAGTGAGCAGAGAGGCTCAGTCATGACCTACATCGCCAAGCCGAAATTCCATCATCCCGGCCTTCCGAAAAACGATCTCGGCTTCACCCACCGCGATTACGAGGGCAAGATTTCGACGCTGTGCGCCGGCTGCGGCCATGATTCGATCACGGCCTCGATCATCGAGGCCTGTTTCGAGCTTTCGATCGAGCCGCATCGCGTCGCCAAGATTTCGGGCATCGGCTGCTCGTCGAAAACGCCGGACTATTTCCTCGGCAACTCGCACGGCTTCAATTCGGTCCATGGAAGGATGCCCTCGGTCTTGACCGGCGCCAATCTCGCCAACCGCGATCTGATTTATCTCGGCGTTTCCGGCGACGGCGATTCGGCTTCGATCGGCTTCGGCCAGTTCGCGCATTCGATCCGGCGCGGCGTCAACATGACCTACATCGTGGAAAACAACGGCGTGTACGGCCTCACCAAGGGCCAGTTCTCGGCCACCGCCGACCGCGGTTCGAAATCCAAAAAGGGCGTGACGAACAGCGATAACGCCATCGATCTCGTCGCGATCGCGCTGCAGCTCGGCGCGAGCTTCGTGGCGCGGAGCTTTTCCGGCGACAAGTCCCAATTAGTGCCGTTGATCGCGGCTGCAATCCAGCACAAGGGCGCTTCGTTCATCGACGTGGTCAGCCCGTGCGTCGCCTTCAACAACCATGCCGGCTCGACCAAGAGCTTCGATTATGTGCGCGAGCACAATGACGCCGTGAACCGTCTCGACGTCATCACCGGCCGCGACCCGATCACCGTCGATTACGCGCCGGGCACGGTGCAGATCGTCGAGCAGCACGATGGCACCCGGCTGGCGTTGCGCAAGATCGACGCGGATTACGACGCGCACGATCGCCTCGCTGCGATGGCCTTCCTGCAAAAGAACGCCGCCAAGGGCCAGATCGTTACCGGGTTGTTGTACGTCGATCCGGAAGCCGAAGACCTGCACGCCCACCTCGAAACCGTGGATACGCCACTCAATCAGCTCGACGCGACAACGCTGTGTCCGGGCTCCGCGGCGTTGGAAAAGATCAACGCCGGCCTGCGGTAGAGCATGATCCGGAAAAGTGGAAACCGGTTTTCCACGCGACAAACGCGTAAACGCGTTTGCGCGCAGATCATGCTCAAACAAATAGATTAGATCATGATGCGATTCCACTTAATCGCATCATGATCTAAAGTCAGGTCGCGCGGCGTATAAAGCTTGCATTGAGTTCCTTCACCGAACGCGCGCCGCATTGCTGCATGGCCGCGCGCGTCTCGGTGCGGACGATTTCGAGCACCCGCTCGACACCCTCCTGGCCGAAGGCCCCCAACCCCCACAGATAGGGGCGACCGACGCCGACCGCCTGCGCGCCCATCGCGAGCGCCTTGACGGCGTCCGTACCGCGGCGGAATCCACTGTCCACGATGACAGGCATTCGCCCCTTCACCGCCGCGATGATTTCCGGCAGCGCATCGATGGTGGAGCGGCCATTGTCCTCACCGCGACCGCCGTGATTGGAAACGAGAATGCCGTCGATGCCGTTCTGCGCCGCCAGATCCGCATCCTCCGGCGTGATGATACCCTTGAGCATGATCTTCATGCGCGTGACGTCGCGCATCCGCTTGACGGTATCCCAGTTCAGATTGGAGGATTCGCCGCCTCCCTTGATACCGCTGAGGTCGATGCCGTCGTAATTGTGCCGGCGCGCCGCCCGCGAAGCAAAACTGCTGCGGTCATGGCAATCCGAGCATTCGCGCGTATCGGTGCGCATCAGGCGGAACAGGGTTTCCTGGTTGCGGCCCGCGATACGATCGACCGACCGGCGCCCCGCGTGCCTTGGTGACGTCGTCCACGGAAAAGTTCGAAGACGTCGAGAGAACTTGCAAATGATTGCCGGCGCGCGCGGCTCTCGCCACGGCAAGTTCGCCGTCGGGATGAAAGAACTGGTTGGCGCCGGCCGGACACACAAAGATCGGCGAATCATATCGGGTACCGAAAAGCTCGATGCTGGTGTCGATCTTGGAGACGTCATTGAGACGGTGCGGCATGAGCTGGAATTTGAGAAAATCCTCGCGGTTGGCGCGTAGCGTAACTTCGTCATCAATACCGGACGCCATGTAGCCAAAATGCGCGGGCGGCACGTTCTTGCGTGCCACCGGTTCGAAGTCGAATACGTTGATCGCGTCCTTTGGACGATCGATCAACGCGCCGCTGCCCGGCGCGGCCCATATCATCGGATCGGGCAATTTGGACGGAGCTTCCATGCCATAGGCGCGCAGCGCGCCGGATGCCAGCAACGGGCTTCCCGCGAGGTATTGCAGAAAGCGGCGGCGGCTGGTGGCGCGAACGATCGAAGAGGTCATCGACGTATCCTCCCTGCAAATTTTTTATGGGCGGACGATAGCAGCCGGAAGGATTGCTCGAAAGCCGTTCGCGACGGCTAAAGCGTTTTCGAGCGAAGTGGATGCCGGTTCGCGTCAAGAAAACGCGTCAAAACAAAGAAATAGAGCCTCCGTTCCGATTCAATCGGAACGGAAAAGGCTCTAGCAGCCCAGGCATGCGGCCGACGTTGGTCGATGCGCGGGGAAGCGGGACTTGAGGCCCTGCCCCGCCACGCCAGCCGAAAAAGCGCATCGAACAGCCGGGCTCTGAAGGGATCGATATGGTATGAGGGGCGTTATGTCCCGGGGGTACGCATATTTCCACGATCGGCGCAACCTCAAGGGCTTGTTGACAAAATTCAACGTCACGCCAGAACAGGTTGCGGTAAGCTAGAGACGCAGCTCGAAACAGAACAGAACATCATGAATCCCGTCAAAGCACTCGAAAAACATGGTCAGTCGGTATGGCTGGATTTCCTCGCCCGCGGCTTCGTCGGCAAGGGCGAGCTGAAAAAGCTGATCGAGGCCGATGGCGTCAAAGGCGTCACCTCGAACCCGTCGATTTTCGAGAAGGCGATCGGCAGTTCGGACGAATATGACGGCGCCATCCGAAAGGCGCTGCAAAACGGCGATCGCCAGGTGGCCGAGCTGTTCGAGAATCTCGCCGTCGAAGACATCCAGAATGCCGCCGACGTGCTGCGTCCGGTCTACGATCAGCGCAAGAGAAACGACGGCTTCGTCAGCCTGGAGGTGTCACCCTATCTGGCGATGGATACCAAAGCCACCATCGCGGAAGCAAAGCGGCTTTGGAAAGATGTGAGCCGCAAGAACCTGATGGTCAAGGTGCCGGCGACACCCGAAGGTCTGCCCGCGATCGAGCATCTGATTGGCGAAGGCATCAGCATCAACATCACTTTGCTATTCTCCCAAGAGGTCTATGTGCAGGTCGCCGAGGCCTATCTTGCGGGCCTGGAAAAATATGTCGCCGGCGGCGGCGATCCCTCCCATGTCGCCAGCGTCGCCAGTTTCTTCGTCAGCCGTATCGACAGTGCGGTCGACAAGGAACTCGACGAGAAGATCGCAAAGGCCAATGACCCGAGCGAGAAAGCGCGCCTCGCGGCACTCAAGGGCAAGGTCGCGATCGCCAACGCCAAGCTCGCCTATCAGAAATACAAGAACCTGTTTTCGGGCGCGCGGTGGGATCGGCTCGCGGCGAAGGGCGCCAAGCCGCAACGCTTGCTGTGGGCCTCGACCGGAACAAAAAACAAAGATTACAGCGACGTGCTCTACGTCGAGGAGTTGATCGGTCCCAACACCGTCAACACCATCCCGCCCGCGACGCTGGAGGCATTCCGCGACCACGGCAAGCCGCGCGACAGCCTTGAGGAAAACGTCGAGGACGCCAAGCGCGTGCTCGCCGAGCTCGAGCGGTCCGGCATCTCGCTCGACGCGATCACGGCCGAGTTGGTCAAGGATGGCGTCAAGCTGTTCGCCGACGCCGCCGACAAGCTTTACGGCGCGGTCGCGCACAAACGCGCGGCGGTGCTCGGTGGCGCCATCGACCGGCAGGAGTTGGCGCTTGGAACCGACATCGGCAAGGCCGTCGAGAAGACGACCGAAGATTGGCGCGCCTTGGGCAAAATCCGTCGTCTCTGGCATCGCGACAAATCGATCTGGACCGGGACCGACGAAGCCAAATGGCTCGGCTGGCTGACCAGCGTGGCATCCGCCGATATCGCCGACTACGAAGACTTCGCGCGCCGCGTGAAGGGACAGAATTTCACCGATGCCGTGGTGCTCGGGATGGGTGGCTCGAGTTTAGGTCCGGAAGTGCTGGCGGAGACTTTTGCGAAAAAGCCCGGTTTCCCGAAACTGCGCGTGCTCGACTCGACCGATCCTGCCCAAGTGCGCGCGATGGAAAAGGCGATCGACATCGCCCGCACTTTGTTCATCGTCTCCAGCAAATCCGGCGGCACCACCGAACCGAACGCGTTGAAGAACTACTTCTTCGCGCGCGTCGCAAAGGCCATTGGCCGTGAGAAGGCCGGACATCGGTTCATCGCGGTGACCGATCCCGGCTCGTCGCTGGAAAAGGTCGCAACCCAACAAGGCTTCGCCCGCATCTTTCACGGCGACCCCTCTATCGGCGGGCGATACTCCGTGCTGTCGCCGTTCGGGCTGGTGCCGGCCGCGGCTGCAGGCATCGACGTCGGCAAACTCGTCAAACACACACTCTCCATGGTGCGCTCCTGCGCCGACGATGTACCACCGCACGAAAATCCGGGCGTGCAACTTGGTCTTGCGATGGGGCTGGCCGGTCTCGAAGGCCGCGACAAGGTGACGATCTTGTCGTCGAAGAAGATTGCCGATTTCGGTGCCTGGGCCGAACAACTGATCGCGGAATCCACCGGCAAGGACGGCAAGGGCCTGATCCCGATCGACGGCGAAATTTTAGGCGATGTCGCGGTGTATGGGAGCGATCGCTTCTTCATCGACATCCGAACGGAAGGCGAAACCGACGCGAAGCATGAAGAAAAGCTCGCCGCGATCGAGAAAGCCGGGCATCCGGTGGTGCGCATCGTGATGAAATCGATCGAGCATATCGGCCAGGAATTCTTCCGCTTCGAGATGGCGACCGCGGTCGCGGGCTCGGTGCTCGGCATCAATCCGTTCAACCAGCCGGACGTCGAGGACGCCAAGATCAAGACGCGAGAATTGACCGCGGCCTTCGAGAAGACCGGCCGGCTACCGCCGGAAAATCCCGTGATGTCCTCCGCCCAAGCCGATCTCTATACCGACGACAAAAACGCTAGCGCCTTACGCAAATCCGGCGCCGACGGCGACCTTGGCTCCTGGCTGAAGGCTCATCTCAACCGCAGCTACGCCGGCGACTATGTCGCGCTGCTCGCCTATATCGAACGTAATTCAGCGCATGTCGAGGAACTGCAGCACATGCGGCTTTCGGTGCGCGACGGCCACCACCTTGCGACCTGCGCCGAATTCGGCCCGCGTTTCCTGCATTCCACCGGACAGGCCTATAAAGGCGGCCCCGACAGCGGCGTGTTCCTGCAGATCACATCGGACGATGCCGACGATCTCCCGATACCCGGCCAGAAGGCGAGCTTCGGCGTTATCAAGGCGGCGCAAGCCCGCGGCGATTTCGACGTTTTGACCGAGCGCGGCCGGCGCGCCTTGCGCGTGCATCTCAAGGGCGATCTCGAAGCGGGATTGAAGATGCTCGACGGCGCGATTCGGAATGCGTTGAGCTAAAGTGGTTTGGAATACCTCTTGATCGTCATTCCGGGGCGCGCTCTTGCGCGAGCCTGGAATCCATAACCACGATCGGGAGTATGGATTCCGGGCCTGCGCCAAGTGGCGCATCCCGGAATGACGAACTTTGGGTGAGTCCGCAACAAAAGGATTCTAGCATGCAACTAGGGATGATCGGCTTGGGACGGATGGGCGGCAACATCGTCCGTCGATTGATCAAGCACGGGCATTCTGCGGTCGTCTACGACAAGGACCCCAAAGCCGTCGCCGCGCTCGCGGCCGATGGTGCTCTCGGCGCTAATGTGCTGGAGGATTTTGTCGCCAAGCTCGCAAAACCGCGAACCGCCTGGGTGATGCTGCCGGCCGGCAAGATCACGGAAGCAACGATCGAGGCGTTGTCGAAATTGATGGACGCCGGCGATGTCATTATCGATGGCGGCAACAGCTTTTGGCAGGACGACGTGCGCCGCGGCAAAGCGCTGAAAGAACGCGGCATCCATTATCTCGACGTCGGCACCTCGGGCGGCGTCTGGGGTATCGAGCGCGGCTATTGCATGATGATCGGCGGCGACAAAGCAACCGTCGATCGTCTCGACCCGATCTTCGCGTGCCTGGCACCAGGCATCGGCGATATTCCGCGCACGCAAGGGCGCGGGGGGCGCGATCCAAGGGTCGAGCACGGTTATATCCACGCTGGCCCTGTCGGCGCCGGGCACTTCGTCAAGATGGTCCATAACGGCATCGAATACGGCCTGATGCAGGCCTATGCGGAAGGGTTCGACATCCTCAAGAACGCCAATATCGACGCCCTTCCGGCCGAACATCGCTTCGATCTCAACATCGCCGACATCGCCGAGGTTTGGCGGCGCGGCAGCGTGATCCCGTCTTGGCTGCTCGATCTCACGGCTTCCGCGCTCGCCCAACACCCGACACTCGAAACCTATTCGGGATTCGTGGAAGATTCCGGCGAAGGCCGCTGGACCGTCAATGCGGCGATCGACGAGGCGGTTCCGGCCGAGGTTCTGACCGCGGCCCTGTTCGCACGTTTTCGCTCGCGCAAGGAACATACCTTCGCCGAAAAAATTCTCTCCGCGATGCGCGAGGGTTTCGTCGGCCACAAGGAGCCGCAGCCACATACAGAGCCGTCGCAGCAGAGTACGCCCAAGATCGTCAAACCGAAGGCCTAACGCTCGTGACCAATGCTCCGCAACAGAAGCGGCCCGACCCATGCTCCTTCGTCGTCTTCGGCGTCACCGGCGATCTGGCGCATCGGCTGGTGATTCCGGCTTTATATAACCTCGCCGCGGCGGAGCTTTTGCCCGACAGGTTCTGCGTGGTCGGCATTGCCCGCAAGGCCATGCCGAACGATGAGCTACGCGACAGCCTCATGAAGGGCCTACGCGAATTCGCCACCCGCCCGGTCGAGGACAAAATCGCCAAGCGCCTGCTTGACTGCGTGAGCTGCATCGAAGCCGATCCCACAGTGCCGGAGACGTTCGACAGAATGCAGGAACGGCTCGAGATGTTGGAAACCGTACAGGTATCCGGCGGCAACCGCCTGTTCTATTTGGCGACGCCGCCCGACGCGTTTTTGCCGATCACCCGTGAACTCGGCCGCACCGGTTTGCTGAAAGAGGAAGAAGGCGGCCCGTGGCGTCGGCTGGTGATCGAAAAACCGTTCGGCACCGACCTCGCTTCGGCGAAAGCCTTGAACGCCGACCTTTTGAAAATCGTCGACGAGCACCAGATTTACCGGATCGATCACTACCTCGGCAAAGAGACGGTCCAGAACATCCTGGTGCTGCGCTTCGCCAACGGCATGTTCGAACCGATCTGGAATCGTAACCACATCGATCATGTGCAGATCACGGTCGACGAGAAGCTCGGCGTCGGCCATCGCGGCAGTTTTTACGACTCAACCGGCGCGTTGCGGGACATGGTGCCCAACCATCTGTTTCAATTGCTGGCGCTCGCCGCGATGGAGCCGCCGATCCGCTTCGACGCACGTTCGGTGCGCACCGAAAAGGCCGACGTGTTGGCGGCGATCCAGACCCAGAGCGAGGAAGAGGCGTTGCGGAATTCGGTGCGCGGCCAATATCTCGGCGGCGCGATCGATAGCGAGGAGATTCCAAATTACCGCAAGTCCGAAAACGTCAGGCCGGACAGCACCATCGAGACCTATGTCGCGCTCAAACTGACCATCGACAATTGGCGCTGGGCCGGCGTTCCGTTTTATCTCCGTACCGGCAAGGCGCTCGGGGTCAAACGCACCGAAGTGGCGATCAAATTCAAGCGGGCGCCGTTTGCGATGTTCCAGTGCACCCCGGTGGATCGGCTGTCGCAGAACTACCTCGTGATCTCGATCGAGCCGACCGAAGGCATTACGCTGCAGTTCAACACCAAAGTGCCGGGGCCTGCGATCGTCATCGACGGCGTCGAGATGAAGTTTCGTTACAAGGATTATTTCAAGGCGGAACCGTCCACCGGCTATGAGACCCTGATCTACGACTGCATGATCGGCGACAACATCCTATTTCAACGCGACGACAGCGTCGAAGCCGGCTGGAGGGCCGTGCAACCGTTCCTGGATGCGTGGAAGAAAGCGGGCGACAAGGGCCTGGAATTTTACAAGGCCGGCAGCGAGGGTCCTTCCGGCGCCGAGGAATTGCTCAAGCGCGACGGCCGCAATTGGCGGAAGCTCGGTTAGTCGGATGACGTCGAGCGATCATCGCCGTGCGAACGTGCCAGCGGGCATAAAAATGATCGCGGTTTCCGACGCCGATATTTTGGCAAAAGCTGCCGCGGATCGCGTCACGGCAAGGATCGCCGCCAATAACGGCCGCGCGGCGATTTGTCTGACCGGCGGGTCGAGCCCGAAAGCGCTCTATCGATTGCTCGCAAGTGAGGCCTATCGAGATCAACTTCCCTGGGAGCGCGTGCACTGGTTCATCGGCGACGAGCGCTTTGTCGCAGGCGACGACCCGCTCAACAACATGGGAGTGGCGCGGCGGCTTTTTCTCGACCGCTATGCGCCGGCTGCCAATATCCATCCGATTCCGACCGATGCAGACGATCCCGAACAGGCGGCGCGGTACTATGAGCACGAGCTGAAATCGTTTTACGGCGCTGACGGCCTCGATCCGAGCCGACCGCTGTTCGACCTCGTGCTGATGGGCGTCGGGCCAGACGGCCATACCGCCTCGCTGTTCCCGAATGATCCAGCTCTAGAAGAAAAGGCGCGCTGGGTGGTGGGCGTGCCGCAAGCGCCGGTCGCGCCACTCGTGCCACGGGTGACGCTGATCTTGCCGGCATTGAATTCCTGCCGTGAGATGCTGTTCGAAGTCTCGGGCGCGGAGAAACGCGCGATCTTGACGCGCGTGCTCGCCGGCGAGAACCTTCCTGCGAACCGCGCGCATGCCATCGGAGAGACAATTTGGCTGGTGGACAAGGCCGCGTTGCCGGAGAATTTTCGTGAACAATGAAACCGACGAGACGCCGTGCGCGCTGATCGTGATGGGCGTGTCGGGCTCCGGCAAAAGCACCGTCGCGGAGAGGTTGGCCAAACGGCTCGGCTGGCGCTACGAGGATGGCGACTGGTTTCATCCGCCTGGCAACGTCGCCAAGATGAGCGCGGGGCAACCCTTGACGGATGAGGATCGTTGGCCCTGGCTAAGGGCAATCGCCGACGAAATCGATCGGGTCTGCGAGGCCGACCAGCACGTGGTGATCGCATGCTCCGCGCTCAAACGCGCCTATCGCGAGGTGCTGATCCATGGCCGCACCGACGCCCGCATCGTTTATCTCAACGGCACGCAGGATTTGATCGCCAGCCGCATCAGTGCACGAAAAGATCACTTCATGCCGCCGGAGCTGTTGGCAAGCCAGTTCAAAACGCTCGAGCCGCCCGATGCAAGCGAACATCCCGTGATCGTATCGATCGACGTTTCGGTCGACGCGATCGTCGATGACGTCATCCGCCAGATCCACACCGACCGCGTCGCACCCAACGAGAGCCGCCCATGACCCGGATCGCGCTCGTGGTGTCCGATGTCGACGGCACGCTCTTGACTCACGACAAGACCCTGACCGACGGCGCGAAAGCCGCGGTACGGCG
>WNFQ01002560.1_pt1 | contig 13526 bp, 11 predicted proteins | sample 5400171 | NCBI WGS metagenome assembly WNFQ01 (sample SAMN13153356, study PRJNA577476) | soil metagenome | isolation source: 20 cm soil under Madrone tree | place: USA:California | collected 2016-06-14
AATCTATGGCCAGGTCTTCGAAGCCATATGGCCGTCCCCATTCTGGAACTGACCATTTCGTCAAAAACTTCCCATTTGAATCAAATACCTGTATCCGACTGTTGCGTGGATCTGCGACGTACACTTTGTTAGTGGTTGGATCAACTGCGACTGAAGTGTGATCGTTAAACTGTCCGTCGCCATTTCCGCTGCTGCCCCATGTCGTCAGCACCTGACCATCGGGGCTGAACTTGACGATCCGAGTGCGACCCTGATCCACGACATAAATCGAGCCGTCGGGACCAATGGCGATCTTTCGCGGTCCGTATAAGCCAGGCGACCACTCGGCGATCAGGGTTCCATCGGGGGCTAGTTTCTGGACACGTTGATTGGATGCATCTGCTACGTATATGTTGCCAGCCCCATCGGTGGCGATCCCATTGGGTTGTCCCAATTGTCCGTGGCCACTGCCTTTGGTTCCCATCGTGGTGAGAAACGCGCCAATTCGCCCTTACCGCCTCCCCTTCCGCCTTCAAACATGTTAGTTACACCTTCAGGCAGGGAACTTAGGTTGGGAGGCGGGGTGTCCGGCACCTTGTAAATTGTCAGCGAATTAATTCTGCTGTCCTCATACACCTTCGGAAAATAAGTGGCGTACAGCTGTTCGTTTGGTCGCTTGATAAATGAAGCTTGCCGAACGGCACCGTCAAAGGCCACGTACCTGATGCCGTTCTCTTTCAGGAGGTGGAACAGTTTCCAGGGGTCCCTGGTCTCGAACAGCTCTACGTAAACCCTGTCGCGCTTGGTTGCGTCGTAACCGGCCCCCCATGAATAGTAGGGCCAACCATAAAACACGCGGCGACCAGCCATCAGAATGGGATGATTGACGAACCGGTCTGAAAGAAAGATGTCTCGCGGCGTAGTGTTCTTCTTAAGCCAATCGATCAATGGATCGTTCTTGTACGTTACTTCACTCCAGCCGGTATTATGAATGGGAAAGAAATCAATGAAGCCGCCCGGAATGATCAGCAAGAAGAGAACACTCGCGGCGAATTTCGCCGGCAAGGTTATTCCGCCGAGTGATAGGTGCCATAATCGCCAAAGGGCAAAGGCAACGAACAAATTGGCGATGATTACCCAGATATGCAGAAACTTTTGATTCGCGAGAACCTCAATCGTGAACTGAAAGCAAAAGGCAACCGCCACAAGACTTAGAGTTGCGAGAAAAAACCGCCTTTGCAGGCTTCGGGCGAAAATCAATGCCAGCACGATTAACACCCATTTAAAGCCAAATGTGTACGCAAGATACTTCGTGACATTAGCAGCGGTGGGCTGGTCAATGGTATAGCCCCAGTGAAGTAACTTCGGCAGGTGCGCTCTCCCGCTGCCAGTGCTCAAATAAAGCATCTGGGGCAGCGCCAATACACCGGCCACAATAGCCAGCACTAACATTTGGCCTCGCAGCGGGAACAAGACGAACAATACCCCCAAGACAGCAGCGGCCGCAATAAATACGGCGCTGTTCCACATTGGCAGCAGTCCAAGCAGCGCGCCTGAAAAGATGAAACCTGCCAACGTCGCTCGAAAAGGCTCCGCGATAACAACCGCTTGTTGCGTTGGTTCTCTTGCTACCGACACAGAAGCTGTCTCTTGTTTTACTTCTGGAAGAGTTTCGGGCCCAATCGGCTTATGAGGAATCGCGTTCGGTCCACTCTCGGCCAACGCGTTTGGCTCCGGCGCAACCGTAGCCGGTGCAGTCTCGGCCAACGCGTTTGGCTCCGGCACAACCGTAGCCGGTGCAGTCTCGGCGGACGCATTGGGCTCCGGCACAACCGTATTACTTGAGGGATTTAGCTTGATTCGCGATTCCTCTCGCATGCGATAGCGGATGAACAAAAAAATCAGAACGAGCAGCAGTATTCCTATAGCGCTAGCGAAATGCCGCTGATTGAGGTAAGTGACCTGCGACCAGGTACCCCACGCCTCGCCGCGATAGGGAAAAATGGTCGGGAGAAATTCGCCGCGTTGCCTGATCGCTTGGATCGCAGCGCGGATTGATGGCTGCTTCTGAAGGAATGGGACGTAAGCCAGCGAACCGAAAAAGAAGAAAAGGAAAGAACCCACCCGCCCGACCGTGCGCGAATTGAAAACAACTTCACCGAGCGCCATTACCAGAATGAGCATGGCCACGAGCGTGCCGATACTCATGAGGTTGAGACTCCACACCGGGTCCAGCCCAAGGAATTCAAGATTTCCCGCTTGGAAGTAGAACAAGAAGTGATAGCGGATACGGTCGCCTGAGAAATGCGGATACTCGGTGGGAAAATTGTGACCCACGGCAAAACTCTGTATGATCGCAGTATTTGGACCAAAATCGCTGTACTGAGAGTTGGAGATCTTCAGTTTGCTGCCTTCGGAATTAAAGGAGGCAAACATCATCCACGATACGAGGACCATGTATCCGACAATGAAGAGCCAATCACCGATGCCTGAACCCTCAGCCCGTGGGAAATATGAAGTCGCTGCTCGGCCAACCTTAGTCCCCACCTCACTTGGCTTTAAGAGCTTGCTTTTCCACTTCGGCCAGGTGAGCAGCGCGACCGATGCCACAAAGAACAGGAGATTTCCCCACAACAGCGGCCGTGATGTCCACCAAAAAGCCAGCCCGGCCAGATAGGTGAACCACGAGCTAACCAGCAGCCCCACGAGAATGGCTGCTGCGCACCGATGCGCGACGGAGACGAACCGGTAAAAGCGCCGGCAAAGGAAATCCCCGACACAAATGGCCAATCCGAGATAAATCAGAGCCAGCATAAGAAGACACTCGTTAATTCACCGCCCAGCACAGGCGCAAATCCTAAACGCGCGATTTCTTCCGTCAAACATCTGCGAAGTTTTTTCCTCCGACATATCCTCGGCACGAGATTCGGGCGTGCGCTAAGGCTGGATTTGCTCGGTCCAAAGAAACAACCAGGTCGCCGTTGCGTTAATGGCGACCGAGACGGCGAAAAGAGCGACCTCGCGGATGGTTACTTTCGCCGGACCGTTGCCTGTCAGCAAAAGAAACATCCAGGGAAGAAGGATCATGGCGTAGCGATAGGAGAACTGCCAGCTTCCGGGATTTCCGTGACACCAAAGGACAAGCGTTAACAGGGCGATCGCCACCCAGGCAGCCACCGTATATCTTCCACCCTCGCGAAAAAGGAGGAATAGGAACGGGCTCGCAAGAAATATTGAGCAGCCAAACCCATTTGGGAGGATGTAAGGAAAGTAGGAAATACTCTCGAAGCCTTGAAACAGCATCGTGTACATATTCCAGGGAATCGCATGAATCGAAAACAGGCCGTGCTCGTACCAGGGCTCCTGGGGCACCTCTGGGATGTGAAGATAGCCAAAATCGAAAATTGATTGGAACCGTGCGAAGTTATAAGCGGCCGTCAGGAGCGCAAGCGTTGCTGGTACACTTAGAAAGCGAATCAGCATGGATCGATTTTCCCAAAGCTGCTGTTTGACAATGTGAATGCGCGACAAACGCATCGCATCCTTGTCTGAGCGCCGCCAGAAAAAGTAAAGATACAGAGGTAGCGTAATGAGCAGCTCGGTGCGGTTGCCAAAAGCCAGCGCAAAGAACACGCCTGCGACAAGAGGAGCCGGTCGAACCAAAGTGAAATAAAGCGCTGCGGTTTGGCCCAGCAAGGCGAGACCGAGCGCGGTTTGCCATGCACCGCCGAATCCAAGATTACACCATGTCCATGTTCCAAAAATGGGAAACAACGCCAGCATGATCCGGCGAACGAGCGAGGTGCCTTCGAAACTGGAATAATTCGCTCCCAATGCTTTTGCGAGTTGAAAAAAGAAATAAACGCAACAGCCGGCAATCAACCCTGCCAAAACCTGTCCGGGAAAATTGTGAATCACGCCAGCCTTTTGCAGAAGCGCGATTGGAACCATACTGAGCACGGCCCCCAGCGGAAAGGCTGAGTAATAGCTGTTTCGGTGCGGGATCATTTCGTTAAGCCAATCCGGCGGCTTTTCCTTAAGACCAACGTGGCCACTCAGCAGCGCCGAAGCGATCTGGTTCGTGTAATCCAGATCGTGCAGAGTCGCATTGGTCGAAAAGTAAAAGGCGATCGCAGCGAACAGCGACAGCCCGGCTGGGATCCAAAATCGCCAGACACTGTCACGCGGTTCGTGAGTGGTCATGGTTTCTCACTTTCACTTTTCGACGAACGTCGCCCCAGGAGTTTTTCCCAGGCCGCTCTCGTTTCCGGCGGCACGTTTTGGTCAGCGTTGACCAGCCAGGAAACGGTGGCAAGCGAGTTTACGACAACCGAGATAGCGATCAGCGCAATCATTACGTGACACCAGCGCAGTAAGGCTTCCCGGCCCGAACAGAGAAACATGATCAGACAGAAAATCAGGAAAGGATAGAGATCAGAAGCGTAACGCTGGGCAAGCAAAAAAAACGATAGGATGCATAGAAATTGGCCAAAGAGAGCCAGTGCGGTCCCACGCTCAAAGAGATTGGCGCCGTTGCGTCGGATCAGACATGTGATTCCCATGAGCGCTCCGAAAATAAGCCAGGGCGAACACCACGGGAGAGGGAGAAACACCTCGCTAAAGTCATTTGAATAAAGAGAAGGATAGTCATAGGAATGGCGGTCTGCGGCCACAAAAGGCGCCTGGCGCTGGAAGGACGGAAAGCGCACGCTGAAGTAGTCAGCGAAACTGTAGGGAATCCGGCGCGGGCTGAATACGCCAAATTTGTGCGCGAACTCGCTATGAACAGGGTTGATGTAGTAGTCGAAGTTGACTCCTGTCAGGCTGCCGAATCTTGCGTAGCTTAGCCAAAGGTAAAACGTGAATGCGCCGCCAAGCGGGAGAACCAGCGCGAGAATGTTAGTTACTCGATTCTCCCGCGGCAGTCCTAGAGCAAGAATTGGAGCAATCAGTATGAAAGGCACGCCAAACGTGACTCGGGACAGTAAAGCACAACCGGCGCACAACGAGAATCCCAGTAACGCGCGCGTCAGAGCATTGCCCTCCGCCTGCCGCGAACGAAACGCGAACAACAGTGCGGCGAGTGACAAAGCCAGTCCCCAGATGATGGCTTCGTTGTAGATGGAAAGATTTCCCAGCAGCAAAAGCAACGGGGATCCGAGTGCGAAGCCAATTACGCACGCGTTGCCGAGCCAGCTACGGGCGCGCGGTGAAAGGGGGGACGAACACAAGGCTGTGCCCACCAGCCCGGCAAAAGCGAACAGCGCAAGGACCCCCGCGCAAAATCCCGAAAGCCGCGACCATTTCCCATACCCCCCAGGGTAAACAAGGTTTAGCGGGATACGGAGGAACGCCGGAAACGGCCCAAAGTACATGCGTGTCTTGCCGTTCACGATCATTGCTTCATGCCCGATCGCCTCGGTATCCACATCCACGTTCCCGCGCAAGAAATGCTCCGCCTGTGAATCGTAGGCGCTGCCGAGCACTTCCTTAACAAAAATCTGCCGTCCACCCGTCGTGGCGAACACCCATAGAAGCACGCTCAACAGCAAGGTGAGCGGCAGAAGCCGGGGAGCCGCGGGAGAACTCAGAGGAAACTGATTACTTTCTGAAATCCAGGGCGCCTTTTCTGAGCGCGTACACGTAACCCACCATCAGGATCGTGATGAAACCAAGCATGCTCCAGAAAATGACGCTGCTTTGTTTAATAGCATCCCGATATACTACCGCCCACGGATACATGAACACGATCTCGAGATCGAACAGGATGAAGAGCATCGCCACGAGGTAGAACTTCACACTGAAGCGCGGTAGCTGTTCCCCCTGCGGGATCATTCCGCACTCGTAGGCCATGTCCTTTGCTCGGGTGCGCTTTCCGGTCTTGCCTACCAGGATGCTCACGACCAGCGCGGAAGTGGCAAATAGCATCGCCACGAGGATTTGCAGGAGAACCGGCAAATATTCGCGTAGCATCCGGGAATCTGGCCTGAAGCCAATTCGTGGTGAAAGCCCGGCTTATCTCACGCCGGCGAGATGACCATTCTGCTGAGCAATCGCGTTGGCCAAGGCCGATGGCAAGCCCTTGTATTTCTTGCCATTCTTCTTGACCGCGCCACGCGCTACGAGGTTCTGCAATTTCTCGTAAGCTCGCAACCGCAGCATTTCTTCGCCGCCGCTTGCAGCATTCCGGGCCCGAAGATTCTCGTGCACGATGTCGAAAAGCTGCTTAAACTCAAAAGAAGAGCGCCGGGAGAGGACAGCAACCAGCTCCTCAGTTACCAGGTCAGGAACACGACGGGAGAATGCATTTTTCTTTAGAATAGCCATAAGGGCGAAAAGCATAGCATGTTTTTCGCAAATTGCAGCAGTTTTCTTCGCTGTACGGCTGGAATGACAAAAAAGTGTCGAAATGACACACCAGGAGCTCAGCGCGTCTTGAAAGTCGTCTCTATGGCGTCGGAGACGGGCTGGATGTCCCCTGCGGCGCGACCAATGGAGAACCACTCCAGCCGCTCACGGCAGCTCCGGCTTTCTGCCGTGCTGCCGAGCCAAGGCTACTGAGGATAGCAATGCCGATTGCCGATTGATCCAGGGTGATTGGTCCGACTGACTCAGCCACGTAGCCGTCATGATCGTATCTTTGCGATGAGACAATAGGACTCAGGTGTTTCGTAATGATGTCCGGCGATGGGAGCTTGGTCGAATCGATGGAACCAGCCACTGACGGCACGAAAGCCGCAGCCATTAACAGCATTGGACGCAGTGAAGCATCGAGCCGGGAATATAAGAGCGCAGTATCGATGTAGGCAAAAAAATTGGTCGGCGCAGGCAACAATCGCTCGGCAACTTTGTAAGTTGGGGAATTTAGAAATTCCGCCGAACCAGTACCGCTGCGTTTCATCGCCTCTTCCACTGAGACCGGGTTAACACCAGCTATAAGAATCCGATTGGACAAGGCGATCGTGGGAGTGATTGCCACAAGACTCGCAGCCGACTGCTTTGAAAAGTAGCGGACGCCGTCCTTCTCTGTCTGCGTCCAAGTCGCACCTTCATCAGCGTGTATGAGAGCCTCGGTGATCTTGCCGGCTTTGGCCGATTCTATCACCGGCAGTGTCACAAGCAAAGACGGCCAATGCGCGCTCGAGGGCCAGTCTGCCAGCGATGCCAGTTCGACGCCAAATGCTGCCTTCCAATCATCGGCGCTGATCCCGCTGTCTGCGAGGGCCTGAAAAATCTTAGCGCCGGCAAACGCCGCCACCGACTGGTTCAGTGCATCGATTTTGTCCCCGAGGTTGAGCAGTATCGACAGGTAAAAAAAGGTCTCTTTCGTTCCCAGCGAAGCGGAAGACCTGGTGAGCGCGGTATTATGCTCCAGCTTTGGCATCCCGAGGAAAAAGACGTCGTGTATCTTCCCGTTCTCGAATCGCATGGAACCAGCGATGCAGCGCATGTTCTCAAGCATCGTGGCCTCGCCTGGAGCTGGCGTTGATCGGACCGCAGCTCGCAAGGCTGCAAGTCGTTCGGAAAATATTTTTGGCTGCAGATAAAAGAAAACCGCATAGTTAGAAGGCCGGTGCGTGAGAGCTATCCGATACGCCTCGTCGTTGTCGAGTGTTGCACTGGAATTCCTAACTCGGCGGTCGGCGCGATCGAGTAGTGCCTTCAATTCCGTCACGTCCGTCGCCATAAAGAACCAGGGACCGTCATATGTTGTTGCAAGAGTAAACGGAGCCGCCGTGACCAGGTCGATTTCATGGCGCTGGTATTGCAGTTTCTCGCGCTTGGCGGCTGGGGTTTGTCCCACCAATGCCGAGCGCCATTTGCTGATGATTCGCTCAGCCTCTTCCTGGCTGCCACGAAACCGGAAACCGCCCACAAGCTTTGGATTGTTTTTGTCCATGGAGGTCAAGGCGACGAAGGCGTGCTTCGGGTCGAGCTGTTCGATCTCCCGAAGCGCCTGAGGCCCTCCGAAAGCGTTCGGGGTTGGAAGGTTGCCCAGCGGCTTGCGCAGAAAATCCTGGACGGCAGGTTCGCGGTAGAGCTGATAGATATCGCTGTGATGCCATTGATCGCGGGTTTGATTGAAGTCCGGCATGTGTGCCAGAAAAATTGTGTCCCGAGGCAAGAGCGCGCTTACCGGCGCGCTGGAAATTCTTTGCGAAAGATTCCAGAAGTACCAACCAGCGAAGGCGGCGACAGCGAGCGCGAGAATCAGCAACGTCAGACGTTTCATGGAAGCGGAACTGTAGCGGGTGGCGTTTCGGTGCGAAATTTAAATAATCGCCGGTCCAACGATTTCTGCAGCCGACACGCGTGCCTGGGCAGAAATGAAAATCACGCTCTCGGATGAAATTGTCGATGCACAGCTTTAAGCCGCTGTTGATCGACATGCGTATAGACTTGCGTGGTCGAAATATCGGTGTGGCCCAGCATCTCCTGGATAACGCGTAGATCAGCGCCGTTGCTGAGGAGATGCGTCGCGAAACTATGCCGGAGAAGATGAGGGTAAACGTTTTTCTCCAGCCCGGCCCGCTGTGCGTATTTTTTCACGATTTGCCAGATTCGCGCGGTAGTTAACTTGCTGCCTCGCTCAGAAAGAAAAATTTCGCTTCCGCTACGCCGTTTCACCAGTTTGGGCCGCTCGCCGGTGAGATAGGCTGCCAGTGCTTCGCATGCTTTTCGGCCCACAGGCACCAGGCGGGTTTTGTTTCCTTTCCCAGTCACACGCACAACGCGCTCTTCGAAATTGAAATTTTCCAGGCGGGCGTTTGCCAGCTCGGAAATCCGCAGGCCACTTGCGTAAAGCAACTCGATCATCGCGCGATCCCGCAATCCGTGAACAGCTTTGGTGTCGATGCTTTCCAGGAATTGTTCCACTTGCAATTCATTGAGAGTTTCCGGGAGATAACGCTCGATCCGTGGCAGCGCCAATGCGTCAGCCGGATCGCGTTCAATTGTTGCTTTACCGGCCAGGAACCGAAAAAAAATCTTTAACGCAACCACGATCAACTTGATCGAAGAAGCGGAAAGGCCGGCTCGCTTGCGATCAGCGAGATATTCGCTGAGCACCGCCAGAGTTACTGCACGCGGATGATTGATTTTTTTTCTGGCAGCGCACCAATGCGCGAAATCGCTCAGCGACCTGTGGGTAGAGAGCTGGTAATTTTCAGATAGACCGCGTTCGACTGCGATGAAACGGATAAACGAGTCGATCGAATCCTCCATCACGCAAACTGTAGCGCAGGCGTGTCGCCTGCCAAACCCGATGGTTGCAACGCACACAGCTGGCTCTCCAGGAGCCCGACGCCGCGAGCGACCACGGCGCGGCAACGCTACGATTTATTGACAATATGACGCGAAGTGTTTGATGTTTGATTACGATGAGTTTGGACCTCAATTCTCTTTTGAAAGATTGGCCACACGAGAGCGGCAGCATTAAAGTGCGCAAGATCGCTGGTTTGGATGGCCGCGAGAAATTGCAATTGCGAGTCGATCTCGGCGTATTGCAAATGGAATTGACCGGACGGCCAGATGGCCGGCGCCCGCACAATTGCGAATCGCTTTTGGAATATCACCAAAAACGGGCAACCCGCGCTGAGCAGAAAGGCGAGACTTATGAGCTCACAGCTGAGCAATGCTCGGAGCTTCAACAGGAAGGCATCCAATACTATCATCGCTATCTGAGCCTGTTTCAGATCAACGATTTCGAAGGCGTGGTGCGCGATACGCAACGGAACCTTGATCTTTTTTCCTTTGTTGCCCAGCACACAGATCGCGAGGAATTTTCCTGGGCCTTGCAACAGTTCCGGCCTTACGTGCTCATGATGAATACGCGAGCCAAGGCATCCATCCTGCTTGGCCAGGGAAAGTTTGCCGAGGCCATCACTGAAATTGAGCGCGGTCGCGACGCAATTTCGGATTTCTTGCAACAGTCAAATTTTCCGGAGTTGGTGTCGAAAAGCTCGGAGATCGCCTTTCTCGACGAATGGCTTGAGGAAGTGAAATCGAAGCGGCCGCTTTCGAAATTGGAGGTCATGCAACGCGAGATGGAAACTGCGATTGCAAAGGAACTCTACGAGCGCGCTGCTGAGCTCCGCGACGCGATCAAGCTGCTGAAAACGCAAAAGTCGTTGTAACTGACGGCCGCAAGCAACCCTCCGGATCGATCTAATTCTCGTACGTATGAAGACTGCATTTTATTCGCTGGTTCTGACTTCTTTTGTTATCCTCTCAGTCCGCGCGGATCTTACGATCGTTTATTCGACGATGGTGGAACCGGCGAGCCAAGCTCAAAAGGCGCAAGCAACTCCCGGTGGAATCGTTACCGGCGCCAACATGACTATTAGAATCAAGGGCGACAAAGCGCGCATTGATGCTTCTCCGCAAATGACCGCAATCTTCGATGGAAGAACCGGCGAGTTGATCAATCTGTTGAATGATCAGAAGACACTGATCCGCTTTTCACCCGACAAAATGAGAGCCATTGCCGGTATGCTAAAGACGTTCAGCAACAACAAACCAGGCGCCGACAAACCGAGACTTACACCTACTGGCCAGAAGGAAACGATCAATGGTTACGATACCGAGCAATATACGTATGACGGACCCGATTTTAAGGCGACCTATTGGATCGCGCCGAACTATCCCAATGGCGCTGCCGTCCTGGCACAACTTCAATCGATCAAATCTGAGCTTTGGGACGCTGCGAACACAAAAATGCCCGACTTTCGCGATTTCCCAGGCCTGCCAATCCGGATGCGTATGATCGTTGGTAAGCAAAACCATGCGGACGAGCACGGCGCAAGCCCATCGGGGCACCCTGCAGAAATTACAAGCACCGTCACAGGTGTAAGCCTCGACTCGATTGCTGACAGCCAGTTTACTGTGCCGCCAGGTTTTAAAGAAACAAGTCTGCCGGACGTCTTTAACAAAAACGCGGCTCCATCTGTTTCGCCGAATCCATAACGCCGTTCTGTAGAGGCAGAGGTGCCAGCTGCGACGTTTCGATTTTGCAGGCGATACGCCTGCCGCTACAGTTAGCGAGCCATGCCTTCACTTGTGCTGGCATCCAGTTCGCCAAGACGAGCTGCATTGCTCTCCGAAAGCGGATTTGAATTCGACGTCGCACCGCCGCGGGTCGCGGAAAAATTCGACGCCGCGCTAACATTGCGCGAGCTCACGCTTTGGAATGCCATTCGCAAGGGCATTTCTATCGCACAAACGCGTCCCGACGCAGTGGTGCTCGCTGCCGATACATTGGTTGCGCTGAAGAATGAAATCATCGGTAAGCCTACGGATTTAGACCAGGCCACAGACGTGCTTCAACGCCTAAGCGGACGAACCCATGAAGTTTGTTCCGCCGTTTTAATTTATCACCAGACCTCGGGGCGATTGGTGGTTTTCCATGAAGTTTCGCGTGTTCGTTTTCACCGGCTGAACCGCGCCATGATTAAGAAGTATTTTGCAAAAGTGGACCCGCTCGACAAAGCCGGCGCCTATGCGGCGCAAGGCAGCGGTGCAGAGATCATCGCGAACATCGAAGGCTCATATACAAACGTCGTCGGCCTGCCGATGGAAAAGACAATCCCTGCGCTCGCCAAATTCGGTATTCGGCCAAAAAAGTCCTAGGAGTTGGTTCAGCGATTCAGTTAGCGACCAGCCGAAATAACGAGGCGACCCACTGCTAAAACGACCACCAGGGTGGGAATAAGCAGACTAAGACTGTTTAGTACAACGCCCGCGGCAGCCAATTTTCCCGCGTGCGTTGGGCTGCGTCTCGCGCTGAATGCTGTGAGGAATCCCAAAGTCGCGAGGGTAAAAACCACCAATCCAAAAAATGGCAAAGCCCAAATAATATCGCTGCCACCTTTGCCGAAGGGAGGCATTTCCATGAGCGACAGGAAAACGAGGACCTCGGTTCCGAGCGCAACGATTGCTGTACCTAAGGAGAAGTACGTCAAATGACGTGTTCGCGATTATCCGAGCGGAGCCGGATTGTTTTTGTCTGCAAGTTGTGCCTGGCTCGAATGAAACGAACGGTTTTGCTCTTGGCCCGCATCAGGATTGAATGGGTGATTGCCATGACGCCACCCCGCGCCCGCACACCTGGCAACAGCGCGCTGTCGCTGATTCCAGTTGCACAAAAAATGATGTTCTGGCCGTTGGCCAGATCGTCCGCCGAATAAAACCGGTCGAGATCTTTCTTGTAGCCATCGTCAATTAACTTCTTTCGTTCCTTATCGTCGCGCGGCCACATTTTGCATTGCATGTCGCCGCCGAGACATTTGATTCCCGCGGCTGCCAACACCGCTTCGGGCGAACCTCCAATCCCCATGTAAAGATCTACGTCCGAGTCCGGCAACGAAGGAGCGATGGCCGCCGCGATGTCGCCGTCGCCGATCATTCGCAAGGATGCGCCTGCCGCGCGAATTTGTTCGACGATCTCCTTGTGTCGCGACCGATCCAGCATCATTACCGCCACGTCCTGGACGCGCTTGTCGACCGCGCGCGCGACAATTGCCAGCATCTCCGCGATGGGCATGTCGAGGTGAAGCGAATCACCGCGTTTTTTCATGTAATCGATTACCTCCGGCCCGTACGCCAGCTTCGACATGTAAAATGAGGGAATATCCCGCAGCGCGACCTTCACTCCTTCCTGGGGGCTGGCCGCCGCGATGCAACTGATCGAATTCGGCGCTCCTTTAGAAATGTTGGTTGTGCCGTCGATCGGATCGATAGCGATATCGAACTGCGGCGAACCCGGAATCCAGGTGCCGAGGTGTTCGCCTTTGAAAATACCGGGCGCATCGTCCTTGATACCTTCGCCAATGACGACTTCGCCGCAGATATTCATCAGATCGAACATGCCGCGCATGGCGTCGCAGGCGGCTGCGTCGGCTGCTTCCTTGTCGCCGCGACCGAGCCAGCGCAACGAATTCAGAGCAGCCGCCTCCGTGGCGCGAACAAAGTCGACCTCAATGATGCGCTCGATGTCCTGATAATTTTGTTTAGGCAGTCGCAGAGCCACGGAGCGTCAATGTTCACGCATCTCAAGCGCGATGACAAGCAGAGCAGACAGAATGCGAGCGCGGCTTTTTTTCGCCATGTGAATACAATCGGCGCAGATCGTGTGAGAATTTTGGGGCGGGTTGCGTCATCGCCGTGCAGGCTTGCTTTTGGCGCTATTTCTTGGTTCCATCGCACTGTGAGCGCCGCCCCCCATGAGGTGACGTCAACGCCCGCGAGTGATGCGAGCGGGCAACACCATGGTGTCGCGTTTACGACGACCCATTGGAGTGTTGTGCTGGAGGCACAGGGCGAATCGCCAGCGGCACAACAGGCGCTTGAAAGACTTTGCCGGACGTATTGGCGACCGATTTTTGCGTTTCTGCGACGACAAGGGCTTCGGCCGGACGAGGCAGAGGACATTACCCAGGGTTTTTTTGCGGAGCTATTGGAGCGGCGAAGCCTGAGTGCCGTGCGCAAAGAAAAAGGACGACTTCGCTCTTTTCTCCTTGGCGGACTAAAATATTTTCTCGCCAACGAGC
>WNFQ01007263.1_pt1 | contig 13526 bp, 11 predicted proteins | sample 5400171 | NCBI WGS metagenome assembly WNFQ01 (sample SAMN13153356, study PRJNA577476) | soil metagenome | isolation source: 20 cm soil under Madrone tree | place: USA:California | collected 2016-06-14
CGTTTGTTGATATCTACTTTCCGTTCGAGCAACGACTTCACGAGTTCAATGTTCCCCTCTTCCGCGGCAGCGTGCAACGAAGCGTTTTCGTTGTCCGTTCCAATTTCATCGGCCCTGTCCTGAGCTGCGTCCAACGTCAACGACCGTACCTTGTTTCGAATATTTGCATCTGCTTTGTACTCTGCAATGAACTTCGCAACCTTGGCCTTGCCATTCTCCGATGCCAAATCGGCTGCAGTTTCATTGGCTTTGTTGAGCACGTCGACATCAGCACCCCGCCGAAGCAACAGCCTTACGACTCCAAGATGTCCGCTATGCGATGCGACGTCCAACAGGGTCCAGCCATTGCCGTTCACAGTATGCAGATCCGCTCCGTGGTCAATAAGGAGACGGGCGATCGCGACTTCTCCATTCTTTACTGCTTGATAAAGTGGAGTTTCTCGCTTGTCATTGAGCACGTCGACACCTGCGCCAACCTGGACCAGCAACTCAGCAACCTTGAGGTGGCCGTGGGCCGATGCCAGATGTAGTGGGCTCCAGAGGTCAACTTGCTGGATGCTTGGATCAACGCCATGGTCCAGCAACAGCTGTGCGATGTCAAGGTGTCCGTGTCGTGAGGCGAGGTGTAATGGAGCCGAGTTCGAGTTGTCCCGAGCATTCATGTCGGCCCCTCGCTCAATGAGGAAGCGCCCGACCTCGACTTTCCCCTTGCTTGACGCCAACGCCAACGGTGTCATTTGAATCCCGTTCCGAATATCGACGAAAATCCCAGTGTCGATCAATAGTCGCACAACATCGAGGTGCCCATTTTGCGATGCGATATGTAATGGATTCGAATCATCATTATCTTTAACGTTGATATCTGCGCCATGCCCGAAAAGGAAGCAAGCGACGTCAACGTTCCCCTTGCCAGATGCTAGGAACAATGACGTCTCTCCGTTTCCGCCCCGAATGTTGACATCGACCCCACAGTCCAGCATAAACTTCACGATCTCGAGATGCCCACAATTTGACGCAGTGTGGAATGGTGTCCACCCTTGGCTATCTCGGGCAGACACGGCCGCGCCACTCTGGATCAAGATGCGCGTGATGTCGAGGAACCCATGCTGTGCAGCGCAGTCCAAGGGTGTCTCCTCTTTGTCGTTCTGGCTGTCCACATTTGCATCTTGTTCGACAAGTAACTTTACGATGTCGAAGTGCCCATTGGCTGACGCGAGATGTATTGGGGTTCGGCGGTCGTCTGCGTGTGCGTTCACATCGGCACCGTGGTCTATCAAGAGCCGGGCGAGATCAAGAAATCTAAATCGCGATGCATAATGTAGGGGAGTCCAGGAATTTGTGTCGCACGCATTCACGTCGGAGCCACAGTTCAGTAATAATTGTGCAACTTCAACGTGTCCAAATTGTGACGCCGTGTGTAATGGAATCATTTCTTCATCATCCCGGGAATGGATGTCTGAGCCTCGATCTATAAGGAAGCGTGAAACGTCAAGCTTCCCATTACGACAGGCAACCTGCAGCGAGGTCTGTTCATAAATATTCCGAGCGTCGAGACTTGCGCCAGATTCAACTAACAGTTCTGCAATGTCGCGATACCCAGATCGTGCTGCCGCGTGTAGTGGAGTGTCGCCTCTATCATCTTCGGTGACATTCACCTTTGCGCCACAATTCACGAAAAGTCGCGCAATCTGGAGTGATGATCCCACCATGACGAGCTGTCCGCCCTGTGAGACCCGGTGAAGCGGAACCCTGCCCGCAACGTCACGAGAGTCAGGATCTGCACCGTTATCAAGGAGCAGCGAAGCGATGTCTAAATGTCCCTTGACCGAAGCGGCATGTAACGGGGTCGTGTGAAAACCACCCCTGTTATTGACATCGCTTGAGTGGGCAGTAATCAGATACTCCACAAGTCCACGGAAACCGCACAGAGATGCATAATATAGTGGCACGGCCTCAGGCCACGTCGGGTGTTTCGTGGACATGGGCCCTATCCAATGATGGTCGACGTCGTATAACCAGACCCATGCCGCGAAATGTGGCCTTGCAGGATCAAATAGACGCTCCATGGCCTCCCGAATCTGTGACGAGACATCCCTAAACTGCGCATGCTCGACCCAGTATCGAGCAGCATACGGGGCGAGGGGAAATTGGTTTATTGTATCCCTGTCACTTTTGTCATCCAGTTGGAGGAGGACAACGAGGCAAGCACGTGCAAGGAGGGTATGGGCAGGTTCGGGGAGAATGTGATAGAATGAAAGACGTTCTTCTGCCGTCGCGAGTCGCTCCGATGTCAAGTACTCCTTGACAGAGAAGTGAGAGAATTGAACGACTTGGTGGCCGCCCCTATCGATGATAGTGATGAGACTAGAACATGCAGACATCACTGCCTCTTCTGCACTGTCTAGACGCCATGCTGCGTTATATGTAGGGATGACTCCCTCGTCAAACTGGATGGCAAGAATCTCTGCAAGTTCTTCGACGCGAAGAGGCCGGATAGATGCCGCGAGACATCGTAACAGTCGTTGCGAATATCTTCGTTTCTGCTTGTCAATGCCCAGCAACGTTCGTTCGTATGTTTCATCCAGACCCTCTGGCAGATCAGCTAGCGCACTCCGAATAGTGGCTGGAAAACAACGACGCAAACAGTCAAACTGGCAGTCCACCCAACGAAACCTATGTAGCGCCATGAGTATCAGATGTGAGCAATCACAACAAGATCTTAGCTTACATGCCATCCGCTTTGTCAGAAAGCGTATCGACGACAAGTTGTTTGACCTCCTCTTTCCATTTCCGCATGATCCGGTCTGAACGGACAATGAACTTGATGTACTCAATTATGTCCTTCTTTTGTCCGATCTCGCCATCAAGGGAGATCTTGAGAGTCGTCAACGGCTCGAGGACAGTTTGGATATCCATCTCCGGCCGGCTAGCCACACATAGATGTACATCCGGAAGTTCCATGTTAACAAGTTCTTCAACAAAATCCATGACCTCTTCGCGGGCAGATGGCCTCCCCGGGAAGTTGGGGCATTCATCGAGAGCGTCAACAATCATATAGATCGGGCCTTGCTCTGGCAAATTCAGCATCTCCGTCATACATTCCTTGAGCGCATCGATATCGGGCGTTCTTGTGCCTCGAATATTGTCGGAGTATAACTTGGAGAGGATGTTGTAACAAGCATCCGAGTCGGCAGAAAGTTGAGAAACGAGGGAGGAGAGGAGGCCATAGCAGTCTTGTTTCTTGACGTCCCGGAAATCAAAGTAATAGTATGCCATGGTGGCCAATCCGGCCGTATGCATGCGTTCGATGTCCTGAATAATTGCGGATCTGACAGGCGCTATGAATTAACCTTGGATAGAGACATAAAAAGCATGGCATACAGAAGCGTGCTTTTCCCCGCCCCGGCTGTGAGATCAACAGGGTATTAGAGCAGGGTTCTCATCGGTGGTTCGATAAACATACGTTTTCCATGAATCCACAATAGTGAACCCTTTGATTTCCATTCAGTTAACGCGCTGCTCTCAAAGAACCATGCCGCGGTTCCTTTATGTCGCGCCTTCCGAACAAAGTTTTGATTCGTCGACGGGTCAGGCGGAGAGAGCCAGTGTTGAACCTCCCATCGCAGCTGTTCACCTGCAAATTATCGTCGGACTTGGCAACAAAATGTGGAGGAGACAACGAACGTTTCGACTTGTTTATTTCGTTCAACGTTTGGTGAAGAGCAACTACGAACCCAAGTCAGTACGGGCGCTACCTGTTTCGTACGAGTCAAATACCCAAATCTTGTCGAATGTTATCCGTTGACACCTTTCCATCTAGAGAAACAATGCTCATAAAAGTATTCGAGGACAATCATGTAACCGTTACGCACCTTCCATGACCACCTTTATACTTCCCACAAGACCATGAACGACACCCAAGGTCTGTGCAACGGTTATCCGTGCCTCTTCCTGGGTCAATCGATCCAATCTTTGGAGAACGGTCTCTATCTCGCTTTCCCCAAGCAACTTTCTTGTGAACTTCTCTGTGGGCACATTAAGCGACGGGCGATGTATGTGACATTGCACGTACTGAACCGCCCTTCCTTGATTTGTTTCGATGCCAGGGCAAGTACCGAAAGCAGTTCGACCATTATTTTGACAACGACGTCCGTCAATAGCAGAGTGGGCGGAATCGTCGTATAGACCTCCAGACGCTTGAGGAAGTTCCCCAAACACTCGAACAGCTCGAGAAGGGCGTCATAGCTCGATGTAACCCCAGTGGCAACCTGGCATACCCATTCGTCACAAGGGATCCGGTTGAAAAGGTATTGAAGGAACATACAGCAAGTAGAGTATCGATGCCAGTAAACAACGCTCTTGCTGGTGGAAAAGGGATCTGACAAGGTCATCGTTAAGAGAGTCACCGGATGGTATGAGCGGGCTCACCTGGCTCACCACCTCGCCTACGATCCCAGAGAACGCCTGTATAACCTTCACTGCCGGGGTGAGGCTGTTTATCAGTTTCCGATTGCCATCACGATATTCCTTGAAGGCTTTCTCTCGTTCGTGGAGTAGTTGGAGGATCGCCTCGGGAGAATTCGATTGTTCGATCGCAGCAGCAAAGGGAGTTTTAGAGAGGTCTGTTCCAGTAATTTTTGTGTAGTCGGCCAAGGCGGCATCGATGATCAAATGGACGTTAGAAGTGGAAGATATTGCTTGTCCAGTCGACGACATGAAGGAAAAGGATTTGTTCACGTTCTTGCGTTCGGACTCGGAGGAAATGATGGAGGGAAAGGAAAAACGGGGTTCAGGGTTCGAATCGACGGCTTATGAGCGTAGCGTACACGTGCAGACGGCAAGGAAAGTGAAGACGCCCAAGCAGGTGGTGATTTGCGAGACCCGGGCGTTTAATGTGGCTTACGGTATTATTGTCACCGCGAAGAATACACCGCATGCCGTACAGTAAGTAAGTATAGACTTGATTCGCATCGACGTGGTTGGAGGGGGTGAGTATACCGTGAATGTACCATCCATGATCCATTGAACGCAACGGCCATGTCAAGTTGGAATTACGTGAGACCCGGAAAGTGCCGGTATTGAGTTGACTTCCGCCGATTGGCCTCATTCTCTGGGTACGATCGGTGCCGTATTTTCAATGTCAAAATAAAAGTAAGCTACCGTGACGATACTTTTATTTTGACTTTATAAATCCTGCACGCGTTCGATATCCTTGGTCTTTCTCTTCTTCTCTTTTTGCCCACCTGGACCTTCACCCTTGCTGTCTTCCCGAAGTTAAAGTAGAGTGATTTTCACCCCTTGACTTCAGAGATATCTCAAGGTAGGCTCCTGCGGCTTTTGTCTTTCTCCTGTCCAATGCTATAATCTGCGCCTATTCCCCTCGTTGAAGAGTACTACGCAACCCTTCCATCGACATCATCATCAGTTTTTGACTGAGCGACATGCCAAGGTTGAATTTAGGGCATCCATGGGGTTTTATCGAGCCAAGATCGGGTAGCGAGGAGGCGCGTTTCATTTACAACAATGCTTAATACGGTATTGATGTCTGAGCGGTTCCCGCAGTTCCGCTTCCTCTACATCTACAGGAGAAGTGGTCATGCTCCTAGAACTCGCCAACCCACTCCCGTAGTTGGTAGTTCCGCTTGCGAGTAGTACGATCGAAGAGTTCATCAAGTTTACTATTCGTCGTATTCAGCCAGATTCCCACAGACGTTCTTATCCGGTCACCATTCTCGCAATCGGATGAAGGATGTAGCTTTGAACGACGGAGTAAGCATGTAGCGTTATGATGACAATAAGTTGTATGGATTGAAGCATTGTTAGATTAGTCAAACTAGGCACATTCTGCAAAGATAAAAATTGCTGTGATAGTGCTCAGATTCTTCGTCCAACGGTCCGTGTTGATCATGATCGTAGAACTGGAATTCAGTCCGGATGAGCCGCACTAGCGGCGTGCTGAGAGACAGGCACATATCTACCTTTACATGATGCCATAAGGTCGAAGGAAAGAAATAGGTAGACCACGATGAGTTAAGGACGCACATTCGCAACTTCATTTGTTGTAACTTTCAAAAATAAGCAACTCGGTTTCCTTCTTCATCTCGAACACCGTCCACAGCCCTTTCAAAAGCCCATGCTTACGAACAAGCCTCATAATATCTTTCCTTATTTTCCATCCTCCGAACCCGTCAATAACCTCGACAGGATTCCATCGCCCGGCCGGCAGAGCATCCCTGCTCTCGGCAATCACGTGGGTGAACGCAGAATCGTATGCGATGTCAGCTGGCGTGAGGTTTTCCGTCTTGTTGTAAATCCACGGATGCGTGGAGGAGATGGAAGGAGGGACGATGCCCAAATGCGGATGGTATGGGGGCGCGTGCGTGTGGAGGAAGAGCGATGCGCCGCTTTGTGCGGCGAGGTTCCCAATATGGACGTGAACTGTGTCATGATATGCCCGTTTTCAGTCCGTCACGAAAGAAGAGGGAAAGGTGGTCAACTTACCGTTGGAGGATTCCGCGTATCGCTCATTGAACAGCGCAAGAGCGTGACCACCAGGATAGTTGGCTATCGATGCGCGCGTAGCGATGATGGTCATAGCCGTGTTAAGTATTAGGGAGCCTGCTACCGCTGAAAACGTGAGCAGACCCAAAATTCTCCCTTTGCGCTGGCGAATGCTAATTTCGAGCTGCTTCAGACTCATCCATTTTGATCGGCGGGGAGAAATGAGCGTACGCGACCTGGGCACCATGCGCGGCAGCAATATTCAACATTGGTACGACATACACGATGAAACGCCATTCTTTGTGCCCAATGAAGCTCATGAGGAAGACAAAGCCGATCGCTGGCCGAACAAGTGATCGAATACGGGGGTCGCGATAGAAACCGTATGCGATGAATACATTTGTGACCATGAGAAGGCGCGGAAGGAATGTTGAAAAGTAAGTCCAGAATGGGGATACCTGCAGTACATGGGATTAGTAATAAAATGTTACAACAAAAAAGAATACTAACGCCCCATTCAGCGCTCTTGCCTTCATACACATTGAAATAGATACTGGAAAACTCGGGCCATAGTGGCCAATGGTCCCAGAAATATGAGTCGATAGAAACCGTAAGAGCTACAAGACCAGGAGTATGAATGCAACGTGGATTGAAAATGATCAAAATCTCATACCGATGGACACCAGGCCCGAAATGATGCCGACCTTGAGGAGACGCGCGATTGAGAGGGTGCCGCCCAACAAGAGTTGGATCGCAAAGAGACCTAGCAAACCAGCAATTTCCGTACGGATAACTACTGCAGCAAATGTCAAGAGCGCAACGGCCCAAGAAGCGCGAGTGGCCGAGGTGGGGCGTAACAACGAAGAAAGCGCGACGTTTACTACAAGCCAAGAGTTCAGGGAGATGTTCCATACATAAACGGTATGTATATCTCACCAAATGGTAGGGCAAGCATGTTGGGAAGCGTACGCCCCATCCAGAACGGCACGTGGAATTGGCTGATAGTGATGAGGGTAAAGAGAAGAGAGGTCATGCGTCCGAAACGCCGCACAACCGCACGTCGAAGAATGCAAAATGCTTGAGCATTTATACTTGCGAGAGTGAGGCGAACTGGACCGTATTAACTGTGAAAATGAGGTAAACAGAGGGAGAATACGAACCGACTATTTGGAGGTCAAACTTGGAATTGATGAGGGAGAAGTGGTTTGCGAGGCGAGCGACATAGCTAGAGATCCAAGCTATAATTATGCTACCCACAAATGAACGGGGTACCGCCCCAGGAAAAACTCTATGATCGAACTGGGAAATAGGTCTGATGAGATGCCGAGAGATGACGACAGGTGCGTGTCTCACCTTCTGGAGCGCATCGGGGTGGCCGCCGTGAAGAAGGAGGTCGTGTATGACATGGAGATTAAAGCTCTCCTCTACTTTCGTGTATGGGGCAAGTAATACATGTGTCCATGCGACCGCGAATATGAGAACGTCGAGCACCAACGACATCAGCTGTGTCGATCACTTTGGGGTTCCTCTGAACGTCGGCTTGCTTCATCACCCTCTGCCACACTGCCTGACCTGTGGTGTCCTACTCTCACACCTCGGCCATGTTTCTCAAGCTATGGGCTACACCCTTATCCCTCTGGCTTATCTCAACCGTCGATGCCAAGACAAAGAGTAGTAACACCTCCCACTATGGCGCATCAAGCAACCAACTATCGGCACGTCTATCCAGTGCTTTCGTAGCATTCCTTATACTGACTAAATTTGAATAATGCCAACAGTCTTTCAACAGCTTAGCCCCCTTAAAAGGTACTCCTGCGTTATCCCACTGGCCTTGACCCCTGACGCGTTCTCGACAGGGAAATGTCCTCCCTGCTTCAACTGCATGCTCCCTGCATTTACATGTGGTCAATACGGAGAATGCGATCCGTATAATGGTCAGTGTAACTGTCCACCTGGGTGGGGAGGTATCGACTGCTTGACGCCACGTAAGTGTCGTTACCCATCATGTTAAAAATCCTGGTTCATTTATATGCAGAGTGCGACTCCCTTGCGGATGGCGAAGAGCGACACCTACGTGAAGATGGAAAGGCGTGCCAGTGCAAGGACGGGTGGGTGGGAATAAATTGCAATGGTCCGTCTGCTCGTTCTACTGGACCCGATCTCCCTTAACTCCTCTCTAGTTTGCCAAACCGACAACGCCTGTGCAAACTTTCCCATCCAGGGCAATATGACCTCATTAGATGCCACGGACTCAGTAAACATGACCTGCTATAAAGGTGGCGAAACCGTTTTCAACAATCACCAATTCTGCGATGTTACTAGTATGAGTGCAATCAGATCTGTCCTTCGGACTTACTGATACCTCCTCAGGTCACCTTCAGCTGTGACAAACGAGATGCGACGTGTGACTTCCAGTTTTGGACCGCCCAGGTCGAATCATTCTACTGCGCGCTTGATACGTGTAAGACAGAGGTTATACCAGGATATGATAGCAACGTCACATCATACCAATGCGAAAAAATAAAGTGTAGTTGCGTCCCAGGACGATTCATTTGCGGCGAGGACGGCAGCGTCGGTTGGTTTTTAGTTCAGTGAAATTGGCTTGGTACTGAAACAGCATTAGACATCGGGGATTTTTTGAAGGAGGAAATAAAGGGACCCGCCACGTTCAGCTGCAAAAGTGACGCCGGATGCAAGTTTGAAGAGCCAGCCATGAATCAATTGATCAACGACATCTTTGGGGACAAATACATTTCTTTGACGTGTGAAGGTGGCGAGTGCTTGCACTATAGCCAAGTTCCTGGCTACGTTGTACGTATTAGTGAGCCTCATTTTCCAGCTCCGTTTTGTGAATTGTTTTGTAACAGATCCCACCCAAACCAAATAACACACAATGGATTGCCTTAAGTGTCGCAGGAGCTGGTCTGACTGCCGTTTCGATTTCAGCAGGTATGCACCTGCTTTTCTCTTCCTATTTTCTGATAATAACTATTTCTTAGCACTCTGGTATGCTGGCCGCGCGCGCAAGTCAGACATCGGAGCGATCCGATTACCGGAAACGGAGGTCTCGCAGCTTATGGCGGATCATGTCCCTGCAACACTCCACTTTTCTGATATTTCTTACACCCTCAATGGCCGGTCAATTATTGAGGGCGTCACGGGCTCCGTGCGTCCGGGTCAAGTTCTCGCAATTATGGGCGCTTCGGGTGCTGGCAAGTCGACATTCCTCGACATTCTAGCGCGTAAGCGCAAGCGTGGCGTAGTCGGAGGATCGACCCTTGTGAACGGTCGTGAAGTCTCCGATGCGGACTTCAGGAACGTCATCGGATTTGTGGACCAGGAAGATACGCTCATGAGTACACTCACGGTGTACGAGACCATCCTGTATTCTGCTCTGTTGAGGCTCCCACGAGATATGAGTATTGAGGCAAAGAAGTTCAGAACGCTGGAGACAATGAACGAACTAGGTATTCTCGGAATCAAGGATAGCAGGATCGGGGACCCAGGTGCTTGCCACTGTCGTCTTTATTTGCCATTGATTAAGTGCCTTCCAGGTCATCGCTCTATCTCTGGAGGAGAGAAGCGCCGTGTCTCAATCGCATGCGAACTAGTGACTAGCCCATCAATCTTATTCCTTGACGAGCCCACAAGCGGTGCGTCCCTGTATTATATACTAGTATCACTCCTTTATGACATCCTTTTGCAGGTCTGGACGCATACAATGCCTACAATGTCATCGAGAGCTTGGTTTCGCTGGCGCGCAACTATAACCGCACTGTCGTCTTCACAATCCACCAACCACGTAGCAACATAGTCGCGTTGTTTGATCAACTCGTACTCCTTGCACAAGGTCGTCTCGTATATGCCGGAGAATTCGCCAAATGTCAGCCGTATTTCGACTTTATCGGACAACATTGTCCTCCAGGGTTCAATATAGCGGATTACCTCAGTAGCCCCTCAACTGGCATAATTTCGCCAACTGACGACGTAACAGGGTCTGCTTCTTTACGGGACGAGGAGCACGCGTTCCCTGCCCCACGTCACGAGACGCACGTTGTAAGCGGTGGGCATTCTCCCAACTCCCCTGATGAAACCGAACTGCAAGTACGGCGTAACGGCGATGGCAACGGAGTTAGCGAGGGCTTCCTACATCGCAAGACATCGCAGCTTCTCGAAGTGATCTCGCTCAGCACTACGCACGGGAGTGACCCTGGACCAACCCTAATGCCACATGTTGCAACGCTTGTCGATGCCTACGCCGCGAGCGAAGTTGCCACTGCCATCCGAGCCGACATCCGTTCAGTCGTACAGCCCACCCAGGGCCCCGAGGGCAGTGGGGAGCTGCCGGACGTGACGGTTGAGAGTGAGCTGCTCCGTGGGCGCAAGCGCGCGACATGGGCAACGCAGTTCAGGATCCTGAGCGGTCGAGCCTTTAAAAATATGTATCGTGATCCGGCGCTACTGACATTCCAGTATTCGGCGTCTATTGCCGCGGCACGTGAGTCCTTGAAATTTGACTGACAAGCTTGGTTGCTGAATCCCATCATTACCGGCAGTACTCTGCGGACTATTCTACCACAATGTGTCTAACGATATCGGTGGATTCCAAAATAGATTGGGTACGAAACTCCCGCGCTTGGGTGGTTAACGTTGGCTGATATCGCATATACAGGCGTCTTTTTCTTTACTTTGGCTCTGTTTGGCTTCTCGTGCCTGTCAAGTCTTGGGTTGTTCGCCAACGAGCGCATCCTTTTTATGAGGGAAAGGTGCAATTTGATATTCGCGGCTGCTATCTAACCTACGCTGACGAAGTACACCGACAAGGTCGAACGGATATTATTCATCCTTCACTTACTTCACTTCGAAGGTGCGTCCGACGTTTTCCTATGCGTTTCTGTGCTGACAGCCCCTACTTAGATTCTATTTGACATCCTTCCGCTGCGCGTTGTTCCCCCATTGCTCTTCGGAGGTATCGTCTACGGCCTTGTCGGCTTTGTTCCGACCGTGGCGGCCTTCTGGAAGTTCATTCTCACGCTCGTACTCTTCAATCTGACCACGGCAAGCGTCATCTTGCTCATCTCTATCGCATGTGCGAATACGAGCGTCGCGAGCCTGATCGGCACCATGGTCATGTTATTCAAGTGAGCGCAACTACCCATACCATACGATCGGAGGTTCTGAATTTGTGTTGTGTAGCCTGCTATTCACCGGTCTTTTGATCAACCGATCTAAGGTCAAGCCTTGGCTACAATGGTTGCACACCGTTTCCTTCTTCCATGCGGCGTTCGAGGCGCTTGCTGTCAACGAGCTTCGCTTCCTGCAATTGAAGGAAGATAAGGTTAGCCCTTCCTTTTCTTAATTTTACGCGAGAGCGACTTTTGACCAATGTGATCAGTACGGAGTTGAACTCGACGTTCCCGCGGCTACGATCCTCTCCACGTTCGGTCTCCGCGCACAGTCGTTTTGGTGGCCAAACATAACGCTGCTAGGCATTTTCTTTGTCACGTTTACGGCAGCGAGTTTCGTCGTGTTGCACATCTTCGTCCGTGAGAGGCGATGAACTAAGACAGAAAATTATAGTAACTATACCCGGTTCTTGTCTCACATTATTTCGATACCTGACAGATTTGTGTTGTGTTGAGCGACTACCTGGTTCTTGAATTGCGTGTACACTTAGCTATCACTGATGCTTTATGGATCAGAGCTGTTCCAATACCTTCCTTTCGTGGGCCCAAGGGTAGGCTACACCATGGTGGAGCTTTTCCGAGAGCTCCTGTTGAAGCCGAATGGTTCCAAAAGTCACTATATGTGTTTGGTAGATTATCGGATAGTGTGTAATAGATGAGGATTTATGGTAATATAACGTTGCATGATAGAGCGTAACCGACAATATACATTACTCCCTGTCAAATTCCTCAAAGGCCCTACAGACCTCCATAAAGAACAATATCCAAAGGTGGAGAAACTTAAATTTCCAACTAATGACCGCCAATGGTAAGGCAACTTGATAAGTGAGCTCACAAGTGGCCAAGGAAATGGCCACGGTAATGAATAATCCCATGTAAAATATCTTGGGGGTTCCCTCAAGTGTCTCCCCGAGTAACTCCCTATATGCCCTTAGCGGAATGGACCACCATTGGAAGGCCAATAATACAAGGAGACGCTTGACGGTCTTTTGAAACCAGTAATGTAAATTGCCAAAGGTCCGGACTCTTGACATATACCATGAAGCCAATTCTGATAGCGCTTTCAAAAATAAAATAAAATATGGTGAATGGCCCATGATCCCGGCAGTGAGTTTCGCGACATAAAGTTTTCGGGATCGTGCTGCCTCGTGCCACGGGGTTTTTCTCGCCTGAGAAAGCATGAATGCGAGGTAAAATGTCCCAGCCAATGCTGCGATACCAGAGAATTTCAAAACTTTCCTCATGACATTATAGAATAGACTCCGAGACTCCACGACGTTGGCGTTTCGGGATCGTCCTGCTTCGCCTAACGAGGAGTTTCCCTCGTCGTTGAGGGTGTCTATAACTGCACCATGGCTGAGTAGCAATTGTACGATTTCGGAATTTCCTTGTTTTGTACCTTCATGCAGTGGAGTCGAGTTGTCCTCGTTCCAGACATTCACGTCCGCACCGGCTTTGAGTAGGAGTTCCACGACGTCAAGTTGTTGGGATTGTACTGCCTTGTGCAACGGGCAGTTTTTCTCGTGGTCAAGCGCTTTTACATCTGCGCCATGGCTGAGAAGAGATTGCGCGATGTCGAATAGTCCACTTTGTGCGGCTTCATGAAGTGGAGTCAGGTCATAACCGTTCCGGGCGTTCACGTCCGCACCGCTTTTGAGTAGGAGATCCACAACGTCGAGTTGTTGAGATTGTACTGCCTCGTACAACGGGGAGTTTCTCGCGCAGTCAAACGCCTCGACGTCCGTACCATAGCTGAGCAGGGATCTCACGATCTCGAGACTTCCACTTCTTGCGGAGTCATGAAGTGGAGTCACGCCGTCATTGTTCCAGGCGTTTACG
>WNFQ01002409.1_pt1 | contig 13525 bp, 10 predicted proteins | sample 5400171 | NCBI WGS metagenome assembly WNFQ01 (sample SAMN13153356, study PRJNA577476) | soil metagenome | isolation source: 20 cm soil under Madrone tree | place: USA:California | collected 2016-06-14
CTTCCGGCTGCTCTCCACCCCGTCTCTCGACGACCCAGTTGCCTTCCGCTACGGACAGACCAGTGCTTTCTGTCCGATGAGGACTTTCACCTCACTGTTGGTGCGTACTTTCAGGCGCACTCCTATTGCCCCTTCGGGGCATGAAACTAATCCTCGTGGCAATCTTCTCCCTATTTAACTGGCTCACCTGAACGCTCCTTGGCGGCCGGCGCAAGAATCGCTATCAGCAGAACGATGACCGCGACGGCCAAGAGTGCTCGATCGAGAGGCATCCGGTGCGCGAGAAAACCGATCAAAGGAGCTCCGAACAAAAACCCTCCATAACCGATGGTCGCCACTTGCGCGATCGCGGCTGTGCCCCGTCCGGGAACCTCACCCGCGGCTGAGATGACCGCAGGGAATACTACTGAAAGTCCGAGTCCCCAGGCGAACGCGCCGAGCAACGCGATCAGCGTTGAATTCACGAGACAGAGGACCGTGACCCCCGCACAAGCCAAGGTGCCCGCCCATCGCAACACAGGCACTCTCCCGTGACGTTGAATTATGGCGCCTCCGGTAAAACGGCCGACGGCCATCGTTAAATGGAACCCTCCATAAGTTAAGGCGCCGATAGCCGGACCCGCTCCCCGATCGTCCACCAGCACCAAAGCGAGCCAATCGTTCGCAGCGCCTTCACCAAGCGCCGTCGCAAAGATGACGATGCCCAACAGAATTATTACCGGTTCAAGGGCAAGTCGCCGTTCTTGGCCGGTTACCGATTTGCTCAGTGGAAGAGTTCGCGGCCCGCTAACAACTGCTCCCCTGAACGGTCCTGTTCCGACACACGATCGCGGAATCCTATCCTGCAAATAGTGGGTGGTGGCTAACCCCATAACCCCCATCAAAACTATTGAGACCGTTGGCAGTTGCCAACCGAGCGGTAGCCCAAACGAGAGACAGAGCCAACCGCAAAGAGCTCCGGAAACCGCGCCCATAGAAAAAGTTCCATGCCAGTACGGCATCAATACCTTTACCCGGTGCTCTTCTACCAAATGACCTTGCACATTCATCGCAACGTCACCGACGCCGGCGCCGGCACCCACGATCAACAACATCGCGCCAAATTCAAACAGGGAGCGACTCAAGGGAAGTAGAGCGCAGCCGCCAAGAAAGACGGCGGTTGCGACCAGACTTACTGTTCGCGAGGAATACCGTTCGACGAACCGCCCGGCAAATGGCAGCCCCAGGAGCGATCCAATTCCTAGGAAAACCAGAGCGAAGGCAAGCTGGTCTGGACTTACTCCCAACTGATCACGGATGCCCGGCATCCTGGAGAACGTCGAGGCGATCCCGAATCCGGCGCCAAAGAACATCGCCCCAGTTGCCAACGGGGATCCGGCTCCGCTTGATTTGCCCATAGCTAATCTCTTAGTTCCGAGATCGTTTCTTTAGGGGATCTGGATGGTCGCCTCAACGGAAAGCCCAACACGCAGCAGTCGGGCTATTGGCTGGTTCGGCGTCAGGACGATTTTTATAGGCAGGCGCTGCACGATCTTGGTGAAGTTGCCGGTGGCGTTGTCAGGCTGCAGCGTCGCAAACGTTGTGCCCGACGCAGCCGGAACGTCCACCACCTTGCCATCAAGGTCGATGTTGTAGGCGTCAACGTGAATGCGGGCGCGCTGTCCGGCTTGGACATGGCCGAGCTGGACTTCTCGATAATTTGCTTCGATGTAGACTTCAGAAAGAGGCACCACTGCCATCAAGGCGCCGCCGACACTCACGTAGTTGCCTACCTGCACGCTGCGCTGCGCGATCATTCCGTCCACTGGGGCCAGAATCTTGGTGTAGGACAGATTGAGTTTTGCCTGGTCGCGCTGGGCTTCGGCTTGCCCAAGGCTGGCAACAGCGCTCTTGCGCTGAGCCCTGAGCGCCTCGACTTGCCGCTGCGCCAGCTTCAGCGTCGCCTGCGCGCTGGCCAGCGCGGCCTGCTGCTGGTGGAGCTGCGAGGTATATTGCTGTGCGTTCTGTACGGTGTCAGCGCGGGTTTTCTCCAGGTACTCGTAGCGCGCCGCCTGCTGCTGGGCGAACACCAGCGCCGCCTGCGCCTGGTCCACCTGCGCCTGGTTGGTGGCAATCTGCGCCTGCTGGACATCGAGCTGCGCGTCGATGTTCGCGATGCTGGCCTGAGCGGCCGCCACCTGCGCCTGCGCCTGTTCGAGTGCGACGCGGAAATCCCGATCGTCGAGTTCCGCTAGAACCTGGCCGGCCTTGACCGTGTCGTTATCGTCGACCCTGACCAAGGTGACTTGGCCGCGAACCCGCGGCGCAATTGTGGCGTAGTGCACACTTACATACGCGTCATCGGTCCAAACGTCGGGCGAAGGGGCATAGATGCGCCACAACACTACGGCGACGAAGCCCAGAACAACTGTGGAGGCAACCACCCACGGCAAGCGAGACACAAGCTTCGTCCACCGTGAGGAACGCCTGGCATGGGTGACAGTCTTCGCCGGCTCAGACGATATTTCCAAGGCGGCCGGATTGGAATCGTCGCCATGCCGCTGGTGAGCGGGATCAGGCTGATCCGATCTTTCCGAAGAAGCCAGATGAGGCCGAGGTGTAGTAACAAGGTTGGACATAGTTTTACCCTTTCTTTAGCAAGATGCGTGGGGGGTAGGTCCGGACCGGCAGCAGCACGGTCACGAAAATATAGACTCCGCAGAGCGCGGCCATGAGCAGGAAGATGTCTGCGGTCGTCAGGACACTGACCTGGTGCTCGATCATGGAAGCGAACTGCTGCAAGCTGCCGGTCGCGCCAGGCTGCCCGTCGGGCAGCAGCGGCGCCGGATCGTGTGGCAAAAGGGTTTTGGCCTGGATGGTCCGAAACCAATTCTGGCCGGCCTGATCGACGAGGCGGCCGGAATGAAGGGCGCCGCGCCACCGCGTGACGAGCTCTACAAACCACGTGCCGCCCGCGTCAGCCAAAGCACGCGCGAAGTTCATCAGGGCCGAGGCGTATGGGCCCTCCTCCGGTCCCTTCACAGTATTCGTCGCGAACATCAGCAGTGAGACAGCGAACATCGGCTGTCCTACCATCTGCAGATACTGCCAGAACCGGAATTGATCGCGGTTCCAAGACGCGTCGATCTGCGCGCAACCCAGGCAGGCTGCCAGTATCAGGCTTAGGCCGCAAAGCATTACGGCGCGGGCATCGACCCATTTGTGATCAAGTAAGAACGCCACGGCAGGAAGCAGGGCGAACTGACCTAGCGAAAGGAGTAGATCGAGCGATTGCTCTTGCAGCGGGCGGTAGCCCTGGATTTCGGCGAGATACTGCTGCGGCACCACCGACGATGTCAGACTGATGGTGAGGAAGAGAACCAGTCCAAGAATGGCATATGCGAAGTTCCGTCGACCGAGCATCTGCAGCTTGAGCAGCGGCAGCGGATGGAGCCACTCGTTTAGGATTAGCAATGGGAAAGCGACTGTACTCGCGAGCGAGAGGAGGCTGATTGTCGGTGAGTTGAACCAGTCTAGGTGGTCGCCCTGGAGCAACAGCGTGGTCAGGGAGCCGACGCCTACGACAATAAGCAGAGCTCCCCGCCAGTCGAATTGCCGCAGCCGCTCGTAGCGTGGCATGTCGTGAGGCAAACCGTACCAGACCAGAGCCGCCGCGACGGCGTCCAGCGGTATCGCTTGTAAGAACACCAGATGCCAGTCGTGGACCACATCAATCCACATGGCGACGAAAGAAATGCTGATATTGGGTGTGAATGTGATCGTCAGCGCATAGAGGGCAAGCCCGTAAAGCCTGATCGACGGTGGCAGCACGCGCAAGGCCGTGGTCATGAGGAGGGGAATCGTCAAGCCGCCGCTCAGTCCCTGGATCAGCCGAAGGGTCATGATTGCCTGAAGAGTCGGCGCGACCGCGAGAAGAGTGGTCGCCGCGCATGCCAAGCCAATAGCGAAGAGGGTGAAGCGTCTTAGAGTGAAGGTCACCGCACACCAGGGTGCGAACGCCATACCCAGCGCAGTTCCCGTTACGTAGAGGCTGTCGATCCAGAGGCCGGGATCTGCGCTGATGCCAAGGGCGCCCCGGTAGTCGATGAGAGCCGCCCCCGAGACAAACTCGTTGAGATCTGCGCTGAGCGCAGCCACGAACACACCAAGGAGACCGATCAGAGGTCTGATATTAGTGGAGTTCATATTTTTTCCTTGGCGGCTTTTGCCGCGGTTATTCGCCCTTAGTGAGTGAGTTCTCTTACGTGTGGGCTTTTGAGGAACTAATGACCCGGACCCTGGGACCGGAAATCAGATTGATCTTACCGCCGTGGTAAGGCTTACTTACCGTCGTCGGACGGTTTTTGTTACCATGGAGCTACGTCACCTTCGCTATCTTGTGGTAGTTGCGTTCATGACCCTCTCAACGGCAATGGCAAAGGCAGCGAGCGCTATCAACATTAGCACCTCACTTTAGTGAATGCTTCGCTCATCAACTCGTTCAAACATCTTGCGATTGTCTCGATCGTCGACGTGAACTCCGACAAGAACGGGACCCGAAGTGTCGAATGCTTGTTTCAACACAGACGAAATCTGCTCTGGTGACCGGACCATGAGTCCCGTGGCGCCGAATGCTTCTGCGTATTTGACAGGATCGACTGGACCGAAGTCGGTACCCGAAGGACGGTTATACTTTAGTATTTCTTGTTCCGCTACCATGTCATAGGAGCCGTCGATCAAGATCATATGAACGAGATTCGACTTGAGCCGTACTGCAGTTTCGAGTTCCATGGCGGAGAAGAGAAAACCACCATCGCCCGAAATTGAGAGGACCTTTTCTCTAGGGCGGACGAGCGTCGCGGCAATGGCCCAGGGAAGAGCGACTCCCAGAGTCTGCTGACCGTTACTAATAAGAATCTGTCGCGCCCGAAAACTATAGAGATGTCGCGCCATCCAAAGATGGAAGGATCCCATGTCCAAACAAAGCGTTGTGTCAGGTGTTAGTATCCTCTGCAATTCGGCAGCGATCCTCAAGGGATGAACTGGAGTGCCACTTAGCCCCGCGGATGAGCGAGCCAATTCCTCACGGTCGTTAGCGATCCTTTCGAGCAATCGCTTCACCGATGGCTCGAGAGCTGATCGAGAAACGAGAGGTGTCAGGAGCACAAGGGTCGAAGCAATATCTCCAACCAGCTCGACCGAAGGGTTGTAGGAATTGTCGATGTCTGCCGGTAACACGTCCAGATGCACAATCGGCCGCTTTTTGCCCTTATTCCAGATAGAAGGCCAGTACTCCACTGGATCGTATCCGACTGTGATAACCAAGTCACTCCCAGCAAGAATCTCATCCGCAGGCTGATTGTTAATCTGCCCCACCCGTCCTCCAAAGTTGCTGAAGAGATTCGTTGAAACCGCCCCGGCGGCTTGAAATGTACCGACAACCGGCAGCTTTCCACTTTCGATCAGTTCTTGAACCGCGACCGCATTCTGCGGTTTGCTTGCCAGTAGCCCGAGCAAAACCACTGGCCTCTCCGCCTGATTGATAAGACGTGCAGTTTCCTTGATAGCTGCAATATCTGCGGGTCCAGCGCCAGAGTACGCCGGTGGAACGAGAACGTCACACTCGGCGCGCGCCACCATGATGTCCATGGGTAGACTCACAAAGGCTGCCCCCGGACGATCGGACTCCGCGCTGCGAAACGCATTTGTTAACACCTCTGAGACTGACTCTGGTGAATCAACTTCAGCGCTATACTTGGTGACAGGTTTGCAGAGACTTACAGAATCCATCGTCTGATGAATCTTCTTTAATCGATCCGAGACCTGGACAGCGCCGCCCAGCGCAACTACGGGATCGCCCTCCGTATTGGCCGTGGCGAGTCCAGTGACTAGATTGCAAACACCAGGGCCGGAAGTAGCGATCGCCACTCCTGCTTTTCCCGTCATCCGCCCGATGCCTCCGGCAATAAAAGCGGCGTTCTGCTCATGCCGGCACACAACGGTCTTAATCTTGGAATCGACCAGCGAATCAAAGATTTTATCGATCTTTGCCCCCGGAACCCCGAAGACATATTCCACACCACGTTGCTCAAGTGTCTGAACAACTATATCAGCGCCACTCTTTGGCTTCTTTTCATCATTTCTTGTCGTCACTTGAAGTTTCTCCCTTTTTCGAAACTGTCATCATTTCTTGGCTCCTTCTGCTTTCGCTAGATCCGCGCTCGGATCCCGGCGCAAGTCCGCCTTCACGAAATCCTCTGTTTCCGGCAGGGCGATGCGATAGTCCCCCTCGCGTTGAATTTGCAACCGCAGATCTGCTCCGCTGCATTCAAGCAGATGACCCCCGCTCTGATGATCTGCGGAAAGAAAGTGCAGGTGATAGCCCGGCACGTTGAGGCTCTTCATGTATTCCGGGGTCCAAAACCCGACCAATGTTCCCAAGACATTATTAAACTCGAACTCGGGCTGCACTGCAGCCGCCTGAACTAACGGCACTCCTTCCTTGGTTCTACACATCGCGCGCGTTCGCACATAGGCGAAATGTCCTTCCACCCGGAGTGCAAAAAAGAAGTTATCAGAATGCCGAAGTTGATCGAACTGGGCGAGTAAATGGCTAAGGTCAGGGCACTGTTGCAGGAGGATCTCCGAATCCGGTGCGAAGCGAGTGATCACGGCGAATGGAGCAAGAACGTCATCGTCCACTTCTGTTACTGAACCGTCGCTGCGTGCTTGGAAGAAATGCCCGTCAACGATGACCATTTCGCCGTCGAGATTCTCGAATGTGCCGAGTCCGAGGTCCCCGTGTTCCCGCAACGTCCCAACTCGTACTGCACCCTGGTAGATACCCTCGACCAACGCGGTAGCGGTCGAGACCTGATACAGAGTGCTGTGCGGAACCTGAAAGTATTCGGCCAGGGCTCGACTAACAATGTGGGAAACGGGCTCGTTGGTTTTCTGCGAATGGTCTTGCAAAGGCCCCCAAAGGCCCGCCGACAACGTGCAGTTAAGTTGGAGATCTCGCGGCTGGGCATTGTTGTTTATCATCTTCATACATCTAACGTCTGGCGCTTCTACCGCGCAATGAGCCGAACTAAGGTCTGTCATTCCTGTGCGGATCTAAATTGCTCGCCCTCACGTTTGAAAATTCGGAAGAGATAAAGGAGTGAGGGCAGCAGGACGACCGCACCTGCTCCGAGCGCCAGGAGCAAAAGCTTTAGGGTCGAATCTGGTGCGGCGGCGTTCTGAAGCGTGAGATCGGGTGTGACCAGGTGCGGGAATTGGGCCAGGCCCCAGCCAACTAGGATAAAGGTTACCTGGGCTACGGCGGCGATTCGCGCCACATAAAATCTACGAGACCACAACGCCACAGTGGCGGTCAGCGCGCTCAGAGTTGTCCATAAGAGCAGGAGCGGCGCCCACCAGTTCGTGAGACCACGATGCATGAAGGGAGCGCCATTTTTTGAGGCAATAAAAACAAGGATCGCCAACGGGATCAACGCGGCTTCGGCCCAGATCGCCCGGAGGCGAAAGTCGTTCTGTAGATCTGGTTCGGACTGCGTCTCAACGGCCATGTAGGTTGCCGCCACGAATGCAAACAGCGCCAGCGCGAATAAGCCACAGGTCAAAGCGAACGGTGTGAGCCAACCCGCGAAGAAACCCGTGGTCACACGATCGCCGACCAAATGAATGTCGCCGGTCGTCAACGCGCCCAACGTTAGTCCCTGAAAGAAAGGCGTGAAAAAACTCGCAATCCCAAAAACGGTGCTCCACCGCCGCTGAACAGCGTCATCGGTAGAATCATATTTGCGGAATACAAACGCCGAGCCCCGAAGAACGATGCCGATCAGCATGACCGTAATCGGAATATGAAGCGCAATCATTATGGTAGAAAATGCCCGCGGAAATCCCGAGAAGAGCAGAACGATAACCAAAATTAACCAGACATGATTTGCCTCCCAGACGGGAGCGATCGCCTCAACAATCGCGTGCCGCTGTCGATCTGCCCTCGGGCCAGAGGCAAATAAATCCCACATGCCACCACCATAATCAGCGCCGCCCATTACCGCATAAAGGGTCAGGGAAATCAGGATGACCACCGCTATCAGAATTTCAAGCATTGCTAACAGGTTCCTTTCTGAAGAGATCTTTCTTGATCCACCGTGGACGCGTTTCCAGGAATTGCCGCCGGAGCAGAAAGATGACGATGACACCGAGCAGCAGATAGACGATGGTGAATGTGGTAAATGGTACGAACAGACCGGGCATCGGAGTTACGGCATCGCGCGTGCGCATAACCCCATAGATGATCCAAGGTTGTCGGCCGAGTTCAGTCACGAACCAACCGGTCTCTACTGCGATGAATCCAAGCGGCGCAGAACAAACGAGTGCACGCAGCAGCCATTTGTTATCCGGCAATCGCCGAGTCCGCCACCAGATCCAAACGACCCAGACGGCAACGGCCAGCATGGCGGATCCGGTCCCAACCATGATGTCAAAGGAGCAGTGCACCAGGCGGACGTTCGGCCACTGATCGCGAGGGAAATCCTCGAGACCGACCACCTTAGTCTGTGGGTTGTATCCGACAAGCATGCTTAAGCCGTAGGGAATCTGGACCGCATAACTTACCTTCCCAGTGTCATCATTCGGAATTCCGCCAACCACCAGGGGTACGCCCGTACCCGTTTTATAATGCGCTTCCATCGCGGCCAACTTTGGCGGCTCTAGCTTGGCGACTTCTCGCGCGGCAAAATCTCCGCTGAACATCTGAAGCGGAATCGAAACACAAGCAACGACCAGGGCAATGCCACAGGAAGCGCGGTGAAAGACGCTTTGCGGATCGCGAAGAAGAAAGAAGGCGTGAATTCCGGCGACTAAAAAAGCGGTAGCGACGTAGGCAGCGAGGACCATATGGATGGTTTCGTGAAGCGAAGCTGGATTGAACATCGCGGCGATCGGATTGATGTTAACCGGTTGCTCATTAACAACGTCAAACCCAGCCGGCGCATTCATCCAAGCGTTTGCTAACACCACGAAGATCGCAGAGAGGACACCACTCACGGCGACCACAATGCCAGCCAGCCAATGCAGTACGGGTGGCACCCGGTTCCAGCCATAGAGATAGATCCCCAGGAAGATCGCCTCAGTAAAGAAGGCGAATCCTTCCAGAGAAAACGGCATACCGATAATCCCTCCGGCATACTCCATAAACTTCGGCCAGAGCAGACCCAACTCGAACGAAAGGACCGTACCGGACACGGCTCCAACCGCGAATAGAATGGTCGTTCCCGCCGCCCATCGCTTGCTCAATTCTATATAGATGGGATTCCTGGTCCATAAATAGCAGCCTTCGGAAACCACCATTAACAGCGGCATCGCCATTCCAATAACTGCAAAGATGATGTGGAATGCCAGCGACATCCCCATTTGCGAACGGGCAAAAAACAGGTCGTTCAAGATACCTCCATTTTGTGCTTATCCATCTGCTCTGAATCTCACGAGAAATCCTAGGCCATCCGAATTCTTCGAGCTGACGCCGTCCTCGATTCGAACGGTCAACTCACATCGGCATTACCCCAAGGGTTGCTTTATATTGGATCCGGTACGAAGTGCGTATCCGCGCCTGTTTTGAAGATCACGTAAGCCCGCTTCCACGGCTCATCATTAATCAAACGCCACTTATGGCCGGAACCGGTATGATCCACCGCCAGCAGAATATCTCCCGGATGAATTGTAAAGGTCTCGCCGCCGACGGTGGTAAATTCCAATACGCCAGCCAGCGTAATGACATATTGCGGGGTAGGATCGTTGTGCCAGTCATACGACGAATGTGGCGGGGTTTCCTTGAAATGAATGGATTCCGCTCCGACCAGTGCACCTTCGGCGATACTGCCATGTTGCACATGTGAATTCCCATCGGCGCCGGTATAGAGATGATAAGCCCGGATCATGGTGTGTTGTTAGTTAATCTTGTTATTGATGTTGTTAGTTGATGTTGTTGATGTTCAATACAGCAGCCGTTTCGGCCCGGACCTGCTGGCAAAGGGCCGCATTCTCGGAAAGATTTTGGCCGAACGAGGGGATCATTTCCTTCAGTTTGGCGGCCCATCCTCCGGCCTTCAATTTTTCCGGAAAGCAGCGCTTGATGACTTCAAGCATGATCCACACTGCAGTAGAGGCACCAGGCGAAGCGCCCAGCATGGCAACCATGGACTTGTCGGATGCGCTGACCAGCTCCGTGCCGAATTGCAGGATACCGCCATGCTTCGGGTCCTTTTTGATAATCTGTACACGCTGACCTGCCACTTCCACTCTCCAATCTTCCTGCTTTGCTTTCGGAAAGTACTCGCAGAGCGCAGCGAATCGCGCTTTCGGAGACTCGAGCACCTGGCCGATTAGATATTCGGTGAGAGCCATGTTGTCCCTGCCGACAGCTAGTAGCGGCAGCAGGTTTTCCGGATCGATAGAGCCAAAAAGATCGAGATAGGATCCATGCTTAAGAAACTTTGTCGAAAAGCCTGCATAAGGGCCGAACAGCAGGGAGACTTTTCCTTCGATGTGCCGGGTATCGAGGTGGGGCACCGACATCGGAGGAGATCCCACTGAAGCTTTGCCGTAGACTTTGGCATCGTGGCGAGCGGCAATTTTGGTATCGTCGCAGCGAAGCCAGATTCCACTGACCGGAAAGCCGGCATAGCCCCGCCCCTCGGGAATCCCGGATTTTTGCAATAGGTGCAGCGATCCGCCACCAGCACCTAGGAAAACAAATTTGGTTTGGACATGCCGATGTTGGCCCGTCTTTTCATCCCTGATCCGCAAGCTCCACAACTCTCCATTGCGGCGCGGATCCTCTACTCGACTGGAAAAATGGATGGAGAATCCTTCCTTTCCTCTTAGAAAATCGAGGAGGATTTGGGTGAGGGCGCCATAATCCACGTCCGTACCGGTCACCATCCGCGTCGCCGCGACTATATCGCTTGGTTCACGGCCTTCCATGACGAGTGGAATCCACTGCTCGATTTGCTTCTTATCATCAGAATATTCCATTCCGTGATAACAAGGATGGGCCGATAGCGCCTCGAAGCGCCTTTTGAGAAACGCGACATTATCCGTTCCGCGCACAAAACTCATGTGGGGCACGGAGTGAATGAAGGACTGTGGGTCTTTGATTGCTCCCTCTTTGACCAAATAGGCCCAGAGCTGACGAGAAAGATCGAACTCGGTATTGACCTCGAGTGCCTTTGAAATATCGATGCTGCCATTACTTTTCTGCGGAGTATAGTTCAACTCACACAAGGCTGCGTGGCCAGTACCGGCGTTATTCCACGCGTTCGAACTTTCCTGGGCCGCGCTGTCCAGGACTTCGTGGATTTCAATTTTCAGGCTGGGATCAAGTTCTTTTAAGATCACGGCCAGCGTCGCGCTCATGATGCCCGCACCGACAAGAACGGCATCAGGATTTGAGGATGAATTGGGTGTTGTCATAGTATTTTTACAAGTCAGTTATTTAGCGGTTGCGACGTAGGGCTTAACCATCTTCGCGGGATCGACGACTCGATCGAATTCGTCTGGCGTGACGAAGCCGAGCTTCAGTGCCGCGGCCTTTAGCGTGAGATCCTTGTCCATCGCGTAGTGCGCGATCCTCGACGACTTGTCGTAACCGATGACCGGTGCGAGCGCCGTCACGAGCATGAGGGAACGATCCACGTACTCCTGGATCTTTTTAAGATTAGGTTTCGTACCCTCAATCAGGAACTTGTTGAAGTTCGTACATCCGTCGGTCAGGATCGTGATGGAGTGGGCGATGTTGAAGATGATCAGCGGCTTGTAAACGTTCATCTCGAGATAACCACCGGCTCCGCCGAAACCCACTGCCACGTCGTTCGCAATCACTTGCACAGCGATCATCGTTAGCGCCTCCGCTTGCGTCGGGTTCACCTTGCCCGGCATGATCGAGGAACCCGGCTCGTTCTCAGGGATCACCAGCTCGGCGAAGCCAGCCCGAGGGCCGCAAGACATCAGCCGGATATCGTTGGCGATCTTGTAGAGTGAAACGGCCAGCGTCCGCAACGTGCCGGAGAGCTGAACCAGAGCATCGTGGGCGCCTTGCACTGTGAACTTATTGGGCGCACTGATAAATGGTAAACCCGTGAGTTTGGCGATCTCGGCTGCGGCTGCTTCTGCAAAGCCGGGCGCTGAGTTGATGCCAGTTCCGACCGCAGTGCCGCCGAGGGCCAGTCGATAGACTCCCTGTAACACGTCTTCGATTCGGCCGAGGTTGTCCTCAAGCATCCCCGCATAACCCGACCATTCCTGGCCGAGGGTGAGCGGCGTCGCGTCCTGCATATGGGTGCGGCCAATTTTGATAACGTTTTTCCACTCGTCAGCTTTTGCCGCAATTCCCTCATCCAATGCCTTCACCGCTGGAATTAGCCGCTGCTTCACATTGACCGCCGCCGCGATATACATAGCCGAGGGAAACGAGTCGTTGGACGACTGGGCCATGTTGACGTGGTCGTTAGGATGAACTGGTGCCTTGCTCGCGAGCGGCGTGCCGGCGAGCTGGCAACAACGGTTCGAGATCACCTCGTTGACGTTCATGTTAAACTGCGTGCCGCTGCCAGTCATCCACACATGTAATGGGAACATGTTATGATGCTGGCCGGCTAGAATCTCATCACACACCTCAACGATCAGCTGGTGGCGCTGCCCCTCGAGCCGCTGGCCGGCGTAGTTGGCGTTAGCGGCGGCTTTCTTCAAAATGGCGTAAGCGGTAATCATCTCTCGCGGAATGAGATCCTGGCCGATGCTGAAATGCTCAAGGGAACGTTGGGTCTGAGCGCCCCACAGTTTGTCAGCCGGAACCTGGACCTCGCCAAGGCTGTCGGTTTCAGTGCGGTATTCAGGCATACTAATCAGTGGAGTTAACGTTGGGAGATCGATTTATTGCCTGGAAAAACTTCATCCGGTCACCAGTGCGATGGTTAGACCGATGGTAACAACCGAAAACACCGTGCTAATCAGCGTAGTTTTCCGGAGGTCTCTCCGGTTGAGAGAACGACCTTGGGAGCATAGGAGTTTTTTACACTAGATAAAAGTGGATTGGTTGATGCTTGTTAACTGGGCTCTGTCGCACCGATATGGTTAGCAGTAATTCGCTCAACATCTTGCTCAGTGGGACTTTTCGCGCGCCGCTGAATTCTCCCTTTTTGTTTTGTCCTCTTTTCGCTGGATAGGAAAAACGGTGCGGAGTTCCCCGCCGTTGACCTCGACGAGCTTGGCGTCGATCAGGATGAATGCGGTGACCGCCGGGACCGAGCCCCTGTTGACCCAGGTGTGCATGGTGCCACGCTGGACGACGACGTCGCCGGACTTCAGATGGACGACCTCGCCACTATCGAGTTCGAGGTCAATTTCACCTGACAGTACGATCGCGTAGTCCATGGTTTCGGTTCGGTGCGTGAATCTCGCATGGCCGGGAGCCCACTCGTTGATCCGGAATGTCGAGCCCCCACCGTTGCCCACATAATTGTTGTGCTTGACGAAACCC
>WNFQ01002860.1_pt1 | contig 13523 bp, 17 predicted proteins | sample 5400171 | NCBI WGS metagenome assembly WNFQ01 (sample SAMN13153356, study PRJNA577476) | soil metagenome | isolation source: 20 cm soil under Madrone tree | place: USA:California | collected 2016-06-14
GGCAGCGAGGCCTGCACACCCAGCAAAACCGAAACTAGCAATTAGCAAAGCGAATAGAAAAATCCCTGACCGGTGATGCACGATCCCCTCCTGACTTCTGTTTTCTTGCCCCAGGCGCCTGGCGTGTTCGAGCGGGAGGTAAGAAGCGGGCCCGAGAGCAGCAACCAAAGTACTAGAGGTTCTATAGGTACTAAGACAGTTGGAGTGTGAGTCGGCTATCGCGAAATAACAACTGACCTGAAGGTCAAAAATCGGGCATGGCCTGGTTACACATGGGCCAGGAGCGGGGTACTACGTTGGCTGGCCCAACGGGTAGTCAGCCTTAATTTCCTACGAGCGCCAAATGAAGCGGGCCCAAACTCGGGCAGAAGAGTACTCTTTAGATTTGCAGGAGCTTCGGAGGCTACATCGTTGGCCTTCCGCCAGCTCCGCTAAGGTATTCCCCGACGCTAACTTAAGTAATCCCTCCCCCTTTGGTTACGATGTTCGTCGGATTGTCAAGGCGTCGGACCAATGGTACTCAGTGCATTGAGGGTTGATTTCCCGGAGTCGTAGGAAAGTTCCGTGCTCATCCGGGCGCCGTCGAAGGAGTTAATGATGCTCGACAAGCAAATCTGGTTCTGGGGGTCCAACATTGAGAATCGAGACAAGGGATTGAGTCCGCTATGGTTCATGCGGTGCCTGGCACTGCCATTGCTGGCGGCAGTGGCGTGTGTTCCAGCCGCCGCTCAGTGCACGGCCTACGTGCCAACCCACAAGTCGAATAGCGTTGCGGTGATTGACACTTTGCTCGACCGCGTGGTCGCCGTGATCCCCGTTCAGGTTCAGCCACTCGCTGTGGCAATTACTCCCAACGGGGCCTTCGCCTATGTAACCAACTCTGGGTGGATATTTGGTTCCAACTCCGTCTCTGTGATCGATACTGCCAGCAACACCGTCGTAGCCACGATCGGGGTCGGGAGTTTCCCCGTCGGCGTGGCTATCACGCCTAACGGGGCCTTTGCGTATGTGGCAGATTTCAACTCCAACAGCGTTTCGGTGATCAGCACAGTCACCAATACTGTCACAGCCACGGTTGCGGTCGGAACTGGTCCGTGGGGCCTGGCGATCACTCCGAATGGGGCCCGCGCTTACGTCACGAACTTGAACTCCAACACCGCCACAAACACCGTCGTGGCTACGGTGCCAGTCGGCAATGGTCCCGTGGCAGTAGCGATTACGCCAAACGGTGCCTCCGCATACGTAACGAATGAGTCCTCGGACAACGTCTCGGTGATCAGTACCGCCACTAACACTGTGGTCGCCACCGTACCAGTGGTGAGCGGGTCGTTCAACAGCGGCCCCTACGCCGTGGCTATCACGCCGAACGGGGCGTTCGCCTACGTGGCAAACGCCGCTGCGAGTACAGTATCGGTAATTAACACGGCGACCCACTCTTTGGTGGCCACCATCCCCGTGGGAAGTACCCCCCACGGCGTGGCAATTACGCCGGACGGGGCGTTTGCCTATGTGGGGAACGAATACTCGAGCACAGTGTCCGTAATCAACACTGCGACGAACACCGTGGTGGACACAGTGGGTGGGGTGGCGGTAGCACCAGAGGGTGTTGCCATCATGCACCAGCGAAACGCGTTTACGCCCAGTTGCCGGTAGGGAGGTGACCCCTCGCCGGATCTACGGCGATCCAGCCCCGTGTTCCGTGGCTCATGCTCAAGCAGCTTGCTGTCTTGTATCCGAAAGAGCTCATGGAACCAAAGGAAACTGGAGGTCCCCATGATTGACACCGTCCAGAATCTTGTTCGTTCGCTCTACTCCTGTGAAATGCGGGTAGTTCCATCCCGGGGCAAAGACCACATCCGAGGAAAGCGCGGCGGGCACGTTGCTAGCACTTCGGTACACTTGAACCCGGCTTACCTCGCTGCGTTCCTTGGGTGTTTGACATTGTGCTTGATCTCCATGGTGCCCTCCGCCAACGCTACCATTAGGAACGTCCAGACCTACGGGGCGAAGGGCGACGGAACCACGAACGACACCGCAGCCATCCAAACCGCCATCTCGGCTTTGCAACCGGGTGATACGCTGCTGTTTCCATGCACAGCTAACAGCACTTACTTGATTCTGGCCCAATTGACAATTAACAACACCTCGGACGGAGCGCCCCTCTCGAATGTGACCGTGGACGGTTCGAGTTGCGCCATCATTCGTGACACCGCCTCCGGAATCGGATCAATTATCATGGTGATTGGTGGGTCCGGCAACGGTAATCCCAACTACGGTCCAGCAGTCCCATTTTACGCGCCGGCAAACGAACTGGCTGCGAGTTTTACGACTGCTTCGCTTCTCGGTGTTACAGTGGGAGAATACGTACGCCTGCAGCAAGGAGGCAAGGATTATTCCACCGATACCGCTCCTGGCCACGACATGGGCTGTGATCTGGTCGGTTGTCGCGGGGAGGTCGTGAAGGTTGCCTCGGTTTCCGGAAATACCATCACGGTAACGACGGCCGTGCATGATACCTATGACCCAGCGGTGAATGGCGCGATGGCTCAAAAGATATTGAACCCAGTTACCGGGGTTACGGTGCAAAACATCACTTTCGACGGAAACGGGACCAACACCTACGGATTGGAGCTGGCCGGAGTCGCCGAATCCACGGTCAGCGGAGTCACCGCGAGGAACGTGCGGGGCGCGGCAATCTTAAGTCACGGAAATTTTAACGTCGGCTGGAGCAACATAACCGTCACTGGAGCTGGCAGCGAGCAGTGCGGATCTGCCGTGTGGTTTGACAGTCAGGGGAATTTGTGGGTGGAAGGAATGTCGATTTCCAACGAAAATCAGGGAGCACCCGGCACCGGATGCCTCGGCGGCGGCGCCTTCGGATTTGAGCTTGTTGGATCGGCCAACGGAACAATTTCCAACCTTACCGTCGATGCGGCCTTAGCAACTGGACGGCCCTTCAAGACCGCAGCCGCCCGGTGGAACACCTTCAACTCTCTAACAGTTAAGAACAGCGCTTCGCCCTACGACAACGGCATCAGCCTTGAATATTATTCCTCGCACAACACTTTCTGCTACTGCGTCGTCACCAACAACGGAAGCGGAATTAACAACGGCAATGCCGGCATCATCACATTCGGCAACTTCAACCAGTACAACGCCTTCAATCACTGCACTGTTTCTGGAAACGGAAACCTCCAATTCTACATCAGCGGCTTTGACGCCCTCGGCCTGGCCCAGGACAGCCATAATACGGTCAGCGGCGGAACTTTCACGGGATCGAGCAGTTCCGTAGTAGTGATGGGCATTCAGGGTGACGGCACATTCATCAGCGGCGCGACGATCGGCGGCCCAGGATCACAAGGAATCTATCTAGACGCGTCGCCGAGAGCGGCAAATAATGCCTGTGTGAATAACAACACGTTTGCAGCCAATTCGGGCCTAGCCTCGGCGATCAGCGCCAACGGTACCAACGACCTTGGTTCCGGAAATAACTATAATAATCTGAGCAGCAACCTGACGGTGGGAGTCTGCAGGCCTCCCCTTCCGTAGATTACCATTTTGTAAATCAGCGCTCCCCTGTTACATTCGTGCGCGCTCCGCGTGTCAGAAGGTCTTTTTCTGCTCAGCCAGAAGCTCCAAGAGACAGTCCAGATCCTAAGAAGCTGCTGAAGATCGTTGACAAGACGAAAGTTTTCTTCAGACCGTGCGCCGAGCACCTAGCTCAAGAGCTCTGTGGCGATAATGAATTCTGTCCTCAGTAAACGAGTCAAGTCCGGCTGGAGTTTTGCCGGGCGTCAGCGGATATTGATCGTCGAAGATTGGTCGCGCCGGCCATTCAACCGCCGGCACCAGTCAACGAGTTTCTTGACCAATTGACGGCCTGCCCTTGGAATTGCAATCCGACACCAAAGCGCCCGTCTGGAAGCCGCTGACAGTAAACAACGCATGCGAGGGCTCGCAGATCCCCGTCCATCAACCTGACCCACAGTCTTTCATTCAGCTCCCTAGCCCGTTGGGTCAAAATGCGTATTCCCAGTGAGCAGAAGTTTTCCATAGTCGTCCGCTCAGTCGCAGCGGGGTTCAGAAGGCTGGATATCTCTACCGGAGCAACCAGCCGAATCCGTTTTTCAAGTCGTCCATACCGCACAGGCATTTGTGAAATGGCCTTCCAAAGCTAGGTTCAGATAGCTTGCACCGGGCTGGGCGGTGTCGAAAACTTGCAGGAACCAACAAGAAATTCAGCGACCATGATTCTCTAAGGTCCATATTGCCTATTGAGGTTGAGAACTGATCTCCGTCTCGAGAATTGGCCTCGGTCGGCGCCGCTTCTCCTCGTACATGGCTTGGTCGGCCTTCACCATCAGTTCTCCAATCGAGGTGACCTTGCGCGGATCGAAACGCGCAACTCCTACGCTGAGAGAAATTTCATAGCGAGACTGTTCAGCACTAATTGATTTCAATCGCTCGAATAACCGAGCCTTGATCGTGGGTTCGCTGTGGCCAGCTGCCTCGATGGCAAGAACGGCGAATTCATCTCCTCCCAGACGAGCCATAACATCTGAATCGCGAAATGTTTCTTCCAGAACGGCGGACGTGCGCTTCAACGCACAGTCGCCTTCAAGATGGCCGAAGGAATCGTTGATACTTTTCAGGCCGTTCACATCCATCATAAAAAGTAACATTCCCCGGCCGGTGCGCCGTCCGAGTCTCATTTGGCGTTCTGCTACGGCCATTAAGCCACGGCGGTTATACAAGCCAGTGAGCTCGTCGGTAAGCGCGAGATTTCCTAGTTCTGCTTGCAACATGTACTGTTTCGCAGCACAGCGGACCGCGCGCATCAGCAGCTCACTGACCGGCTGACTCCGAGTGTCACCGGCCAACGTGCCTTGCGACTCCGAGCGTACGTCTCGCAACAAACTTGCGAGTTCTCGATTTGCTTCCGAAAGGAGAGCTTGGAAAACGTCATCAATACACTCATTTTCTCTGCGACGTAGCGAACCCCGGACACCTCGGCGAAATAATGGTTGGGAATCAACCGCCATGCTCAGGATCGCCACATCAGACGGATTGTTCACGGATTTGAAGTCTGCCTGTCGTTTCCGCGAGCAGCTAGTGAACTTGTTTGAGTTCATTGGCATATCTGGGCATCCTTCATCCGCGGATAGTCCTCCGCCGCGATCACCTTCCGCCATCCGAACTGTTCTTCTTTACGCGCGTCACGAAACATCATTCGTTTTCCTTGCCCTGCGAGCCAAAGCGCTCCGGACAGCATTTCAGTGGACGGCCTGCATCTGTTGCGCCGCGAGCATGCAAATCTGCCGCAATTCCTCGTAGGTGAAGTAGGTCTCTTCCTCGTTGCCGGCTCGTTCCACGCGGCCCAATCCCGATTGCTTCGAAATGCGTCGGAAGTCCGCTTCCGATATGCCGAGAAGGAAGCAGGCTCTTGCCTGCGTAACGTATTTCGGGACTTGCTTGTTCATATACAAGGAGCCTCCACCAACATGAGTTCGGCCTGCCTCCGTGTCAGCGCAGTTCGGTAGTTGGGGTGTTCGAGGTGGGGGCCCTGATCACGGAGGCGGCCGCTCCTCTCCTAGCAACATAGCCGGTTGCCAAATGATTTCAATCCGGTGAATCACCCATTTCGACTGGGTAAAATGACCGAAAACGGTCTGGGGTTGAACCCTTCCAGGGGCGCGGTCAGGCCTGGATCAAACCGCGGCGGATGGCGTAGCGCACCAAACTCGCCGTTTCGTGGATATCGAGCTTCTTCATGAGTCTTGCTCGGTGCGATTCAGCAGTTTTTACGCTGATCCCCAATTGCACAGCGACGTCTTTCGTGGACTTTCCTTCACCAACTAGTTGAAGAACCTGGCGCTCGCGCCCTGAAAGGGGATCGGCCGAGTCATACGTTTTGGATAAATAAACGTCAACAACCGTCCGTGAGATGCTCGGACTAAGATAAACGGATCCCCGGCAGACTTCCCGGATAGCGTGCACGAAATCGTCCGCGGCCTGGTTCTTGAGCACGTATCCTCTTACTCCGGCACGAAGAGCCTCGGTGACGTACTGATCTTCGTCATGCTGCGTAAGAAGTATGACCTTTGTTTTCGGCGATGACTTCGTCATTTCCCGTGCGGCGTCAACGCCATTCATGACCGGCATGCTGATGTCAATGATGGCCACATCCGGCTTGTCCTTGGCAGCCAGGCGCAGCGCTTCTTGTCCATTCGAGGCCTCGCCAACTACTTGAAACCCTTGCCTTTCCAGCAAAGCCTTGAGTCCCTGGCGGACCAGGTCATGATCATCGGCGAGCAAGAGGCGAACGGACATGGTATAGGGGGAAGCTTAGAGAATTCCTCGAATCCCTGGCAATCGGGTAGTCTCCTCCATTTTTCTGAGGTAAAGACCCGAGCAGGAGCAGCGCCGAGACAGATGCACAAGATGAGCTGACAGCGTGTGCTATCCTACTGAAATGGTTCCACTTGCAGTGCAGTAACGGGCTGCGAGCAGGCAACCACCCTCATTTCCATTCAGGGCTGCACGAGTCCACGGCGGACTGCGTAGCGGACAAGACTTGCTGTCTCGTGGATATCCAATTTTTGCATGAGCCGCATCCGATGAGATTCAGCCGTTTTGACACTGATACCCAGAACGCAGGCAGTATCCTTCGTGGATTTTCCTTCGGCAATCAACTGCAGCACCTGACGCTCGCGGACCGTCAAGGGATCTGCTGGCCTATCGGCTTTGCTCCGGTAGGCCTCCATCACCGCGCGAGAAATTCCCGGGCTAAGATAGAACTCACCGCGGGAGACTTGTTGAATGGCATGGATGAGGTCACTGGCAACCTGATTCTTCAAGACGTAACCCTTGACTCCGGCCTCTAGAGCTTCATGGATGTACTGCTCCTCTTCATGCTGGGTGAGAAGGATTGTTTTAGTTTTCGGGCAGGAACGGCCCAGTTGACGGGCAGCATCAATTCCATTGAGAGTGGGCATGCTGATATCAAAGATGGCGATATCCGGATAGTGCGTTTCCGTCAAGCGGACGGCATCCTGGCCGTCCGATGCCTCGGCCAGGATCTGAAATTTCTCCCGTTCCAGCAATGACTTAAGCCCCTGACGTACCAGCACGTGGTCATCCGCGAGTACGATTCGAATTGGCATCATCAACCTCCAATGGTATTCGGATGGAAAGTATTGTTCCTTGGCCCGGTCCAGAATCAATTTGCAGGGTTCCCCCGATGGCGGTCACGCGCTCCTGCATCGCGATGAGTCCTAGTCCTTTCCGTTGCGGCGTCTTTTGAACCTGGCGAATATCGAATCCCGCGCCGTCGTCCCGGATAGAGCAGCACAGAAGAGCATTTTCTCTGCCAGCGCGAATCCAGACATTGCTCGCCTTCGCATGCTTGACGGCATTGGTTAGTGCTTCTTGAACGATGCGATAAAGTGTCGTCTCAACTGTGGCAGGTGGGCGTCCGGGAACGGCCGCCTCGATGTGAATCGGCAGATTGGCTCGTTTCGAAATTCCTTCCGCTAGAAAACGGATCGCGGGAATCCAGCCAAGATCATCTAGGATCGTCGGCCGAAGTTCATGGGAATACCGTCGTAAATGTTTCTCAACTTGGTTCAACATTTCTTTAATCCGGGCGAACTGCGCTTGCTGAGGCTCGGGCAATTCCAGAGCCACTTCGGCGAGCGCAAGGTGCACGGCGACGAGGAGTTGTCCAGCCTCGTCGTGCACCGCGTAGGCGATGCGCTTGATTTCCTCCTCGAGCGTTTCATTCAATTGACGCAGAGCCTTCACCGCATCCTGAAATCCGCGGTGTGCCATCTCATAAGGAGACAGGCACTCCGCGAAGAATTCGCCGCTTGATCGGAGCAATTCCTCCCGGCGTTTTTCACTTTCCGTACCGAGAACCAAAGAAAGTACAGCTCGATGATGCAGCGAAGCCATCTCCACGAGGCTCTTTTGCTCGGTAAGCGCCCGGCGGCCGAGTTCATACGCCCGGCCCAGTGCGGGTTCGCCTCCCCCGGCCACATATTCACGCAACGAAGTGCGGTACTCGTCTTCAATACCCGCGCGTGGCTTCGCCTTGCGTCGCATTGCGATCTTCATGGATTAATTCCCGTTAACCGCGCGACTAGAACGAGCGCATCGTCATTTCCATTGCGATATTGATTGAGAATTCTGTCTGCCGCTCTTTGCGGATTCTCCCGAGCGGAGAGGGTCACGGAAAAATCCCCTCGGACTCCGTCCGTTGCAAGGAAAAGTGTGTCTCCCCCCACGATCGGAAGCACGGTGGCCTGAAGGGCAGGCAACTGGGAACCCACGACGCCGGCTCGGAGGAGCAGTGACTCCTTCACCTTTCCTTTTTTCGCATCGGCGCGCATCAACACTCCTTGGACGTTCCCGACACCGAGCCAGGTCATCATGCCATGTTCAGGGTCAATGCAAGCAAGGCTCAATACAACCCCGCGAGTTGCCCGGAGCTTTTCGTGGCATTGTTCTACCAGAGAGATAATCGGTTCGTCGGCAGAGCTTCGGAGAAGCACCGCTGCCGCCTTGGAAGCATTGGCAGCTTCTTCGCCGTGCCCTATGCCGTCAATCGCGGCAATCAGAATTCCGCTTCGGTTGCAGCAAACCAAGTGGTGATCGCCCGATTCTCCCTGCCCCGGAAGAACGAATTTCGCGACACCATATTCAACCATCGGTTCTTTTATTGTTTCCACTTCTTCACCGCCACTGTCGTTCCCCTGCCGGGTTGGGAACTGATCTCAAATTCGTCCATCAAGCGGCGCACTCCAGGTAATCCAAGCCCCAGACTTCCAGACGTGGAGAACCCGTCTCGCAGCGCCTGACGAATATCAGGGATCCCCGGCCCGTCATCGCTGGCGATCACCGAAATGCCTTGACGGTTCATGCCATTCACCATCTTTAGCGTGATTTGGCCCTTACGCGCGTAGGACACGATGTTTCTCGCGAGTTCTGAGATTGCCGTGGCAATGAGTGTGGCGTCACCCGAGGAAAACCCCATCTCACTCGCCATCAGCCGGCCCTTCTGACGGGCTGAGACGATATCCTGGTCGGAGTTGATGGACACCTGAATTTCCCCAGCCGGCACTGTGGCTCACTTTCAGTTCGTGGTTTTGAACTTTTCGTTCAAGTAGGCCAGACCTTCCTCCAGGTCCAGCGCGGTCGCAACGCCTTCCAGCGTCAAGCCCAGCTGCACCATCGCGAAAGCCACTTCCGGCTGAATTCCTACGATAACCGTATCCGCGCCGCGCAGCCGAATCATGTGCGCGATCTCCCGCAACGTCCGTGATGCAAAGGAATCCATCACGTCCATCGCGGTAACGTCGACGATAACCGCGCGCGAGCGAAACTTAACAACTTGCTGCACTAATCCCATGCGCAGTTGGTTGAGGTCCGCATCCGAGAGCGCGGCCTGAAAGGTCGCAATCAGGACCGCTCCTTGCTTGAGAATCGGGACTTCCACCTGGCCATTCCTCCGATCCGCTTAGCGCGGCTCCGGCTCCGCTAGTGTCGCAACTTTGTATCCCAAGACTCTTTCCGCCTGCTCAATGCCACCCTGCAAGTCACCCACGGTGTTCATCTTGCCGAGGTCTACACCGATCGTCACTAGTGTCTGCGCAATCTCCGGCGAAAGCCCGGTCACAATGACGGTCGCGCCGAGAAGCCGTGACGCTTCGACTGTTTGCACCAGGTGGTTCGCTACCGTGACGTCCATGGCTGCCACACCGGTGATATCGATGACTACGACTTTCGCTCGGTTGGTGCGAATTCCCCGAAGGAGCTGCTCCGTTAATTGCCGGGCGCGCTGAGGATCGATGACGCCGATGATGGGAAGAATCAGCAGCCGCTCGCGAACCTGCAGCACCGGAGTGGAGAGTTCGCGGATCGCTTCCTGTTGCTGGCGAATAACGCGCTCGCGCTCCTGCACGAAGCCGACCGCCACCGTGTTTGCGATGCGGTTTGCCGCTGGCTCGTAGGCGTCTAAAATGCGATTCAATTTCTTGAAATCGGTCTGGTATTTCGCGAACAGGGAACGTGCCAGGACGTCGCGCAGCAACAGCACAATTCCGACGACTTCGTGAGTTTCGACACCCCGTGGAATGATGCGTTCGGAAAGGTTTCGCGCGTAAGCTTGCAGCGCCTCGAAGGCCTCCGTTTCCAGAGCCTCAACGTAACTGTCGTATATCGAGGTTGCTTCCGCGAAGATCTCTTCTTTGGTCATCGCGGTGAGCAGGCGCGTCTCAGAGATGCGCACCACCCATTCCTCGCGCAACTGGGTTCGATTCTGCCGCAGGTGCGCCACAAGTTCTCGAAGGAGTTCAGACGGCGCTTCGCTGCGCGCCAATTCCGGGGCCTGGTTGTTGAGTGTCATTGTCTCTCTCGATGTTTCGTTTCGTTTCGCCACGATCATATTCTCCTCGCAGGGAACGGCCTGGCGCTCTGACATCTAGCCGCCTGGCTAAACTGGAAACTCAAATGGAATACCATCGAAAACCTGCTCTCTCAAGCAAGTAAACCCCCTTATTGGGCTTCAGGTAAAGACCTTAGTTGCAGGCCAAGACCCCCACTACGAGAAGTCCACTTATTAGGTTGTTGAAAAGGCTTTTTAGGCGCGTGACGCTTTAACACCTTCATTCCACGTAACTTCTTGAAATCCCCACCGGTATTGTTTTCGATCCCCACCTGGCGTGGAGCATTTTTCTAACCCGATCACGGTTCTGATGAAGGGCGCCAACCTGCCTTCCGCCTGGGAACAACTGAAGGAACATTAAGTGTTGCTGACAGCTCTAAACGCTATTGTATTGGTCAAAGCTCGTCCGCCATCTGTCCAAATACGATAATGGCAATTGGAAACGGAACCTCTGTCCAATCATCAGTACCTTTGTTCTTCATCGCGTCGAGGGTCTTGATGACGCTTAGAGAATCGATCGTGAAGATGCCCAGGACGTCAAAATCCTTATCGATCGCCGAGCCATTTCCCAAGGCCTGGAAGAAGTCAGTTCCATCGAGGGCATACAGCTTGGTGAGCTCGGCGTGGACGACCTCACTCTCATCCTCGCTGTGCGGTCGAGCTCTAACTATCAGAGTCTTGAAAGCTTCCTCAGAAGCGCTTGCGGAGACACTGCGCAGGGTACCGGAAAGCGGCCGAACAGTGAGACGGGCAAAGTTTGGCACAGACACATGGTTTCCACAGGCAGTCTCCTCTCTATTGCAGACGCGATAGTCAAACGCAATAGTCGTTGGAGCGCTCGCATCAGGATGCGGCATGCGCTTAACCCAGAGTTGGAAGGTTCGAAAGATAACATCCACCAGAGCTGCGTCCTTATAACCCAGATCTGAAAAGGCCTTGAGCTTATCGCGCAGGACGATTTTGGGCCCCGGTGAGCAGTTGAGCTCGCGAAGGGGGTGAAGCTCCATGAAATGCGGCGGGTTCGAATCACCGGAACCGCTGTCCAAATGCTCAGGCCACGCCCTGATGAATCCGGCTGCAGAGCAGGTCTTTCCCGCGGCGCCCTGATAGAAGGCGCGCCAGGCCGTTTTCGATTTCGATTTGTCTTTACAGACGTTTGGCGGTTCGAGAACCAGGCCCACGAAGTCACTGATGGACTGATCCACGTGCTCTGCGCCAACATGGATCTCGCAATCGTCCGCTGGTATGTGAACGGGCCCCGCACCTTGTGGGACGACGTCGAGACTTCGGACAGGATGACGCCATTTGTCGCGAATGAAAGACTCGGTCATCTCGAAACGCTTTTCGTGAGTGTCGGGGCTCGGTTGGGCGATAGTAACTGAGACGCTGCCCATCGCTAGAGTGAGAGAGACAGCGATATGCGGTAATCGTACTCCATGTCGTAGTTCCATAATGCGCTCCATTGGGACAAGATTTGTGCCTGGATAACAAAGGACCCGGAGCCGACTAGAAAATAGCCATCGAAGGAACGTGAGAATGTTTGTACTGCCGAGAACGATGAGAAGTCAATGATTATTATCGTGCGGGATTGATCAGGATAGTCTGCTGCAGCAGCCGGTCGATTGCAAAGCCCCTTCGCACCATACAGATAGGCACGCAGCTCGATCGTGGTGAACACGAAAAAAACCTGGAATCACAGAGGAAGGAGCTTTTGCACGCTATTATGAAACCCGGCGTACCGGGAACTCCGGGTGGAAGAGTAGCCATCTCGCGCCTTCGACCGACAAACTCTTTGACTCATAGCATTTCGCAGTGAATACTTAAAACCCCTTCCAGAATCTTCCTCTCGGGCTGCCGAGTCCTCTCCCTCAGCTCATCGGAACTAGTGCAAGGATTGCTATTTGGTCTGAGTCGGCGGTCTGCCTACGCGCTTGGGCCGATCCGGCGTCAGCAGATTTTTGGGCGAGGTGTCGATGAAAGGAAGAATCCACGAGATTCGTGCTGGACTTACGGGCGCTTCACCAGACTCGCAACGAGGCGTACCAGCACGATTGACAGCAGGTCTGGGACAAACAAATCGTTGCGGAATGGCGCCCCGTGCGAAGCCAGCCGGTCCCGGCATCCTGCGGCATCAACGTCAACGGGTCGGGTGCAGACAGTGAGCCACGGAGGAGTGGTGACCGGAGCGGGCATGCAGCTTAGATCGATGGCGGCGCGGAATCATCAGGACATGAAAATTCTCGTTGCCGACGATGATCCTCTGACGCGGCGCCTGCTGCAAGAAACATTGAAGCACGCGGGATATGAAGTGATTGCGGTGGAAGACGGGCGCGCCGCGCTCGAATGTCTTTCCCGCAAAGACGGTCCGCGATTGGCACTCTTGGATTGGCTGATGCCGGAAGTCAACGGCCTTAATGTTTGCCGTGAGATCCGCAGGCACTCCGAACATCCCTACATCTACCTGATTCTGCTCAGTTCCAGGCGGGCCAAGGAAGACATCCTAAGCGGGTTCGAGGCAGGCGCGGACGACTATTTGACCAAGCCCTGCGACCCCGAAGAGCTGAAGGCTCGATTGCGCGCCGGCGAACGCATCCTGAAACTGGAAGACAAATTGACGCACGATGCCCTGCACGACCCGCTCACACAGTTGCCGAACCGGGCTTTTTTTCTGGAGCGATTGGCTCTCTGCGTCACCTGGGGAATGCAACACGCGGACTATAAATTTGCGGTTCTGTCCGTGGACATGGATCGCTTCAGAATCGTAAATGACAGCCTGGGCAACGCCGCTGGCGACTGGCTTCTCGTGCAGATTGCGGACCGTTTGATGGGCTCCATCCGGCGGGATGATGCCATGCTGCGTTCGGCGGAAGGGGGAGGGATGGCCGGTCATCCGGAGGAGATCAGCATGCTGGCGAGGCTGGGAGGCGACAAATTTACGATCCTGTTGGACCACATCCGGGATGCCAGCGAGGGCATACGGGTGGCCGAACGAATTCAACACAACATCCAAGCGCCCTTCTATATCGATGGACAGGGTGTGTTCACCACAGCGAGCATCGGCATTGCATTTAGCGGGAGC
>WNFQ01002623.1_pt1 | contig 13518 bp, 16 predicted proteins | sample 5400171 | NCBI WGS metagenome assembly WNFQ01 (sample SAMN13153356, study PRJNA577476) | soil metagenome | isolation source: 20 cm soil under Madrone tree | place: USA:California | collected 2016-06-14
GAATGGAGCGGCCTATCGGAATCGAACCGACACCTGAACCTTGGCAAGGTTCCGTACTACCACTATACTAAGGCCGCTCGGTTGCAATTAATTTATAACACGCCATCGCGAAAACCGACAAGTCGTCCCCTCGCACTTTTTCCGCGAATGTCTTATTCGAAACTTACGAGACTTGCGAGACGCGCACAGATTTCACTACCGGCGACCTGCGCTGGCGATCTGCGAATCGTGTGGCCTTTTCCTTGTCCGTATAGACGCGACCGAACTTCTCGCCGTCGGCGTAATATACAGTCACCAAAAAATGATGATGGCGCCTCCGCTTATCCTTGCTAAACGGCGCTTTACCCCTTTTGGCTGTTTTGATTGTTTTAGGCACGATTCCCACGCTCCGCTCGAAAAATCATCGTCCTGCACTATCGCTTGGAGAAGGCCTATAAGGCAAGTACTTCTTCATGTATGCCAACAGTCGCTAGCGATTGCTGCTCGGGACCGAATTATAGATGGAAGTTCTTGCTTACAAAATACCCTGTTTCGAGCAGAAAAGCATGAAACATTTTGACTCCCCCAACGTCTTTATCTATGTGAGGAGATTCGCTGGCCCGGCGGAAACAAACCATGATAATGAATTTGTCAAAACAACCGCCCATTTTGGAGGACCTGAGGAACCATTCTTCGGAGGAACTTTCCGAGCTGCGTATGCTTTTGAGCGTTGGCGCCGAAATGCGTCCCGATCCGCGCCGTCCAGGCTTCTTTGAAGTCGCAGGCACCGACCACGTCTATTACATCTTCAAATATCCCAACGGCAGCAAGATTTTGCTGCTCGGCGTCTGGGACCGCGATCGTGTTGCAGAAATGGCCGCCATGTCATGCACTGCAGCCTGACGCGGTCGCAATTTGCCTATCCCAACTAAAAAGTACTGATCAGCCGCAAAACAACTCAATCTTTATCCAGGTTCAGCGACACGGAATTGATGCAATAACGCAGTCCCGTTGGCTGCGGCCCGTCTTCGAACACGTGGCCCAGGTGCGCCTCGCATCGGCTGCACTTCACCTCGGTTCGCCGCATCCCGTGGCTGCGATCCACTTCCTCCTCCACCAATTCGCTCGTGGCCGGCGCATAAAAACTCGGCCACCCGCAGCCTGAATCAAACTTCGTCTCTGACCGGAATAGCGGTTGCCCGCAGCATACGCATTTATAGGTTCCCGCTGCGTCTGTACCCTCGTATTCTCCCGTGAAGGGCGGTTCCGTTCCCTTCTGCCGCGTCACATAGTATTGATTTTCCGTGAGCTGTTTCTTCCATTCTGCGTCCGGTTTCCTGATCTTTTCTTCAGCCATTGCTGTACCTCCCATTCACTTAAGCCGAATCAAGCCCTGTTATCCGATTCGGAGCGTACCATTGACGTTACAGCCCACCACCCGCAAAGTCAGATGAATGGACGATTCCAGTTCCAATTCTGGCAGTTCGCCGTCGATTGCGCCCGCGCTCTCGGAACTTCGCCGCGGTCGTCGCGCAAAGCTTGCTCGACCCATGCGCATTCGCCCCTCCGAGCCGCGTGACGACCACTTTGAAGACCTGCCGAACAGCGTTAACGCCTCAAAGCACGGAATTTACTTCGTCTCCAAGCGTTCGACCTACTACAAAGGCATGCGCGTTTTTGTCACCTTCCCATATTTGGCGAACGACCCCATGAGCTCAGAATACCTCGCCGAAGTCGTTCGTATCGAAGCTCTCCCCAACAACAAATTCGGCATTGCCGTCGACTTGAAAATGTCGGTAAATATGTCCTCTAACACCCGACCAGGTCCCCGCGCCTGAGAGATCACTTCGTCGAATAGATTCGATAAACAGGATTTCAGTTGATGCAGCCAACTTCTGTTTCTTCAATCCTTCTCTTAATCCTCATTGTAGTTCTCCTTGGTTTTGGTTACTCCGTAATTCGCGGTCTTTTGCTGCGCTTTCGAATTCGCCGATGGATTGTGACTTTCTCTGCCGCCAGTGAAGCGCGCCAGCACAAGCATCTGACCGAAGCACATCGGCTCCTTCGAGAAGCACTCGCCCTGTGCGACCAACTGCCGAGACATTGGAAAATGAGAGCGGTCACCTACTCCGAGCTGGCGTCGTTATACACCGTGGAAGGCAACTATCGCGAAGCCGAAAAATTCCGCCGCGATGAACTCTCGCTTCGTGAAAAATTTGATGGTCACCGCGCGCCGGAGACTGTCGTCGCTACTTCCAACCTGGCCACCCTGCTGGACGATACCGGCAAATCGTCCGAGGCCGAGCCGCTGCACCGCCAGGCCGTCGAGTCTCTTCAGCGGTTCCCGGAGCTTGCGAGCCGAGCCTCCAACTGCATGAACAATTACGCCCGATGCCTGCACAAATTGGGGCGCGTCGCCGAATCCGCCGATCTCTACCAACAATCCATGGCGTTGGCAAAGCAAGCAGGAATGGACGGGACGCGACATTCCGCCGACAGCCTCAACAATCTGGCCGTCACCATGAGCGACACCGCACGCTATTCCGAAGCAGAAGCGATGCACCGCGAGGTTTTGGCGACTCGCCAGAAAGAAATCGGTCTCGATAGCTTGTCCGTCTCCGCATCGCTCACCAACCTTGGCTCCGTGAAAATGCGCCAGGGCGAATATGCTGAAGCGGAAGAGTTATTGGCCAAGGCCAAGGAAATTCGTGACAGAGAGTTACCGGCCGACCATCCGCAGCGCTTCTCCGCACTTAACAACCAGGCGATCATCCTATCGAAGCAGGGCCGCTACGCCGAATCTGCCGCCCTGCACGCCGAAGTGCTTGCCGGTCGCGAACGCGTCCTAGGGCCTGACCACCCCGAAGTCTCGGCAAGCTTGATGAACCTCGCGATGCTTCAATCTACCTTGGGAAAAAATCGCGATGCCGAAGCGAACCTGGATCGCTCCCTGGCCATTGCCCGCCGCGCCTTTGGCGAGCAACATCCTAGCGTCGCCGACATTCTCAACAACTTGGCTGTCATTTTCACCAGGGAGGACCGACTCGCCGAAGCCACCGAAATCTACAACCATGCGTTGCGGATCCGCGAAGCCGTCCAGGGCGCTGACCATCCATCCGTAGCGCAGATTCTCGGGAATGTCGGTGCTCTCCAGTTGCGCCTGGGAAAATACGCTGAAGCCGCGGCGACCTTTAGCCGCGCATTCGCCATCGCGGAAAAAACCCAAGGCACAGATCATCCCGAACAAGCGCGACGCCTCTCCAACCTCGCTGTCGCCCATTTGAATTTGGGTCACTACAATCGCGCCGCAAATTTCGCCGCTCAAGCCTTGCGTATTCGGGCCGTCAAACTAAAGCCGGGACATCTGGAATTCGGTTTCACTTGGATGAATCTTGCCAACATTCGCGTCGAGCAACAGCTTTATTCGGACGCCGCTGAACTCCTGGAAAAAGCTCTGCCCGTGTTTCGCGCCTCGGTGGGAGAAGAACACGAACACACCGCGATTTGCCTATCAAATTTCGGCAGGCTTCGTCTCGCCCAGCAGCGCCTGCCCGAAGCGGAGTCATGCCTTGTGCAATCGATGTCGATTCACGACAAACTCAGCGGTGGCACGAGCCTGAATTCCGTGTTCGCCGCAAATTATTTGGCCGACGTTCGAACCGAACAGTCGCAATTCGAAGAGTCAGACGAGCTCCTCAACAAGTCCTTGCAAGTTCGTGAATCCAAACTTCCGCCGGGACATCCGCACATCGCGCTGAGTTTGCATGGCCTTGGCCGTCTTCGCGCCCGCCAGGGTCTTCATGCTGCCGCCGAGGAATATTACAAGCGGGCTCTTGCCATCAGAGAAGCGGCGTTGGCTATGGAACATCCTCACCGCGCCAAGCTCCTCGAAAACTATGCGGCACTGCTTGCCGCCACCGGCCGCTCAGCTGAAGCAGCCGAGTACACCGCGAAAGCCGCGGCCGCGCGCGAAAAACACGCCGCTGACGAGTCGTCTGCCCTCTGATTGCTCGCATTTGTATGCAAATCTCCGTAGCCGCGTTCTTTTGATTGACAGACGCCTTCCTCCTCCTTTATTCTGCCGTTCCATGAACTTTACCGCTCACACCCATCGCCACCATCATCACGGCCATGCGCCGCGCGCGCTGGGGTGTAGTTAGCAAAACGCTAATTAAACACTTTTAGCCCGCTGGCGCAGCAAGCCCCAGCGGGTTTTTTGTTTTTACGGCAGTCTTTATTGCCAAGGAGCTATCGTGGAGATTGCGTTTGAGAAATCAGGCGGCCTAGTCCCCGCCATTATCCAGGATGAAGCGAGTGGCGACGTCCTGATGCTCGGTTTCATGAATGCCGAATCGTTCGCGCTCACCCAGCGCACCGGCGAAGTGGTTTTGTTTTCCCGTTCCCGCAACCAGCTTTGGAAAAAGGGCGAGTCCAGCGGCCATGTTTTGAAAGTTGCTGATATCCGCGTCGATTGCGATGCCGACGCTCTTCTCGTCCGCGTCAATCCCGTCGGACCCGGTGTCTGCCACGAAGGCTACCGCAGTTGTTTCTTCCGCAGCTTGAATCACAAGGGAGCGCCTCGCGTCATCGCCGAGCGCACTTTTTCTCCAGACGGCGTTTATGCTCAGGCAAAATCTCCGTCCGCGAACGAGGTCAAGTGACCATGTCATGGCCTCGACTGAAGCTTGGTATTCCCAAAGGCAGCTTGCAAGACGCCACCATCGATCTTTTTTCCCGTGCCGGATGGAAAATCTCGCTCGGCTCACGCAACTATGTTCCCGCCATCGACGATCCCGAAATTGAATGTCTTCTCGTTCGCGCGCAGGAAATGGCGCGTTATGTTCAATCCGGAGCACTGGATGCTGGAATCACCGGACACGATTGGGTCGTCGAAACCTCCGCCGATGTCGAAGAACTCGCCGAACTCGTTTACGCCAAGCAGAGGCTTGCTCGTGTCCGCTGGGTGCTTGCCGTGCCTGAAGATTCGTCGATCCGCGAGCCGCGCGACCTGGCAGGAAAAGTCATTGCCACGGAAGTTGTGCACCTCACTGAAAAATATCTGCAGCGATTCGGTATTAATGCTCGCGTCGAGTTTTCCTGGGGAGCCACTGAAGTGAAAGTGCCGCAACTCGCCGATGCCATCGTCGAGGTCACCGAAACCGGCTCATCGCTCCGCGCCAACCGTTTGCGTATCGTAGATACCGTCCTCGAATCGGCCACCGTTTTCATCATGAACCGTGCCGCCGCTGCTGACGCTTGGAAACGCGAAAAAGCCGAAAATCTGATCCTGATGCTCCAGGGCGCCATCGACGCCGCCAGCAAAGTGGGTCTGCTACTCAACGTGCGCCGAGACGATCTACCCGCGGTTCTAGCCGTCCTTCCCGCGCTCAAACATCCCACCATCTCTAATCTCAGTGATCCGGATTGGGTCGCCGTCAACACCATCATCGAAGAAGCCGTCGTGCGCCAACTTCTTCCCAAACTCAAAGCCGCAAAAGCGCAGGGCATCGTCGAATATCCCCTGAACAAGATCATTCTCTGATGCGCATCATCAAGCTCACACACACCGTCGAAAAAAAGTTGCTCACTGCACGTGTCGCCCATGATGAGGAGGCGCAAACTGTCGCGGCGCGCATCGTTGCAGACGTCCGCAAGCGCGGCGACACCGCGCTTCTCGCATGGACGAAAAAACTCGACCAGGCCGATCTGCGTGCAAAAGATTTGTGGATCTCGCAAAAAGAAATTCGTACCGCCGAACGTCACGTCAGTCCCGATTTCCCTCGCGCCATCCGCCAGGCTTCACGCAACATCCGCTGCATTGCCGAAAAGCAGATTCCTCTACCCTGGTCGTTGGAAGTCGAAAGCGGCGTTCGAATTAGCCAGCGCGTTCTTCCCATCGAATCCATCGGCGCATACATTCCCGGCGGTCATGCCTCGCTTGTCTCGACACTCTCAATGACCGCAATTCCCGCTCAAGTCGCGGACGTCCCCCGTATCGTCGCGGTATGCCCAAAGCCGAATAACGAACTTCTCGCCGCTGCAAATTTTCTCGGCATCACCGAAATCGCCCGCATTGGCGGCGCGCAAGCCGTTGCCGCCCTTGCCTACGGCACTAAATCCGTTCCGCGCGTGGAAAAAATCTTCGGCCCCGGTAATAAATATGTCACCGCCGCAAAGCAACTCGTCTCCGCCGACTGCGCCATCGATCTTCCCGCCGGTCCCACCGAAGCCGTCGTACTTGCCGAACGTGGCAACGCTCGCTGGATTGCCGCGGACCTTCTCGCGCAAGCCGAACACGCTCCCGACGCAGCAAGCTTCCTCGTCACCACTTCACGCGTGCTCGCGCAACAGGTCGCTGCTGAAGTAACGGCACAACTCGCAACGCTCGCTCCAGACAATCCCGCTCATCGTTCGATTGAAAACGCTGGCGCCATTCTTCTTGCGCCTTCACTCCGAGCCGCCTGCGGCTTCGTCAATCGATTCGCGCCAGAGCACCTCAGTCTTCCCACGAACCCGGCGACGCTTCTTAAACAAATTCGTTCTTCAGGCACAATGTTTCTCGGTCCATGGGCCGCGCAACCCCTGGGCGATTACGCGACTGGCAGCAATCACGTATTGCCTACCGCCGGATGGGCGCGCCGGCGCGGCGGTCTTTCCACCGGCGATTTTGTAAAATGCATCAGCGTGCAAACCATTTCGCGCAAGGGCTTTCTGCGCATCGCCGATGCGGCTGAAACGTTAGCTGCAGTCGAAGGTCTGCTCGCTCACCGCAACGCTGTGAGGATTCGCCGATGAAAACTCGCCTCCCCGTTCGCGCTGCCATTCTCAAACGTAAAACGTACGAAGCGCCCGCTGAAGGCCGCGCAAACAAAATTCGCCTCGATTTCAACGAAAACACCGCAGGCTGCGGCCCTGCTGTACTCCGAGCGCTCGCAAAACTAACTCCGCAGCAGCTCGCGATGTATCCTGAATACCAAGAACCCACTGCGCGCATCGCCCGCCACCTCGGCGTTCGAACCGAAGAACTCCTCCTGACCAACGGCGGCGATGACGCACTCCGCGTTTTTTTCGACACGTTCGTCGAACCGCGCTCGCACATCCTCATCTGCGAGCCTACATTCCCGATGTACCGCTATTACGCGGAAATCTCAGGCGCACGCATCGAAGTTTGCCGTTACGACGCGCAACAGCGTTTTCCGCTCAACGAAGTTCTCTCCGCCCTTCGCGAAAAACCTCGCGTCTTTTTCCTCGCTAATCCGAACAATCCAACAGGAACATTCGTCGAACAACACGCACTTCGCAAGATTCTCAAGGCCGCGCGCAACACGGTTGTTGTCTTCGATGAAGCCTACGCCGAATTTTCCGGCTTCTCTACCGTCCCGTGGATTCGCCGCTATCGGAATCTTTTTATTGCGCGCACTTTTTCCAAAGCCGCAGGCCTCGCCGCTCTCCGCCTCGGCGCAGTGATCGCCAACAAAGACTCTCTCGCGTTCGTTCGCCGCGCGATGCCACCATTCCCCGTCAACCTGGCCGCCCTGATTGCCGCCGAAGCTGCCCTGAGCGACACCAAAACTATCCTCGCCTACGTTCTCGGCGTTCAGCTCATGCGCGAATCCTTCGCCGGCGCTCTGCAGAAACTTGGCATCATCACTTTCCCCAGTCGAGGAAATTTTCTCCTCGCCAACTTCGGCCCCACCGGCCCCGCGCTTTTCGCCAAACTTGAACGCAAAGGCATCCTTCTCCGCGACCGTTCGCGCGACATGGGCCCCGGCTTCGTCCGCATCACTATTGGCACCCCCGCCGAAATGAAAACTCTCCTCCGCGAAATTCAACGCATCTGGAAGAAGGGCGCATGAGCCGCATCGCCACCATATGCCGAACCACCACGGAAACCGACATTCGTCTCTGCCTGGCTCTCGACGGCAGCGGCAAATCCAATATCTCCACTGGTATCCGCTTCTTCGATCACATGCTCGATCTGGTCGCCCGTCACGGCGCATTCGATCTCACCATCGCCGCCAAAGGCGACCTGGAGGTCGACCAGCACCACACCGTCGAGGACGTTGGCATCGCTCTCGGCGAGGCCGTGCAAAAATCCCTCGGTTCAAAAAAAGGCATACTCCGCGCCGGATATTTCTTGATGCCCATGGACGAAACTCTCGCAGTCGCTGCAGTCGATCTCAGCGGCCGCCCGCACTGCGTCATTCACGCAAAAATCAAAGCACAAAAAGTCGGCGACTTCACCGTCGAACTTCTCGAAGATTTTTTTCAGGGCTTCGCACAATCCGCCAAAGCCAATGTCCACCTGCGCTGCCTGTACGGCCGCTCCTCGCATCATCAAATCGAAGCGCTCTTCAAAGCCTTCGCTCGCGCCCTGCGTTTCGCCGTCAGCCGCGATCGCCGCCTAAAAAATGTTCTCCCCAGCACCAAGGAGCTGCTGTGACCACCGCTGCAACAGTTGCGCTCATCGACTACGGCGCCGGCAACGTCCCGTCCGTCGAACGCGCTCTGCAAAGACTTGGCGTCGCCTCAAAACGCGTCACGCAACCCAGCGAACTCGCCGGCGCAAGCGCCATCATCCTGCCGGGCGTCGGCCACTACGCCGCAGTCATCCGCGCACTCGATGAACAAAATCTCCGCGCCGCGCTCCTCGATGCCATCGAACAAGGAGTTCTCTTCCTGGGTATCTGCCTTGGCTTGCAGGCTCTCTATTCCTCTAGCGAAGAAGCCCCCACTCTCTCTGGTCTCAATTTATTTTCAGGTTCCGTCCGTTCTCTTCCCACAACGGTCAAACTTCCTCACATGGGATGGAACCGCCTTCGCATTCAGCGCAATTCACAATTACTCGGAGGTCTCTCCGAATCCGATTATTTTTATTTCGCGCACACTTTCGCCGCAGCAGTCTCCTCCAGTTCGGACGAAGTCGTCGCCACCTCCAACCACGGAGCAACCTTCACTGCCATCCTCGAACGCAAAAATATTTTCGCAACGCAATTCCACCCAGAAAAAAGCGGCGGCGCCGGTTCTCGCCTGCTCCAGAATTTCCTGAGTCTCGCCGCATGACCCTCGCCCGCCGCATCATCCCCTGCCTCGATACCGACGGCACCCGCGTCGTCAAAGGCGTCAACTTCGTCGGCCTCCGCGACGCGGGCGATCCCGCCACGCTTGCGGCGCGCTACGACGCCGAAGGCGCCGACGAACTCGTCGTACTCGACATAGCCGCATCGCGCGATCGCCGTCCCACTTTTCTTGAAACCATTCGCCGCGTAGCTGCCAAACTCGCCATCCCGCTCACCGCAGGAGGCGGCATCCGCTCGCTCGACGACGCCCGTGCCGTCATCCGCGCTGGCGCCGACAAAATCACCGTCAACACCGCCGCGGTAAATCGTCCCATCCTAATCACCGAACTCTCCAAAGAATTCGGCGCGCAAGCCGTAGTCCTAGCCATCGACGCCAAACTCGACTCTCGCAGCACAGCCACTCCTGGCTGTGCTGCGGTTGATGATTCAGCTCGCCTTTCGCCGTCAGACGCGAATCGCGGAAATCTGCACTGGGACGTCCGCATCGGCGGCGGCCGCGACTCTGCGCACCTCGACGCTCTGGCCTGGGCGCGGCGCGCCGTAGAACTAGGCGCCGGCGAAATTCTCCTCACCAGCGTGGATCGCGACGGCACTCAATCCGGCTTCGACATCGCTCTCACCAATGCCATCTCGACTTCAGTCTCCGTTCCAGTCATCGCCAGCGGCGGCGCAAAAACCCCGCAACATTTCGCCGAAGTTTTCACCACAGGCGCAGCCAACGCCGCGCTAGCTGCCTCCATCTTCCACGACGACACCCAATCCATCCGCGCCCTCAAACAATTCCTAGCCTCACAAAATATCGAGGTCCGTCTCCCATGCTGACCTGCTTCTTTCTTGCTGGCACAGCCATTCTTGGCGGTGCGCTTTTCGTCGCGACAAAAGTGTATTTTGTCATCTCGCTTTTGGCTTCCCCGCCCTCGCTTTCTTTTTGCCCCGGCCCGGTCAGGCACGCGCTGGGTTTATCCCGCCGTCTTCAATTGGCCTTCGTTTCATGCTGATCCCCTGCATCGATCTACAGTCCGGCCAGGCCGTACAACTCGTCCACGGCCGCCACCGCGAACTCTCCGTTTCCGACGTATCCGCGCAACTCCACAAGTTTCGCCATTACAAATGGCTGCATATCATCGATCTAGACGCCGCTATGAACAAGAACCACAACAACACTCTCGTCGCATCGCTCTGCAAACGCGCCCGCCGCAAATACAACATGAAGGTCCGCGTAGGCGGAGGCATCCGCACCATCGCGCGCGCCAAACAATTAGCAAAACTCGGGGCAACGCAAATCATCATCGGCAGCGCCGTCTTCACGAAAAGCAAACTCAATCTGCGCTTTCTCCGCTCGCTTTCCCGGACCATCCCGCGCAAGAAAATCGTCGTCGCTCTCGACACTTACAAGGGAAAGATCACCACTCACGGCTGGCGTAAATCCATCGCCCTTCGTCCTGAAGAAATCATGCCGGCGCTCGAACCCTTCTGCTCCGCCTTTCTCTGCACCGATGTTGATCGCGAAGGCACTCTCTACGGCGCCAATCTTAAATATTTCGCTACTCTCCGCGCAGCCACCAGCCACCCGATCATCGCCGCAGGCGGTATAAAAACGCGCCGCGAAATCGCCGCCCTCGCCAGATTGAAAATGGACGCGGCTGTCGGCATGGCGCTTTACAAAAATCTACTGCGATAATTCGGGCAGGGATTCAGGCCAAGGAAATAGCAGGAAATCTGTTTCGATTCACGGCCCGTTTTACTTGCTTGCGGTCAGTCGAGTCTTTGCCGCGAGCCGATTGGCCAATTCTCGAATGCCTCGCAGCGTCTTTTTGTTGGGGTCATCGGGGCGAAGCTTTAGATAGGCATCCAAATCATGCACTTGCTGGTCGTAATTTCCCGCGGCAGCGTCCACATCCGCAAGCACCAGGTAACCCTTCGCCGCATTTGCTGAATGGAAAGCAAGAGCGTCACGGGCCTTCTTCTGCGCTTCCTCCGGCCGATTCAGTTTCAGCAACACGAACCCCAGCACTACGTGGCCATCCACACTGTTCGGCTCGGATTCGAGGCCCTGGCGCACCACAGTTTCCGCCTCCTCTGGCTTTCCTTCTCGCAGCAGCGTTAATCCATATCCAAATTCTGCGCGCCCATATTTCCCGTCACTTAGATCAATGGATTTCTGGAAGCATCGCGCGGCCTCTTCGTTATTGTGCAACTGCAACGCAGCGATTCCTTCGTGGTAGTACACTTCGTAATACTCCGGAAATACACGAATCGCTGTATCAAAATGCCGCAAGCTTCCCGCCGCATCCCGCTTTGCCAGTCGCCGCAGGCCGCGTTCAAATTCATCTCGCGCCTTTGGCGGGATCTGCAACTCCCGCAAGGAGACTTTCGGTTCTGATCTCACCGAAGACGCTGAAAAGCTCGAAACTTGCGCTTGCGTTGTTGAAGTCCATCCGGCCGCAGCCACCGAGCTTACGAGCAGTACCGCCTGCCTAAACCTGCGAATCCTCGCAGTTCCCTTATTTTCTTTCATGTGCGCACCCGCCCTTCCGTGCACCACGGAACGGCGCTCTTGTCATCGCTGTCAGAGCTTGGTTATTTCTGAAAGTGCGACGATCTAGCGGAGTTTTTAATTCGAGCCGGGGTTACCATTCACATGGGTGCCAGGTCGAAGCTGGTTTTATTGTCTGAACAGAACAGGTTGGGACGGAGGTTCGGCGGGTCTGAACTTTGCTCCTTCTCTCCTCACCGTTGCAGGGCACTTCAGCTTCCAACCCTGAGATGCGCGGTGAAGCCAAATGACTGCAAGGCATATACCAAAACTTTCGAAAGCTAAATTATCTCTTTAGTGCAGCATCCGGCGCGCGCCTCATCCAGACTCCTCTGACGCTGTGTAATATTTCCCGCGCCTCGGTCCATTTCTCCCGCACAATTTGTCCACGTCTGTCTAGGTCGTAAAGCGATCGCCGTCAGCGGCAAGCGCACAGGCTTATTCCGCGTCGCAAACTAAATATTTTCCAGTATCTGCGACCATACAAACTCACCTCTGCATCCCAAGCTCAAGGCTGTTTTCATGCTTCCGCCGCACTGTTGCACCCACGGCAGCGCCGTTGTACCCTGCTCACTATTCGCTGCTACTTTCCCTGATCTCGTGTAAACCCATGCCTGTCCTCATCTCCATGCTCCGCGCCGTCAACCTCCCCAATCACAACAAAATCAAGATGGAGACTCTACGTACCCTCTACAGCTCCCTTAAATTTGACAATCCGCAAACCTACCTGCAGAGCGGAAATGTCATCTTCAAAACCGGCGAACGCAAACTCGATGTGGTTGCCAAACGCATCCAATCCGGCATCGAAAAGAAATTCGCCTGCCGCACCGATATCATTCTTCGCACTACGGCCGCACTCCGCGGCGTCGTCGCCAAAAATCCCTTCGCAAAACGATCCAACATTGAGCCCAGCAAACTTCTAGTCGCTTTCCTGGCCGGGGATCCCGGCGACGCTGCGCGCAAAACTCTCGAAGACCAAAAATTCACGCCCGAAGAACTTCACGTCTCGGGCCGCGAACTTTACATCTACTTTCCCGATGGTGTCGGCAAGTCCAAACTTCCCTGGCCGCGCATTTACAAAATCCTGAACACACCCGGTACCGGCCGCAACTGGAACTCCGTCACGAAGATGCTGGAAATGGCAGAAAACCTGGAAGCGTCACTATAACGCAATACCAGCCCGGCTCTTTCTTTTGTAGCGGCCGCTTTCCCAAGCGGGCGCTTTTGGAGTGCGACAGCCCAGTTGCCGCTTTTCAGTGTTACGGCACTTCCGATCTTCCCTCCCCTTCTATTCCGTCCTCCCATTCTCTTCCCTGCTTCCCTTCTTTTTCAGTCTTTATCCTTATCTTCCGAGCTTCCCCAACAAATTCCCACACCTGTCCCTCCCTTGGAGAGAAATAAGTTCTTGGCTTTTTTCTGCCTTCGATATGGTGTGGCATCGGGCTTCAAGGTTTGTACCTACAAACCCTGAGTTGAAAAAGGACCTACTTGGGAGGATCCATCATGCGTAAGTTCCTATCGTTGCGAATTTTGTTTCTGGCCGTGCTTGCTTTTCTCGTGCCCGCCGCTTCTCGGGCGCAAGTTGCGCTGGGTGTCTCGATTCGAGTAGGGCCGCCGGCTCTGCCCGTTTATGAGCAGCCGCCTTGTCCCCAGGAAGGCTACCTCTGGACGCCCGGCTACTGGGCGTACGGCGCTGAGGGATATTACTGGGTGCCCGGAGTCTGGGTCGCACCGCCACGCCTTGGCCTTCTCTGGACGCCTGCGTATTGGGGCTGGAATGATGGCGTATATGTGTTCCACGCTGGCTACTGGGGCCCGCATGTCGGATTCTACGGCGGCATAAATTACGGGTTCGGATACGGCGGTGTCGGCTTTGTCGGCGGAGAATGGCGCGGTGGACGCTTCGCCTACAACACCGCGATG
>WNFQ01002410.1_pt1 | contig 13514 bp, 9 predicted proteins | sample 5400171 | NCBI WGS metagenome assembly WNFQ01 (sample SAMN13153356, study PRJNA577476) | soil metagenome | isolation source: 20 cm soil under Madrone tree | place: USA:California | collected 2016-06-14
CTCGTCAACCGGAATCCCCTCGATCAGTTCCATCACAAGGTAAGGGATACCGTCCTCGGTCGTGCCCCCATCGAGCAAGTGGGCGATGTTCGGATGGTCGAGCGACGCCAGAATCTGGCGCTCATGACGGAAGCGCTCCAACACCGACGCGGTGTCGTACCCGCTGCGCACGAGCTTCAGGGCGACCCGCTTTTCATATTGGCCATCGGCCCGCGCTGCCCGGTACACCGACCCCATACCACCTTGACCAATCTCCTCTACCACTTGATAAACACCCACGTGACTGCCTATGCGCGAGCGGCGGGTATTTACCTGCGAGAAAGGTGAGCGGCCGTCGATTACTGGTTGCACCAGGAATCCAGAGGCGGCCTGGAGGTGGTGTTTCAGGAGGGTCTCAACTTCGCTGCCAAGCTCAGGGTCAGCGGAGCCGATGCGCTGCAGGAAGGGGCGGCGGCTCGCAGCATCCAGCGCGATCGCTTCGTCGAGCGCGTATTTGACTTGCTGCCAGCGTTCGGGAGTCACTTCGCTGCTCTTTGGTTGGCGCCTCGAAGAGCTAAATCGCATTTAGCGATATTTGCAGTGGCGATTTGCGCTTCTTCGCGCTCGTCGTTTTCGAGTTCTGCCCGTTTGGTTTTCTCGTTCCACACGTCCAGACTTTTCTCGTACCACGAGCGGGCCTCGCGCCAGTTCTTTTGCCGCTCGCTGGCGGAGAGATTTTGATCACCCGCCCAGGCCAAATAAGCACCCCCTAACCCGGAATAGGAATTTGCCAGTCCTGTGCGAACATAGCGGTTCCCTGTTTCGGGCGACATTTGCTGAAAGTTTGCAATTGCCTCGTGCCAGGTCGGTAACGCCGAAGCGGGCTTGCCCGAAACAACCAAGGCGTCGGCAATTCCAATTTGCGCAAACCCGACATTTGCCTTGGCCAGAGAGTTCTTAGGATCCGCTGCCGCCAAGTCCTGAAAGATCTGGTGTGCCCGCCGGTACATCTCCAGAGCGCCCGCGACGTCGCCCTGATCCTTCCGGAAACCCGCAAGGCGGTTGACTGCCTCGCCCAAATATTCGCGAAGGGGCGCAACACTCGGGTTGGCTTGAGTCACCGCTTCCAGAATCTGAACGGCCTTGACCTGCAACGGAATTGCCTGCGCCAGGTCACCCTTCTTCTTCAGGGACAATGCCATTCCGGCATAGTCGCCGGCAAGATGGGTGCGCAGCTTCATGTTGGAAGGGTCCACGCGCAGTCCGGCTTCGTGAGTGGACGCGGCCTGTTGGTACGTTCGCAGTTCTCCGGCCCGGTCCCCCATCTGTCCCAGGATCATGCCTGTGAAGTAGTAGCTTCCGCCCAATTGATCGGCCACGGTCGCGCTTTTGTTTGCCGCCGCCATGCGCTGAGTGATGGGCAGCGCCTTACGCATTTCCGCAAGCGCTCCACTCAGATCACCGGTCGATTCCAGCAGGTTAGCCATCCTGATGTAATCGCTCGTCACCGTGAGCAGTCGTGATTCGCTGGGCTTGGCGGCAGCCAGGCTCTCGCGAATTGTCATCGCCTTGCGATAGCTCTGCAGCGCACCGGACGGGTCCCCCAAGTTCGCCGCATAGGGGTAACCCAGAACATCACCCACTTTTTCGTATGCCGTGGCCAGTTCTTCCTGAAGCGAGGCGTCCCCCTTTGCCTGTTGGTTAAGGCTGTCGAGATATTGCAATCCTCGGCTGACGAGCAGTTTCCGTGCTTCGGTGGATCCGGGCAGGTCGCGAATGGAATCGTGCACCTCGAAGATCAGAGAATTCGCTAGCTTGCGCACATCATTGAAGCGGCGCTCGGCAATTCGTTTCTCGCGCAGCGTGAGCGCCATCCCTGCCACCAGGGTCAGAATGACGATCAGGCTTGCCGACACACCAGCTTTGTTGCGCTTGATGAACTTCCCCGCATAATAGTTCCAGGAACCCTGGCGCGCGGTAACGGGCAATCCTCTGAGATGGCGCCGGACATCCTCTGCAAACTGTTCGACTGAGCCGTACCTTCGTTGTGGCTCCTTGCGAAGAGCCTTCAGCACAATGTTGTCGAGATCGCCCGCCAGACGCCGTTGCAATTTGGCCGCAGAACCCTCCGACTGCTGCACCTTACCTGCAGCATGCGCGTTTCGAAGACTGACCGTGCTGGGTCGTCCAGGCTCCACCTCGCAGACCGCCCTCGCCATCTCGTGAGTGGCGAACCCCGAATAAAGCGCATAGCCCGTCAGCAACTGGTAGAGCACAACGCCCAGGGAGTACACATCACTTGCCGTTGTAATCGGCTCGCCACGGATTTGTTCGGGACTGGCGTATCCAGGAGTCAGCGGATTGAGCAGCGTCGTCTGCGAATTTGCGGACGGATCCAGGATCTTGGCGATGCCGAAGTCGAGCAACTTGGGAACGCCGTCGCTCGTCACCAAAATATTGCTGGGCTTGATGTCCCGATGGATCACCAGCCGCTGGTGCGCGTACTGCACCGCGGCACACACTTGGCGAAATAGCTGCAACCGTTCTGTGACGTTCAGATCGTGGCCGTCACAGTACTGATCGATCGGTTCGCCTTCGATCAACTCCATGACTAAATACGGAACAGCATCCTCGGTCGTCCCACCGTCGAGCAGCCGAGCGATGTTGGGATGATCGAGCGAGGCCAGGATCTGGCGCTCATGGCGGAAGCGTTCCAGGACGAACGACGTGTCATAACCGCCGCGGACGAGTTTGACGGCGACCTGCTTCTCGTACTGACCATCCACGCGAGCCGCGCGATACACCGCGCCCATTCCGCCGTGGCCGATCTCCTCGAGAATCTGGTAGACGCCCACACGGCGACCGATGCGGGGTGAAATCGGTTCAGTATCTGCCGGAGGCCCCTGCAGTTGAATCGCGGGTTGTTTCAGAAACGCGGTCGCTGCGAGCTGGTGATGCTGGAGAAGGCTTTCGACTTCCTCCCGAAGTTCGGAATCGCCATGGCAGGCTCCCTTGAGGTAGCCGGGTTGCCCCGATGCCTCCAGTGCGAGCGCACCGTCCAACACTCGCTTCACCTGCTGCCATCGCTCGGAGTTCATGTATCAACCCTCCGCGCGATTTCGCGATGCAGCCAGGCGCGAGCAGACGCCCATTCGCGCGAAACCGTAGCCGGCGAGATACCCATCACCTCCGACGTGTCAGCGATGGACAGACCTCCGAAAAAACGCAGTTCGACGATCTGACTCTGTTGGGGGTCGAGAGCAGCGAGGTCTTTTAGCGCATCATCCAGCAGGACCACATCGAGGTCGGGCGCCGACGGAATCTCCAGCCCTTCCTCCAACGTGATCTTGCACGCCCCTCCGCCGCGTTTGGCTGCCTGACGATTGCGGGCATACTCCACCAGGATCTGGCGCATGACGCGCGCGGCGACGCCGAAGAAGTGTGCTCGATCTTGCCACTGCGGAGTGCTGGGACCGATCAGGCGCACGTATGCCTCGTGCACAAGCGCGGTGCTTTGCAGAGTGTGGTCGGAGCGCTCGCGTTGCAGGTAGTGGTGAGCGATCAGACGTAGCTCATCGTAGACAAGAGGCACCAAGGCATCGAGCGCCACCTGATCGCCGTCACGCCAGCGCACCAGGAGTTCCGTGATCTGATCCGAGGAGTCGCGTCGCACGGGTTCGGCCCCCGCGCCCGGGGGTATGGCGCATTGGCCCGGAAGCATAACCTCTTCTTGTTTCGCTGTCAAGCCATTGAAAAAACAATACTTAGGGCCCGGAGCAAGATAATCTCTCCGGCTTCGCAGCCGCACGCCTCCGTCCAAGGTCGCCATTGCTCTGAATGGTGAGTTCTCCTCCCGGGACGTTACCTCCCTCGCCAAAGAAATAAATCGTGTTGTTCCTGAGAGGTTTTGTCCCCGTTTCTCGCATGTCTTAACAGGAGGAGCAGTCGCACCCTGGCCGGCGTGCGATGGGGGGAGCTGGCCGGGGACCTCCCCATGGTTCTGGACTGCTCCGTCGATGTACCTAAACATTCCAAAGGAGTTAGCTATGAGTTATTGCTTGCGACAGCTCTTCTCAACCATCCTCCTGGCGGCGCTAGCTGCGCTGGCCCCAGCGGAGGATCTTCACATCAAGAAGAACGTCTCGGTGAACGGCTATGTCGTCTCGACTACTGAGACTTCCATTCGGGGCGCGCGAACCCGCGACGTGAACCAGTTGCCCACAGGTAGCACCGTCACGCTCCGGCAATGCGATCTCAAACGCACCGTGACCATCAACGAAAACGCGCAAACCTACTACGCTGCCGATGACCCGAAAGATGCCGCGGCCGCTCGGGCCGCAGCGCTGGCGACCGGCACCGCTGTTCCCGAAACCAGCGGTGGCAAGATCGACATCAGCACCACGATCACGGACACCGGAGAACGCAAAGCGATGTTTGGATACAGCGCGCGCCACCTCAAGATCAAAGTCGCGCAGGAAGCATCCCAGAACGCGTGCAATCCGGTGCACCAGAGCTTTGAGATCGATGGCTGGTATGCGGATTTGGGTAAAGAACTGGCGGGGTGCTCGACTCAAGTCGGTCCTCCCGTTCCACACGCACAAGGCTGCACCGATACCATCGTCAGCCACCGCAGCGGGAGTGGGAAGCCGGGCTATCCGTTGGCGGAAAATATCACAATGCCGGCGCCGGACGGATCGACCACCACCGTCAACATCAGTGTCGCTCAATTGCAAAAGCAGCCTCTGGAAGAAGCGCTGTTTGATATTCCAGCGGGATATCGCCAAGTCAATTCGCTGGCGGAACTCAATCCGACAGCCGTGGCGCCGCAAGTTGCTCAACAACCCATGGCTGCTCCGACGGGCATACCGCAGCAGGGGAATGCTACGGGGCATCCGTCGATTGCCCAGATGATGATGAACCCGGCCGCGCAGATGGCTTTCCAGAAGAATGCAATGGCGCAGACGCAGCAGATGGGCATGGGAGGAAATATGCTTGCGTCCGGTGGGATGCCCGGGATGGGCGGCAATCAACCTGCCAGCACTCCGCTCGCCGCACCGCAGGCTCTCGGGCCGAAAGCGGCCGGGAAGATCCGCGTCGGGATTGCTCCTCCGGACGCGCAACTCGGACAGGGCAACAACGCCGGAGCGGATTACAGCACCCCCATCCGCAATGCGATCGTGGCCCTGATGAGCGGGCCGGCGGTCGAGATCGCCGCGCTCGACTCACGCATCGCCCTGCAGCTTCAAGCGGAAGCCCAGCAGAAGCAGTGCGACTACGTACTGTTTTCGAGCGTAGCCGTGAAACACAGCTCCGGCGGTGGCTTCGGCAAATTCATGAAGATGGGCAGCACTGCAGCCAGCTTGACTCCGATGGGCGCGATGGCGCATGGCATGGGCGGAGCGATGGCAGCCACTGCAGCGTCGGCAGCCGCGTCTGCAGCAGCGCAGGCGGCTCAGCAGCAGGCCATCAGTCAACTCGCCGGGTTCAACGGGCAGATCAAGTCAAAAGACGACGTGACTGTGCAGTACCAGCTCGTCCAGACGGGCCAGACGGCTCCTCTAGTTCAGAACGCTCTGCAGGGCAAGGCGAAGTCGGACGGCGAGGATGTGCTGACACCACTACTTACCCAAACCGCCACCACGGTCCTGACGCAAGTCAGCAAAAAATGACGGACGACGAGCGGCGGGACGATCGAAGGGACCTCCCGCCCTCGGCTCGTATCGAGGCACGTCGACACTGTAGCCTCGATGTGGCGCGGGCACTCCTGCCCGGGTTCCGCGCGCAGCGCGGACAAGGGTGTCCCGGCCAATCGCACCTTACTACGCCGCGTGCATGTCTCGCCGCACGAGCGCCGAATCCAGGAAGAATCCCAGTCCGAGCATGAAGGGAATCGCCCCGAATGACGCGGCGATGAACGCGTCCGGCTCAACCCGCGCGATCATGGCAAAGGTGGCGACGTAGCCAATGGCGCCCGATACCAGCAGAATGCCCGCTCGGCGCGAACGTGCCGTCTGCGACAACTCTGGCTCCATCGGAACCGCTACGCCACGAGCAATCGCCGCCAGGCGTTCCTCGGTGCGCAGTTTGTGGACGCGATAATACGTGTATGAACCGATTCCCACTAAGGGAATTGCAAATAGCATGACCACCGCCGCCAGCCCTGTGATGTCTCCCATATTCCGCTCCTTGATTTCGGCATTTCAGCACGCTGCAATCGTTAAGAATCATTGCCTGATCCTAGGTACGGACCGAAACCCGGCAAAGTTCCGGGGAAACGCGTCATTTACTTCTCCCTAAATCCCGGCCAGCGGCCAGATTCCGAACGCGCTTCTTTTTGGATTAGACACTGCGGGCCTGCACCACAAACGATGCAAACTTTCAATAAATCTCTTTGATATGAGTAATAAGGTCTTTTTATTGGCCGGGAAAACCGCTCCACGGTAACCTGATGTGTTAACAGCCACTCGGCCAAGCTCACCGTTAGAGCAACCATCAACTTAAGGAGACTCATGTCGAACGAACTGCGGGATTTTCTGGCGCTCTCGTATTCCGAACTGGAGGAACTGAATCTGAAAGCCAAGGAGCAGCGCAAGAATCGCGTTGCCGTGCACAAGATTCAGGAAGAGCGGCTCAAGTACCTGACCGACGAAAAGCGCATTAAGGCCGTCACCGTGCTCTTCAGCGACCTCGAAGGCCGGCTGCACATGCTCGACTACGACAAGAAGTTCCTGATCAAGAGCTGGGACAACCTCACTTTCGACGGTTCCTCCATCCGTGGATTTACGGCGCAACGGGAGAGCGACCTGCGCCTGGGCATCGACTGGGCGGCTTTCTACTGGGCGCCCGCCGACTTCTTCGGCAGCGGCAAGGTAATGGTCTTCGGTGAAGTCATCGACAAAAACGGAACGCCCTACGCTGCGGACATTCGCGGTGTTCTCAAGGGCTTCGCCCAGAAGCTGTATGGCAAAAACGGCTACACCCTCAATGCCGCCAACGAGATCGAGGGCTTTCTCTTCCAGGGCCCGGATGCGGAGCGTCACTACCACGAAACTGGCAAGTTCGAATACGTCAATACCGGTGGGTATTACCACTCGCTGCCAGGCGATCTGCTGCGCACGTTTATCGACACCACTGCGGAAGTGCAGCGTGCGATGGGCTTCCAGAACGAGAAGGACCATCCGGAAGTCGCGCCTTCGCAATTCGAAATTAACTACGGCTATGGCGAAGTGGTCGCGGCAGCAGACCAGATTCAACTCTACAAGCTGATTTGCCGCGAAGTGGCCACCAAGGTGGGTCTCACCGCGTCATTTCTGCCCAAGCCGGTCGTGGGCGTAAATGGCAGCGGCATGCACACCAATGTCTCCATCAGCGAGAACGGCAAGAACTTGTTCTGGGACGCAAAGGGAGAGGAAAAGCTCAGCAAGCTCGGGTACGCGTTCATCGACCGCATCCTCACTCACGGCAATGATGTCTGTCTCCTGCTCAATGCCAGCGTGAACGCTTATCGCCGCCTCGATCCCCATTTCGAGGCGCCGAACCAGATCAAGGCGTCACCGACCGATCGCGGCTCGATGATTCGCATCCCCATTGGCAACGATAAGAGCATGCGCGTGGAAGTCCGCTCGGTCAGCCCGGACGCCAGCCCCTACATGGTCATGTATTCCATCTTCAAGACCGGCATCGATGGGGACACGGCCAAGATCAAGAACCTGCGCCAGGCGGAGCGCTACCTGCCCGACAACATCTACGACGCGCTGGACAATTTCCGGAAAGCGGAGTGGACGACGAAGCTTCTGGGTGAAGATGTGAAGGTGCGCTACGCGGACTTGAAACAGGCAGCTGCTGACCGCTGTCCACGTGCTCTCGGAACGTTCGTGAAAGCACCCGAAGTGCAGTATCACCACGAGGTGTACAACCAGTTTCTCTGGAACCTGTTCTAGAAAGAACCGCGCGCCATGACGCCCTGGCCGAAGGCCAGGGCGCTTTCTTTTTACGAATCAAATACCAGAAGATCGGCCCGCTGCCGGATGGAATCGAAGTCATATTCCTTCTTAATCTCGCCGTTTTCAAACACCGTGGCCAGGCGATCATCGCTAGCCGCTGAAGTCTCCACGTTCTCCACCGTATGAAACGTCCCCGGCGTTGTCTCTACAAGAGAGAGCCGTCCATGCTTGGAGTTTTTCCCCGGATCGGTAATCGGGTCCTTGAACACGGGCCGCCACTGTCCATCGACTTTCGCCGCCGAGCACTTGAACGCAAACTTTTGGGTGTCACGGTTCAGTTGCTGCAGCAGCGCGCCCCCCATGCCAAAAGCGATGTTGTCCGCGCTCCACCCGTGAAATTTTGCCAGCTGATAAAGCATGTTCTGCACGGTGAACATATTCACGCCGTCACCCTGAATCACTCGCACATACGGCGGCAGCACGCGGTAGCCCTTGGCGTTGGTTTCGTACCCGAACTTCTCTCCCAGAATTTCAAACACTCTCGTCAGGACGTTGATGGGATCTCCGGAATCCGGACGAATCACCAGCGTTCCCTTACGCTGCTGGATATCTGGCTTCAGTAACTCACCCCATAATTTTTCACACGCGTTGTAGATGTTGTAGCTGTCGGAAACGCAGGCAACCAGGCCTTCGGGGTAGGCGGTGAGCATGTTCCGGTACGCATCGAGTTCGTGCTCCTTGCCCCAGGCGGTTATGGTCGAGTGCTCCGAAGCTGGGATGGAGAAGCCGGGCATGGATTTGGTGTGATAGTAGTCCTGCAACAGGATGATGCCCGCGACCGTATCAGTCCCCATGAAGTTCACCAGGTGGGCCGCACCGCCGATCGCAGCGGTCTCTTCCGAACTGACGCCGCGGTAACCGAAATCGTGCAGTTTGAAAGGAAGCAGCGCGGGATCTCCGGTGCGTTCCAGAAAGCCCTTGATGATTTTCTTGATTTCCCGCGATAGTGTCGCGACCGTGGTCGGATACCAGACTTTCAGCAGCAGGGTTTCGAGGTAGTTCGTAAGCCAGGGGAAGTCGGGATCAGTATTTTCAATGGTCGCCAGAACATTCAGGTTCGATACTACCGATCCTTCCGGTACGGCCCGGATGCGAACCGGGAGGCAGCCGCCATGCTTTTGCAACAGCCGGGTCCAGCCGATTCGGTTGAACAGGTCGCGTCCGAAATGCTGCCGGCAGAATTCATCCGCTTGTGCGATGTCCTGCTCTGCGAAAACCGGTCCCTGCACATACGCTTTCAGGTAGTACTGCAGACCGAAAAACACGGTCGCCGGGAACATGCCTCCGCGCGATTCCAGGTAGGAGTAGATGGCGGTCGTGTTCGGGGGATACTGCTTCCAGTGCGTAAATTTGTAGCTATCCGTTCTGAGCAGAAAGTTCATGAGTGCCTTTTGGATTCAGGTGTCAGGTCTTCGGTCTTGGGTCTTACGTTAGGTGTTAGGAATTGTTTCTCCACAGGTTGGATGTTAAATCGTGGATCTTAACCAGGACTCCGAATTGCGCATTCTTAGGATAGGCCTCCGATATCAGACCTGAGAGGCAACACCCAAGACCTGTAAGACCCAAGATCTGCCACCTTGAGATCTCAAACAGAAAAGGCTACCACCGTTAGGCAGTAGCCTGTCGTGCTTGTTCGAGCCTGTGCTCCTAGTCGCCGTTCTGGAAGTACTCTCCCGGAAGGGCCACCATGGTGCCTCGGGCTGCGCCGACACCAGCGGCAGCCGTCAGTTTCCGAGCCCCTCTTTCAGGCCGCTGTACACCCGCCAAGTAGGTATCCGCCACCTTCAACTCGATTCGGATCCCCAAAGCACGCTCCAACTGGCGAATGTCCGCCCGCTGGTGATGCTCGAAGAGCGTGGAGGCCACCCCTTGGCCGCCCGCGCGTCCTGTTCGGCCGACGCGGTGAATGAAATCCTCAGGGATCTGGGGCAAGTCGTAGTTAATCACCTGGGCAATATCCTGAACGTGGATGCCGCGCGAAGCCAGGTCGGTTGCGACCAGCACTCGGATGCGTCCCTGCTGGAACGCGGTGAGCGCAGCCGTACGCTGCGATTGCGAACGATCGCCGTGAATCATCGCGGCCGAGAAGCCTTCGCGGCTCAGACGCTGTGCCAGCCTTTCGGTCGCACGCTTGGTACGCGCAAAAACCAGGCAGCGGCCCGTTTCTTTGGCCAGCAGTCGCTGGAGAACATCCAGTTTCTCGCCGGCAGAGACCTCAAAGCCCTGAATCCGGACACTCTCGGATGGCTTCAGAACGGATCCGAGCGCAACCCGCACCGGTGTCCGCATGTGGTCGGTGACCAAGTGCGCCACCGATGTTTCTAACGTGGCCGAGAAGCACATCGTCTGCCGGTTCTTCGGCAACGTCCCGACGATACGCCGGACAGCGGGAATGAACCCCATGTCCATCATACGATCTGCCTCATCGAGTACGAGCAATCGCAATGCGCGGAAGTCGACCAGGCGCCGGTCAAGGAAATCTTCCAGCCGGCCGGGGGTGGCAACCACGAGTCGAGCACCGCGCCGGATGGAGTGAATCTGTTGTTTCTCGGAGAGGCCTCCAACAACCAGCGCGGCCTCCGGAAGTTTGCCGCCACGCAGGGCGTTGTATTGCTCCGCGACTTGCATCGCCAGTTCGCGCGTCGGAACCAGCACAAGGGCGTGGATCCCTGCCGTGTCGTTCTGGAGAAATTGCTCCATCATCGGAAGCAGGAAGGCCAGCGTTTTACCGGTGCCGGTCTGGGCCGTGGCCAGGACGTCTTTGCCCTGGAGTGCAGGCGGAATCGTCGCCTCCTGCACGGGAGTGGGAATGGTAAAACGAAGCGCTGCCAGGCGCTCCTGCAAATAGGAGCACATGGGCAACTCTGCAAAATGTTTCAAACGGTACTTTCTTTCTGTCTGGTGGAATTGATCGCGGTGCACGCCGGGATCGCCGGGCGGCACAACAACTCGTCGTAACCAGTCACTTCTCTGGATTTACGCTGAAGACTTACGGGAGGAGACTGAAGGCGGGAATCCTTAGATCAATTCCTGAACCCAGAAGAACCGCACCACACAACCGTGGTATTAAGCGCAGACACAGTGTAGCACGGTTGGTGCAAATATCGGTATTACGGAAGTTTCGACTCAGTACCCAATCCGATCACATCTCGTTCCGCAGCCAGCCTTTCCCGCTCCGCGTGCACTGAATCGAGCTCTTCCAGCAGTTGCAAATCCTTGCCCACATCGGTATTCGCGACCTTCGACGGGCTCTTGCGCAACTCCTCCCGCAGCCGCGCCAGCACGAGTTGGCGCGCGATCTCGGGCGACTCCGATTCGTTGAGGATGTTGGCTCTCGAAAGTCCCACCTGAACCGGCCTGGCGCCCACCCGCAAACGCAGCACTGGCCGGCCCGCTTCATCCAGCAGTGGCTCGGCTTCAATTGCCGACTCCCGCCACTTGGCCTCTTCGCTTACGGCCTTGCCCGCAAGCTCCCCACGTTTCAGCTGTTCCAACCGGTTCATATACTCGACACGCTCTTGCGCGGTCATCGGAGGTTCCAGGTCCCGGCCGGGATCGAACACCAGCGCATGGCGCCCGGGATCGAAGCCCCCACCCGTGAAATACGCTGCGGCAAAGCAGCCAACGATCGCGGGATGCCACATCAGCAACGGAATCATGTACTTCTTGGCCTTGAAGGCGGACTCGACCACGCCGCGCACTGGCTTGCTGCGTTTGATGGTCCCCGGAACTTGCGGAATGATGAATCTCTGGTATTGCAACTCCGGATGATGCTTGCTGTAACGCGCGAGGCACTTGGCAATCTGCTTGGGCGTCGTGATGCCCAAGTCGCCCATCACACTGCGATGGAGCGCGCCGGGATAATAGAAGTTGATGATGCCGCGCACAAAGTCAGCGCAGTTGGCGGAGAGAAGCTTATACGAGCCTGCATTCGGTGTGGCGTTCAACATTCGAATCAGCTCTTCGTCTTTCTCGGCACTGGTTTCGATCTGAAACGCGTAACTCGTCCGATCGTAGGCCGAGCCCACTAACTGAATCCACGGACCCTCGGGCATTTCTCCGTTGTCGACGTCAGGAGCAATATCCTGCAGGTATTTCCGGCGATATTGGTCACGCAGAAAGGCCTCCAATTTCGCATCGGCATAGATCGGAATCTTTTCCCGAGTGTCAACTGCGTAGAGATATGGGATCAGCGGAATTGCAAACCAATCGTGGCCGGCAATGCCGTGATAGCGGCTAAGGACAACACCCTTTTCGCCGGGCCGACAGCGCCGCACGACCAGAGGCGTGTCAGCACAGACACGGTCCAGATACACGGCGACGTGTCCTGTCCCGGCAAACGTCCCGTCGTAACTGTATGGCTCCTCCAGAACAAGCGTGGCACCGGCGTGCGCGTACACGCTGGCACAGTTCAGCAGAAAGAGCACAATTGCCCAGACTCGATAACGATACATACCCAATATAAAACTCGCTGCAGCCCGGAAAGTCTCCCCGGGCCGCCCCGGTCCGCGGGTCGGCATTTCTTAAGTTTGATGCGGAGTGCGGGTGTCCGCAAGTGACGGAAGGGACTGTATTTAGGGGAGGATCGGACCCCATTTTGCCCCCGACTTTGGGCATCAGGCGTTTGGTGTATTTTCCCGACAGCGTCAGGAACCACAGTGTTATCAAGGGGTTATGGAGAATCTGCGGGCGTCCCGTGGAGCAAGGCTTCCTATCGTACCATCCACTCCGTTAAAGCGTGCATGGCACGGAGGATAGCTCCATAGCTCGTGATGACGGTCAGACCGATGACCGAAAACGCTCCCAGAAAATATCCCTGCACCTTGCGAGGGCGACTTGCGGCCCGGCCTTCGTCCCAAGTCATCAGCCGCCGTACGCGATTGTTCACCGACGTGGTCGCGGGCTGCCCCAGCGATGTAGTAAGCGCCGCCGCTGGCGCCACCGGGGCCAATCGGGAAAGCTTGATCAGCGCCGACGCCAGTTCCACGGCATCCTGAGCGCTGCTGACCGCGGTATCGTCGGCCAACATCTCTTCTGCTTCGCCCCAGGCAGTCTCCAGTCGCGACATACCCGGGAACGCGCACAAACGAAAGAGAAGCTTCCTGAGGTTGTCATGGCGCCGGACGTGTGCGACTTCGTGCTGCAAGGCGGCTTCCAGCTCAAGCGGAGTGAGCAGGGCTGCGGCCGCTTCCGACAGAAGCATCTTGTGTGATCGGATACCCGCAAGTGTGAGAACCGGCGCCATGGATGGGGTCCGGAAAACAGGCACCGACGCGCGGGAAGACACGACCGTTGCACCTGCCAGCCACTCATTTACCGTTCGCAAAGTTTTCAAGTAGCCGGCAATGGCATTGCCGGCTCCCGCAGCCAGCAGCAGCAAGCCGACACTTCCAACGCGAGAGGAAGTTTGCCGATGAGTTCGAGGGACGCGCGCGGCTCAAGTTCGAGGAAAGAGGGGATAACGAACGCGAGGGTAAACACGCTCGCCACAATTACAGGCAGTACTCGCAGCGCAAACAGAAGATCCGCACG
>WNFQ01002411.1_pt2 | contig 13513 bp, 21 predicted proteins | sample 5400171 | NCBI WGS metagenome assembly WNFQ01 (sample SAMN13153356, study PRJNA577476) | soil metagenome | isolation source: 20 cm soil under Madrone tree | place: USA:California | collected 2016-06-14
TCTGGGGCAATACTTTCCGCCACTCCGTCCAACTTCTTCTTCCAACCTTCTAGCCTATCTGCGAGCTTGCCTATCTGTCCGCGAGATAGCACACGCGGCTGTACCCATGTAATTACTGCCTTTTGGTCGACCTGGTCGATTGAACCCCGGATCAGCTTCAAGCTTTAACCCCCTTAGTCAGCATTTAATACTCGAGATAGCAGACCAAAACAAAACAAGTCACCTTAGCGCTTTCATGATAAGGTGCTCGACCTCATCCAGCGGTAGTCTGGTCTCCTCGGAAATAGTCTGGAATGACATCGTCCGGTCGTAGGCATCTCGTGCGAAGACCGATTCGATCAATGCCATGAGGCAGATCTTCTGCCGCAGGAACGGATAGTTTCCCAGCAATATGGGCTGAGGTTACGATCATCACACATGTCCCTCAGATCTCGCCTTCCGCCTCGAGGGGGTGATGGCGTACCTCCTGCCCGAAAAGAGGGCTCTGTGCTTCGAATTTACCGATATTACCTTCATTGAATGTGAAGAGAAGCTTCTTGATCCATTCATGAGGAGTACCGTCCAACGAGTCCAAGATGGGGTGCATTAGCTACGCAACACCAATTCACCACCCACGAAAAACGCCGCAAAGATAAGCGCTGTTCTGGGCTCACAGTCAGCTGAGCGACATACCAACTCGCCAAAGTTATAGATCGTTTCAGCCAGAAAGGCTGAGAGTGCCAGATCATGTGCACGTAAGAGACGTTCGTCCTGTGACATATCCTTCTCCAGGTCGACGCAAGCAAGGTAAAGCAGCGAGTTCCTGTAATACGGTGCATATTCGGCTTTTGCCTGTTCAATTCAACATGTTGAGAGGCGACACAGGAAATTTCAACGTTACAAGTCAAACGCACCTTGTAATAGTCAGCAGCGACGCGATAGTATGCGCCGTTGACGGAATTCTCGACAGCATCTGTGTTGTCCAAGATCTTACATGCAGCATCAATATCCGTTTTGCTCCCTTCGAGATCACCGAATAATAATTTTGCGTGGGCAAGCGTGGAAAGAACCAAGACGTGTGCATCCGGGGACTTGTCCTTGGCTATGCGAGAGAGCAAGTCCGTCAAGAATTCAAGGTGTTGAGCGGGGTCTGCAGGCCCGGAAGCAATCAATGAGTAGTACGAAAGGAGTAGGCAGTAAAGAGAGCGTACTGTCTATATCTTGCGAAATCTTGATACCCATCTCCGCAAGCCTTAACGGGTTTAGACGCTCTTCAAAATCAAGCACGAAGCGCGTATACACGTCGACGCGATACGGTTTTGCAAGAGCATGATCAAAGAACTCGTCGACATTTTGAGTCAGCTGATGCCATAGTCTGTACACAATTGCCTATCACGTCAGGAAGCCGTCAGGGGGGGGGACAGATGGGGTGTGCATGCGTACTTGCGTGAGTACAAGTTCTGGAAGGACTCAAAAAAAGGGTGGAGGTCGGAGGGAGTTGAAGAGATAGCGGTTGTAAGATATTCCTCGACGTCGAGTTTCTGAGGTCTTGGCCTATCGGACGAGGACTGCGCGGAGGACGACATGGGACTAGACGAACGAGTGAGTGCTCGACGTGACGCGTCGCCTGCCTCTGCTTTTATTTGTCATTGTGTGTCGCTCGGACGCGGACGGCCATCCATCCAGTCCTGTCCTCAGCAACAGCGTTGTTTTTATTTCCAGAAAACAGGCTGTGTTAGTTGTCCGAGTAGATTTAGGTGTCGATTGAGTGCGACTCGCTGTGAACGCGCACGGCCCGGCCTGAGAGAGGCTGAGCAACTGGCTGAGCTTGCTCGGCGCACTCGGCGCACTCTGGGCGCCCTGTGACTGCCAGTCCAGTGCTCGCACACAGTCAACCATCATGTGCGCCCTGCTCCTTCGTCTGCCCTTCGATATCCTAGACCATCTCGTTGAGACTCTCGAGAACCCAGATCTCCTCTCCCTTGCGCTGTCATGCTCGACATGGAAGAACATCATCATTCCCTATCACCTCGAATACCGCGAGATATCTCTGTCTGTAGATCACCATTCCATTTGGAGGCACCTCGCAGAGCGACCAAGCCTCGCCGCTAACGTTCGAAGACTTGTCATCACAGAACCCGACTGCTACTACCCTACCTTGTCCTTCATGCCTGTAAATTGCTTCCGATGGCAGGTCCCGGCCACCCTGGTACAACCCTCATCAGGTGACACATCGTCCCTGGAACAACAACGGGAGTATCCTTTGAGAGCATTACGAAATATGAGACTACTCAAGACACTCCAATTCGAAAATATATCGCGGTGGTCTCAAGGATCACCAGACACACTCTCACTCATTCTCACCCATATACCCTTCGTAGAGAATTTAGTACTGAGGTCGAGATCCCGTGGTGTTGAAATCGAGGGCAGCTTCAAATTTGTTCAGGTAAGCACATCTGAAGTGTCCTGAGACGCCTCGCCCATCCGATCAATCGCAGTCGGTTTGGAAGTTTCCCAACCTCAAGTCTGCCGTGTTAACTGGGCTGCCTTGGGATAGAAGATATGTCTATCCCCTTCGTTCTGCCCTGATATCCTCCTCGGAACTGCAGGTGACTTTGTCCCGCCTTTCATATGTATCGCGAGCGGCGCATCTTTACGTTGAAATCCCAACAGGTCCTTCATTTGCCACATTTCGTCGGCTACAATTCCGACATTGCCTCCATGCTGGACGACTGTCGATTCCCATCCCTCGTCGAACTCAATCTGGGCTGGGGATGGACGTTTGACACATACCAATACGCGCAGCGCTTCCTAGAAACACACTCGACCATCGAGAGTCTGACGTGGTCTTGCGCGTACAGCGTCACCCTTAAACAAGGCTCGCTGCCCAACCTGAAGCACCTCTCTGTCTCCCACCTCTCCTTCGTGCGAGCGCTGAGCGCAGCTCGCGGACCAGACGACTCAAAGCTCAGCCTCGAGACGCTCGGAGACCTCTTCCTCTTCTCGGTCGACCTCCCCACGGACCTGCAAGACGTCGACGGTACCTCTGTCCGCAAGCTATCAATCAAGTTCTGCGACAGTCTTTCCACCCTCCGCGCCATCGCCACCTTCTTCCCTGCCGTCACACACCTGAGTATTCATGGGAGCGTGTTCATACGACCCAAGTCGCGCTGGTCCAAAACGTTCCTGAAGCTCGTTCGCCGCCTGTTCCCTCATCGCTTCGCAAGCAGGATCAGCTCTATCTCCCCGCGCGTTGAGGATGTCCTCCCGCTCTTTCCGGAGCTCGAGGATCTCAGCGGCTCCAGCTTTCCGCACGGCATCGCTGCGTCCTCACTCCAAGACATCCGCGCGCGCTTCCCGAAACTCCGTCGGCTCGAACCCTTTGATCTCTAGTTCTTTGTACTCTTATTCACGTTGTTTCGCTTTATTTATTTAATTTTATGTTCCGCTTTCGGTTGGATCTGGCTACTCTCCTCCTGGTTGACCTTTGGAGCATGCTTTCCCTACCTAGCTCATCTACGATCGCTGTAAAAAATTACCTCGTCTTCGTCTCGATTTCAGTTTTATTGCCATGTAGTCTCTATGGTGTTTTACCCATGTAACAGGACAAAGTCGCTGTGATATCGCTCATCGCCACTTGCTGTAAAACAAGGTGCGGACAGCCATCATGACTCCGATGTTTTCACAACGGTCATCCCTCTGATCTACAATGGCACACATGACAACAGTTACCAACCGAAACATGTCGGATTTCAAGAATAAATCACAGCACAAGGAGACTGGAGCAATACAAAGACGGGAAAGTGCCGTCGAGCTGAACTAGGTCGCTATAGATACATGATAAAAACGTGCTAGGAATATCAAAGTCGTTTATAAAGGCATGTGTACGAGCACAAGGGCATTTATGATCTCTGTAGGAGACAAGGTCATACTGTCTCGTGTGGATCGAGATAGAGGTCGGAATCGGTCGGACTGTGTGGAAAAGCGGGGTAGAGTCCTGGAGGGAGGGAACGAACGGAAACTCTGGCAATTGGCGGTGGCGGGACGGGGAGGTTTGATGCTGCTGGCATCACCCTGACGGCATTCTGAGAGGCTGGCGCGGGCGCGAGTTGGGAGTCGTCATCGCCAGGCAAATCGTCAAACGCTTTTGGCGCGTTATCAATGCCCCCGAAGATGGAAGCGTTCGACGTGAGCCTATACTCGGACACCACAAATGAATCCTTGCGCTCTGTGGTTGTCTCGGACTTGCTACGACTCCCAAGCGCGGAAAAGCCACCTTTGAACGAGAGGATCGTCGCCATGCCTTTCTTGATACCTTGACCGTTACTCCTGGAAGGAGTGTAGGGCGGGCAGGTATTTCCTCTACTCTTGCCGAAGTCGGGGAGACGTAGCGAGCTACTTGCGAAGGAATATGCCTTGCGATAGTTCCTCCGCGCCTCCTCCGCGAATCCGAAGAAAGCGAAGAAGAGGAATGCAGCAATGACTATGGTCCATCTGTTGAGCTCCAACAAGGTCTGTGAGATTGGGTTGGCACGCCACATGAATGAGGGGATTTGGTTAACGACGTAATAGTTAGAATGCGTATCATCCCAGCTGATCCACGGGTGAACCGTTAGGTAATGTGCATTGAAGTAGAGGCTGAATACAGTGACAGGCAGGGTGAAGAAAATTTGGGCGGCAGATAGCGCAATGAGGCGAATGTATCGGTTCTGATTGGGATTCTTGTTCGAGCCCAGCATCCCATTGAACATCTGAGAGCTATTCCAAAAGATACGTATATTCAGAACTGAAGTGTGATTAGCCACCAAGATAAGAGAGAGGTCGGAGGAACCTAACGCACCACAGTAGACCAAAGTGATGGTTAATAGAACAGTAGGCCAAATGAATGTTATAGGGTATGCCAGAGTGACGTTATAGATATTTGGAACGCATCCGATTTCTTGGAAAATGTCGAAGCGGTGTCCCTCAACAATGATCTCTGAAAAGCCAAATCAGAAAGGGGATGCAAAGCGATCTGGGTGGACTTACGTAGTATCATCTCGAGGGCGGGGATCAAGAGGCCGATAGCGAGATCAACATAGACGGCGCGAAGCCTCTCAGATTTCATCGTTACTGCCTGAGTTCTCGACGCGATCTTGTACAGGCGACGGTTGATCACAAGTAACGATGCAGGTAGGCCGAGGGCAAGGCCGATCATGAAGCGGGAGGCTATTATCAGCACAAAAGCACACGAATTAGCGACTGCGAAGGGGTGAGAGAACACCGAGTAACAAACATATGTCACACCACACCGGGGCCACATTTGCAGTACTGCTGTTCCAAATGACCGAGTTGATAAAAGCGTTCAAACAGCCTAGGCCAGCCCAGGCCATGAACAAGGTGGTGCCAACATTCCAAGCTAGAGGCGCGAGAATAATCAATCAATATTTGAATCTGAGGAAGGGCAAGGCGTCGGACGAAATATTACCTTCCAGATGCCAATAAAGCGGAATGAGACAGAATAAGAAGCCAATGAACGAGAAGGCAGAGTATAGACCGTTTGGATAGGCCATAGGGAAATGGCTACAGAGAGGACGGGCGAAAGACGAAGGAGTGGCGAGGATATGGAAGGGATGGGAGACATGAAGGATGAGAGCGATATAAGAACGGCCAGAGAACGAGAAGCATCGCAGCGACGTTATCCATCGAAAATGGACATTCCTTTGTGTAGTTGCAATCTCTTTGTCACCAGCAGTCCTCGGTCGACACAAACCCGTGGCGAAGACACATGGACGCCGCTCGGATTTGTTCCAGTTTGGGAAGCATCAGAGCTCATCCGGGCTCACTTCCGGCCGGACCGCCGGAAGACGAGAGATGAGACATGTGAGGGCGAAATTCGTCCTTGTCTCTTACGCGGTCTGTCACAGCCTTTCACCGATTCCTCTTCCGATTCATGTGATGGCTCCTTGCGAACCATGTGATGTGTGTCGAGGGAAAGGGTGAGAGTTATACGTTATAGGCTTATCGAAACTTGATCCTGCGACACAAATCTCCCGTTGTTGTTTTCAGTCTATCATTCCCTCGGGCCTCGTCCGATAACTTTTAAATATTCCGCTACGTATAACGATATACACTGCATGTAATGCAGACTCTTTTGTCCAAATAAACCTGTAGGAAACCCTTAAGGCCATGAACAGCAACGAGTTCATATGCCTTGGTCTCTGACCGTGTGATGTCTGGGGACCTGCAGGACTGGCCGCAAACCAGAAGTGAGAGCAGGGCACCTGACGACCTACCTCATGCACCGGACCCTTTTCCATACACTCCCTCGCAGGACTTTTTAGTATCTACAGTACTATATCTGCCATGTCATTACTGCATAGCCCTTGGGTACTGATTCCCCTTCCCTACGTCTCTAGCCTGTCCCTTGCCTACCCCGGCAGCATGGACAAAACCCACGACCAGCCAGCCATTAGGCTAGGGCCTACCCGAGTGCTATAGGGGCGAAGGCGTCCTTGTCTGGACTGGGCTGAGGCTGGATACGGATACGTGCTGAGTGCACAGCACACAAGCACTTACTCTTTCCGGCACAAGATCCCACTATTTTCGTTCACGGGAAATTGAACTTCCGTGCCAAATTCGCGTGTGCAAATACACTTGAATCTCGCGCCCTTTCGCATCAGTCCTCTTCTTTCACAAATACTGAGGGTCTGTAGGTTCCAACAATGGTCACACTGGGGGTGACTGTCTAAATCTAACTATATTGCATAGGGGGCTTGTACACATGTGAAATGAGATCCAAGAAGACTATGGGGGCAAAACCAAGAAAATAAAATGACCAAATATTGTTACAGTAAAGAAAGACGCACTACTGCGTCATCCTACGCGTCGGCGTGGGTATGTATAGAGATAAAAATACACAAATGTTCAACTCCGCAAAACTGAAGTGGTTAAGGAACCAAATGATAGGCGATAAAGAGTGAAGTATAAATTCAGACCGCATTAGCAGCATCACTGGAGTATGCGCGTACGATCAGTTGGGTTGAGTCAACATGATGAGGTGAAACAGTTGCAGGAGGGACTGCTGGTAAGGCCGGCACTGGCTGGTGTGATAAGCCCTGTGGCCCGAGCTCGAGGCTTCCCACAGATGACGATGCCATCGAGTCTGAAGGCGAATACTCCTCGATCTTAATATCGGGTTTAAGATCATTGCCGAGGGAAATGGATGGAATCGAAAGCTGGTCGGCGAACGAGGCGAACGAATCGCGTTTATTTCCACTTGCGGTGGTCACAGAGACCGTGATGTCGCCGCCCTTGTTCGTCATGTAGGGTAAAGACGAAGTGCTGAAGGAAAGTTGAGCCCGAGTCCGGACCAGCATAATGAAATACGTACACATTCGATGAACCGTGAACTGTGAAAGACGAAGTCGACGATATCGAGAAGCCGGCCCTCGAGGCGAGCGAATTAAATGCGAGACGGTAATGTTTGCGCGCCTCATCCGCAAAACCAAAGAACGCGAAAAAGATGTACGCGGCCAAGACCACAAACCAGCGAAATGTCTCCAGATTGAACCTGGCATCAGGAATTGTCTTCCAAATGGAGGCTGGAATTTGAAGGATACGCGAGTAATGATTGCCGCCGTGTGTTTGCGACCAGCTTTGCCATGGTTTCAGATGCATCTGGGCAAGGTGTACCATAACATACGTCCCCAGCGGAATGGTACAACATAATTCGACGGCGGAAAGGGCCATTAATCGGAAATACCGACTACGGTTGAGGTTCCGGTTGGATGACATTACTTGACTGAACTGACGTTCGCGCTTGACGAGTGTATAGATGGTCAAGACTGTAATTAATGAGCCACGGCACCGAGTGATGGTAAGCCAAGACACCCACCACAATAGACAAAGGATACACAACCAATCGCCACAGGCCACGCGGCGAAGAGGAAGATGCTCTCCACCACAAGTGCGTTAGAGAAGACAGGGCCGAAATCCTCAAATATGGTGAAACGATGAAACGAAATCATGTACTCTGAATTACATCCTTGTGAATAACCGGTTGAGGAAACCGACCAAGTGCACTCACGAGCTATCATTTGGAGGATAGGAATGCCAATACCGATGAGCAAATCAATCATAACAGCGCGACGCTTCTCAGAGGTTGTAACCGTCACGGTCTTTATTGTAGCAATCTTGTAAAGGCGACGGTTGATGCAAAGCGAGGCAGCCGGGATTGCCACGTTGAGCGCGACTTGGATACGGGTTGCTGTAGGGGTTAAGAATTGAATGGATGCTCACAGAATAAGGCGTCAAGGAACTCACCAATGTCACAGTATACCGGAGCCCTAATAATTATGTTTTTGTTCCACACGACCGAGTTGATGAACTCTATCAGGCATCCGAGGCCAGTCCAGCCCATGTACAAGCAGGTGCCCGTATTCCAAGCTATGCCGTATGTTGTCAAAACGTGTACTCCAACGACCGGATTATAACCGCATACCTTCGAGGTGCCAATACATGGGAATGGAACACATCAAGAAGCCGATGAAAGAGAAAGCAGAATACAGCTCGTTCGGAGGAGGGTTAGTCATTGTAATTCACGAATAGAACGCAGTGGCGTCGCAATTCGATTTACAAAAACTGGAGGGATGGAGACGACTCGACAGAGGACGGAACAAGGAAAGGCAAGTATCCATCGCGCCTAAGGGTGGCCTTTTAAAAAGTGAAAGTGACAACCCAGCGGGTACGAAAGTGGGCGTCCCTTTGTGCGTTCACTCTGACTACGGTACGCGTCGGAAGGAGCCACTACCATTCCAGGAATGGGTCGGTTCCTCGGCGGTTCGGCCTTCCTAAACGGGGGCCCAGTTTGTGCCAGAAAAGGTAAGCGTTTATGAGCCGTCTATATGCCGAAGACGGCGAAAAGTGATTACCAAATTCAGGGCAAACAGATGGCCAGGAATGGCAAAGTAACTCCGGCTTGATGGCTATTCCCCTGCACACGTGGGTGAAAATTTCCAGGAAGTTCGCCTTAGCTCAGGGACGAGAAGTAAATACATTGAGTGTCGCCTTGCTGGGACCGTTTCTTGTATCGTTCAAGTCTAGGTGGCATACTCGACTGACATCCGATCTCACTCTCCCTGGCCATATCGAATGGGAGAGATAGAAAGTACGCGCGCCGATGAGCATGCCGGGTCTAAAAGGACGATGGCGACCAAGTATGAAGAGAATGAATGCGATCGATACTCCCCTGTGGCACTGCCTTTGTTCTGAGATGGACAAGCGAGATGCGATAGTGACACTCCCGAGCTCGCGAAGTACAGTAACTCGAAGTAAGGAAGGCGCACTGGGGTTGCCAAGTGGTGATTATCGGAGTGACAATCTTCCCTATAAATCTTGTCTAGCTCGGGCACTTCGGCGTTTCAGTGATGCCGGATGGGGTGTTGCGTCTAAAGTCAGATACACCAGAACTGTTGGGCTGAGGGACTGGGGTGGTGGAAGATGAAGAGTAGTCCGAGAGACATTTTCCTTAGCGCAGGTATATGAGGGAGATGGTCTCTTTTGTTCGCCACACAGAGGAAATTTCCGTGCTTATTGTCTTTGCGGTCACGGTGGGCAAGCGCCTCCCCTCAATTTGTTTTACCGCAAACCTTACTCTCTGCTTTGGCTGTCACGTATATACCAGGGAAGATATTACACCCATTGTTAGAAGTATATCAGGACTAAACATTACTCATGTAACTCACATGCAAGGGTAATTAAAATACAATGAATGATGTGATGTGCTACAAAAGAAATCGAAGGATATCGAGCTCGAAAACTTTGCTACAGGTTATCAAATGTAAATGCAGGGGCGGCCTACAATCGTGGATATAGATAGAAAGGGACAAGGATATACAGCTCAGGGGCCGGTGGCAGTCTCATGCATAACCGTCATGTAGATCACCTCAGGTTTCTTCAACCTCTTGCGTGTTGACGGGCGATGCTGCATGGGTCTGCTGGGTCCTTGCGCAGTGGGAAGCGCGGTAACTCTGGGACCATTGGCGCTGAAGGGTGCATCGCGCAAGTGGGCCGGAATTGCCCCAAGGGCATCAACTAACGTGCTGCCCAGCGACGAACGCATGGAAACAGGTGATGAAGGACGAGGAGGATCAGCAATTGCAGCTGAGGCGGGAGGTGAAATTGAAGAACGTAAAGATGGCGGCGGTTGCAGCCATGTGTCAGTAGGAAAGAAGGAGTTATCAGGTGACCGAGAGAGAATTGGGTCTCCATTCATCGCTGCTGTAGGAATGACAGAAGTCCTTGTGTGCAATTGCTTGGGTGAAAATCCGAGCGGTGCATGATTCTGGAGTTTGACGGCGGGCGGGGATGGCAGACGCAGTTGCTGAGCTCTATCAGAGGTAAGGTAGTCATGAGTATATTGGCTGAACGTGATCCCGTCCTCTAATGTTGGGCTAGGAGTGGAAGCCCGTATAGACTCGGCCTTCTTGAACAGAGAAAAGCGCTTGGAGCGGAGAGACCCAAGCGGAGATTGCAAATCGAGGTCACGGTCCCAGCCAGATCTCAGCAAATGAACCGGGGCGGTCGCTGTCTTGGGAGAAGACCTCATACTAGGTAATGGGTGAGTTTGGAAGTCAGCTTTACATCTTTCAAGACGTACTGAATAGGCAACATATCCCTCTTGAACTTCCGAGTGAGCCAAGTTAACGTGGTGCAGTACCCGCTTTGTGTCTCCTCGCCGATAGCTGACAACATAAACAGAAGGGACCAAATAGGGATGAACCACCATATAAGCTTGCTTTGTACGCCCAATTGCGATTGCGAGGGTACAACGTCAACGTGCGACATTTGCGAGTGAGTTTGCGATATGCTTGTCCATGGTAGCAAGCCCTTGGATGTGATCGAGGACAAAGCGTAGACGTAGACGAAGGCCACGTATAGCATCCCGCTGAGTACAAAGATAACACGGCGAGTAAAGAGACCTGACGTCATTTCAGGTGCAAAAGGGAAATAACGCCTTGAGTTATAGTGACTTTTGCCGACGTTAATTGCAGCGGACACTGTCATTTCTCTTTGGTCAGATTAATGGTCGTAATAACCATGATAGTCGACCCACAGCAGAAGACGATCCCAATCATGGAGATACAAAGAGGTGGAAGCCAAACGATAACCAAGGCAGGGAGATAATCACCGACTGCTGCCTGGCAGCCGAAGTTCTCAAGTATAACGAAGCGACGGTCCTGAACAATTATGTCTGTGGTGGTATGAGCTTCGTAAGTTCGGCGACCGGACAATAATGCAACGTACGCAAACCCATGTACAGGGCTGGTACCAGAAAACACGTAATAGTCTCGAAAGCTGTCTCGTATGTCTTGCCTTGTTTCTGTTCAGAGTCACGGAAGGAGGTAATCGCTTCAAGTCGACGGGCGATACACAAAAAGCAACATGGAATGGCGGCCATGGCCCCAAGAAGCACGACGGACGCTATTGGCATATTAGTACGTTGCCTATGCTTCGAACGAAACCTTACAGACGTCGCACCACACAGGCGCATGCGCTGCTTGGTTTCCCAACCAAAGGACGGAGTTAATGCCATGGATGAGATTACCAAAAAACAACCAAGCGATGATGGACGCAGATGGGATGTTGTGATAGTGGATTGGCGCTGGAAGAATCAAGGTGAAGAGAAACGTGGCGAGGAAGGAGCAAATAGGGAGTTCAACACCCATGGCGGAGACGAGTCTCTAAGAGGGCAGCACTTAAAGGAAGGCGCAAAGTGTCGACGTCTGCCCTTTCCTGGTACAGAAATATACGGGCATCCAGGAGGCTTTCCAGGGAACAAGACACCCCAGTTCTCCATGTTTAGAGAGTGCGAACGCCCGTGCAACTGTTGTCTACCCGGGACGAGCGACAGTAACAAGCGGCTTGCCAGATGGAAAACAATGTGCACGTGGAGCTAGTCCTGAAATTTGTCAGGGAGACACAAGAGGGCAAAGGGCCGTTTGACCTGATAGGCGTTGTAAAGTTGCATAACATTAACCAACTGACACAAAGCAATATCCCAAGAAGGCATGTTGAAGACGTCAATACGGTTAGTATCAAGGCCACCGTTCGGAGTAGCTTTGTCCGCGACCTGTGACGGAGTTAAAGCCCATCGAGTCATAGCTGCAAGCGTTTTGAACTTCGGAAGACAGCGTCGCGTTGGTCGGGGTGTTTGTTTCTCGAGCTCTACCATTTCGCTAGACGCCGAGTGGCGCATGACGTCGCCGCCGCGTCCATTGGCCAGACAGAGAAACACAGAGAAACACATGTGGAACACATGATCGTTCGTCACACGAGCTTATCACTGCCTGGCTACGACACACCCACCACCCTCCATGACCACAGCGGTTGCTGCAAGTAGGAATAAGATTCTCAAGATCAACGGGCGCAACGACACTATATCCCCTAGAGATCGCATACATCCTCCGGACGATCCCAAACTGTCACCTCAAATTTCATTCAGATGCCTGGACGACACCCTGCAACCATCTTCTAGTGACGATGACCCCAGCGATATGAGCGCCGATGAGAGTAGCCAAGAACCCACCGGAAACACAACAGCGCCGTCCCTGAAAGGACGAATCGCGGGCGAATTTGATGTGGGCAACGAGTTTTCCAAGGGTCCGCCTCGCTCCTCTTCCTGGGCAGAACTGGATCTCTCCATCATTGTCGCCGTAGTCGCACCGCTCGTGAATTGGCTCACTGGGAGTGATCAAATCAAGAACCTCTTTCTCGTCCTATTTTTGATCGTTTACCTGCACCAACTGGTCCAGGGTATGTCACGATAGCCTTTATTTGTTTCAGCCCGAGTCGCTGATATCCTCCAAGTTCCCTGGGAACTGTATCATGCTGCACGACAACGGCAACCCCACCCTTCGTTTCGCTCACTGAATCTACCAGAACGCGAGGAAGAGGCCGCGATCCGAGTCCAAATGAGACTGGCAGAAACCGAGCTTCAAAGGCACGAATACGCGTATCTCTTCATTTCCATCGTCACTCCTTTTGTTGGCGCTGCCCTCCTTCGCTCCATTCTTGGGTTGGTCAATGGCGCTGATTCGATCTCGTGGTTCAGTACAACACTTTTTGTTCTCGCAGCTGGTGTACGGCCGTGGGGACACCTGATCTCTCGTTTGCGAGAACGCACCACTTCCCTGCACGACACGATTCACTACCCTTCCCCTGACACCCAGTTCATTGCCGCCTCTCGTCTTCAAGCAGTGGTCGATCGCGTGGGTCGTCTAGAACAAGAGCTCTCAACAATCAAGCGCGCCATGGCAATGCGTACCCATGTGGAAGAAATGCATGACGATCTTAACAGCGCCCTGCAAGACACAGAACGCGCAATGCGGAAGCAGGAGCGCAAGAACGAGGCTGCCCGCATCTCATATGATACCCGTTTCGCCGCCCTGGAAAAAGCCGTCTCTCGGATAGAACGTGCTCGAGGCGAAAGGGTTCGCGGAGTAGTTCCTAGTATCAGCAGTGCGGCTTCCAATGCTACGGATGATCGCGCATA
>WNFQ01002413.1_pt1 | contig 13507 bp, 10 predicted proteins | sample 5400171 | NCBI WGS metagenome assembly WNFQ01 (sample SAMN13153356, study PRJNA577476) | soil metagenome | isolation source: 20 cm soil under Madrone tree | place: USA:California | collected 2016-06-14
GGAGACCTGCCACACCCCCACTCGCGCTACGCGAGTACAAGCCGCCCGCGACAGCACGCGACGCCCCTTAGCGGATGCCGGTGTCCAGTTCGAAGTCAGCGTGGACTGTCTGGTTCGAGACAACGCTGAATCGCTCGGGTGCCGCGCGCACATGTCCGGGTGCGCGACCTTTGGCATCCAAGACATAATCGCCCGGCGGCAGAGCCACGCGATAATTCCCATCCTTGTCGGCGGTCACCCGCACGATTTCCTTTTGCCCCTCCCTGCTCAAAATCACCAGCGGATACTCGGCATAGTCCACCGTTGCGCCCTTCGCAGCGCCTGCCTCGGCGACCTCAACCGGCTTAGGCGAAACGATCTTCAAGTGCCCCTCAAGGAACCCCGGCGAAACGGCATCACCCGCTCGAATGCCGCCGAGGGGAATCAAAAAGAAGCCGCCGACGATCAGGTATTTGAGGAACAAATGCTATCCCATCGTCAATCGTCGCCGGATAGCTGCAGCGACCAAATGCTGCGTCCGTGCGTCGCGGCAAACAACTTGCGGCCCGTGGTTGAGATGGTCAGGCCGTTCACTTCAACCATCGGAAGACCGGTACCCGCGGCCACCCACGTCGTCGAGCCGCGGGGCAGTCGCATGACACCAAAGTCACTGGATGCATAGATATCGCCCGTACGGTCATCGCGCACTACGCCGGTCACGGGCAGATCGGCCAATCCGCCTGCACCACCATCAATCTGAGTCCACGTCGCGGCGCTGCTGCCATTATATTTGACTTCAAAGACGTGACCTGGCTGGCCCGGTGTGTTGAACACGTAACCCGAATAGGAAATCCAGGCGTGGTTCGGGTTCGCCGGATCGACGTGGATGCCGCTGACGAACCGACCAGGAGATGCCGTTGCGCCAGCCAGCGAATCCAGGCGTGTCCATGTAACACTGCCCGCCGCTGCATCCGCGTTCTTTGATATGAACACGCGACCTGTGCCGGTTGCGACCCAGAGCGTGCCGGTATCGCTCGGCGTCCGCGCGATCGAGGCTACGAAACGGCCTAGCCGATCTGCTCCATACACCGGATGAGCAAGGGGGTTAACGGAGTCCGTCAGGTCGGTGGCGCTGGCGGGACCAATCCGGACGAAGTCGCCACAGGCCGTCTTGGCACCCGAGGTCGTGAATTCGGGGCAGTTGGCCTCGAGAAATGCCTGGTTGCCGGCCCAGTCCTGTGTCCGCCAGACGCTGTTCGAGCCCTGGAAGATCGTGCCAGCCCGGGCCGGGTTCGGATCGGGAATGATGGGCGCGTAAAAGTACGAGCCCTCGTCGCTGGAGACGATCGCTCCCGTCGCTATGACCCACTTTGTCGGGTCGCCGTTACGGAAGTTCACATCGTTGAATTGGCCGGTGAATGAATTGAAGCGCAGCGCTGGATTGGCCGCATTGAAGCCCGATTGACCACCGTCGCCGTAGATCGCCTGCGGCCAAACAGTGGTCGAACCGGTCGTTTGGAATGTGCCGTTGTCCTGGGTGCCGCCCATCAGGTTGGAGGAATCGAACGGGTTGACCGAGACGCTTTGGAATTGCAGCGTGGAGAGCCCGTCATTGTAGGTTGTGAACAGGTGCGTCGGAATTCGCGACAGAAGCTGTTGACACAAGGTCAGATTCGTTCCGGTTAGACTGCGGTCAGTGCACTGCGACGAGGCGTTGGTGAAAGTGCCGCTCGAGCGCAGCAGCCCGCCGTCCCCACCGAAGAACGCGGCGTGCGTACCTGGGACCTCGACGACTGCATGCGAGTCCGGGTGCATTCCGTTTGGTGCGATCGCGTTCGGCTGGCAGCAAGACCCGGGTGCTGTCGGCGTCGTCGATGCGTCCCAAGTCATGTCGGTGAAACTAATTCCGCCATCCGTCGAATATATGAACGCACGGCCGTTGTTGGTAAAGGCATAGTTGTTGTAGTCAAACGAACCACCCAGGTAGACAACGTCTGGCCTGCCCGGCGGAGAGTAGACGACGTTGTCGTACCAACACTGACCCGTGCAGTAATTGATGTTCTGCGTCGTGGTCAGGTCGGTGAAGACCGGGACCGACGCCGCCGCGTCATCGGTACGGAAGAACCGCGCCGCGGGAACTCCCGCCACTCCTTCACCCAGATACATCCGTGTCTTACCGTTACGCAGCTTCGTCACCGCGAACGAGGGGCGATCCGGGTCGCCAGCACTGAGGCGCGCTTTGATCAGCGTGAAGGTCACGCCGCCGTCCTTGGAACGCCAGGTTCCCTGGTCCAGGGCAGCCGCGTAGAGGATGCTCGGGTTGCTCGGATCGAGCGCGATATTGATCACGCCGCGGAGGGACGCGTTCCCGTCCCAGATGAAGCTAAACGTCGCGCCGCCGTCGGTCGACTTCCATAGCCCAAAGGGCGGACGTGGTGTCGGCGGGTTGGTCGTGGCCCCGCCGTTTGTGACGGAGCTGACCCCGCGCACTCCACGAGTCGAGGCGACGTAGATCACATTGGCGTTGGTCGGGTCGACGACAATTCCTGCAATCGAGCGGCCGGCGAACGCGTCACCAGTGTATGTGCCGTTGTCGGGAGTCGTGATGCCGGTCACCATGTCGGCGAGCTTCGTCCATGTATTGCCGCCGTTCGTGGTCTTGTAGATGCCCACGCCGGCTTCGGAGTCGGCCGAGGTGTTCGGCTCGCCGGTGCCGGCATAGAGCGTGTTGCCACTTGAGTCCGTCGGATCGATGATCAGCGTTCCGATCGCGTTGGTGCCGAAGGTTCCGGAGATGTAATCCCAGTGCTGGGAAGGGCTGGTGCTGAGTGCTTGACCCGTTCGCCAGATCCCGCCGCCCGCCGCCGCGAGGTACAGGTAGCAGAGGTCTTCGCCACAGTTTGGCCCGATGACAAGTCCGGTAATTCGGCCAGAGGTCGTGTAAGCAGCCCCGCTGAAGGTCAATATGTTTGGAAAGTTCGCGGAGCTTGGACCAATCAGGGTCCATTGACCGGGCCGCCTCGTGTCGTTGGCTTGGCTATGGGCCTTGACCTGATTGAAGGCTGCGTGCGCGTTCACCGTTGCCGCAAGCGGTACGTCCGTTCCCGGATACGCGCGATTCGCATAATCTTCTTCGGCTGCGGTCAGTGGCCCGCCCAGTCGTAATTCAGGACCGGGCATGGCTCGCTTATTTCCGGATAATTGATCGCGATCTTGTCTGAACTTGTTGGTCGCCTGACGCTTTCGATCTGCTTTTTCAGATAAAAGCGGGCTGGATTTTTTGACGGGCGCGATGCCAACACGCTTGACTCCTGGGCTCGCACCGGCCTGGCTCGACGTCGCTTGCGCCCAGCACGTCGGACTGAGTGCCGCCAACAAAAGAAGATACGTCACGAGTCGCAACATGGGTGTCTCCCAGTCGTGTGTAGTTGGAATGTCCCTTTTGATGTCTTCATTCTTGGCGTTCAAACAAGAACGCCCACCCCGGTATGGCACGAGGCAACTAAAAATCGATCGCCATCGGCAGAACCGAGTCGCAACGCCTCCGTTTGCACGCCCGACCTACCCGCAGACGCATCAAAATTCTCGGTGCGCTACCGAAGCCTGCTGGTCGAAGCTCCCTAGTCGGCCCTGGTGTATGCGCGCCGTAATTAGTAAAGTCAATATAAGGTGAAACCCGCGTTTGTTTGGGCCTGTTGGTCGATTGTATGAAGAGGAGCGGGCCGTTGGGACTAGGTGCGGCAGCGAACCTCAATGCGCCTGGATCTCCTTCTTTCTACGCCGTAAGGCGGTCTGCGCGGCGGCGCCGTCCGAGCTTGGCTGTAAGCCCAGACGCAGATCGGCATGCTCGCGCATGCGGGCACACGGTTCGTCGGCCATAAGTGTTTCGCGCGAGGCCGTGGCGATGGGCCAGGATGGAAACCAAATGGAAACATCGTTCCGCTGGGCACTTTTTCCCAGCCACGCAAGTTTCTGATTTAATGGTGGCCAGGGGCGGAATCGAACCACCGACACGCGGATTTTCAGTCAACGTGGCACTCTGAAAAGCCACCGTAAGCCGCGTCGCCTTTATTTTTCGTCGGGCCGGCAGCGCAATCACCCTCGGCATCTCGACATTCGCCGGCGCATCAACGTGCGTCGTCTCGCGGACTCGTCACCTCGGCATCACCATAGGCTCCGCGCAGCCGCCCGTCCCGAGCGAAGTCACGAATCATGGCGAAATAGCCCGGCGCGTAGCGGGTCGAGAGGCGCGTGCCATCTGCCGTTGTTTCGAACAGCGTCATTCCGTGTTCCGCGTGCGGATAAATGGCCAAGGTGAACGGTCGGCCGGCCTCGATCAGCGATTTGATGCGACGACCCGTCTCGGCGCTCGGCGCCTCGTAATCCTCTCCGCCCGATATCCACAATTGCGGCACGGTGCTGGCCCGCAAGGCCGGCATCGGATCGTAGTAGAAGGGCGTGCCCCAGTTGAAACTCGGGCCCATCTCGCGGAGCTGCGTCTCCGTGTAAGGCAGCAGCATGTAGGTGTAGTTGCCGTGCAGATCCTTGTACCAGGATGCATTTCTGTATTTCGCGCGAACGGCATCGAAAGCCTTGAATCCCTGCGTAAAGCCGCTCGCAATCACGGTTTCGGCGGCGCCGGCGACCTCGAGCGCTTGGGCGATTTCCGCGGTCGAGTGGCCTTTCTCGCGCATTTCAATTTCAACTTCTTGACGGTCTTCGTCGATGACACTGACGGCCAGCCCGAAACAGACGATGACAAAATCGTTTGGCGCACGACTGGCCGCGATCGGGGCCACCCATCCCCCCTGACTGCCGGCCTGATAGCCGACGCGGCTCAAACGGGCCCCCGCCAGGCGCCGCGTTTCGCGCAGCGCCGCGACCGCATCGTCGGCCAACAGGCTGAAGTCCTGGCTGTAGGCGCCCCCCGATGCTCCGGTGCCTCGCTTGTCATACACGAACACAGCGACACCCTGCGCGGGGAGCATACGTTGCAGGAAATAGTCTGTCAGGGCAGAGTCATGTTCCGCGCCATGCAACAAAACGACAACGGGAACTCTTCCGCTACCCTGCGGCATGACGAGGCGCCCGGCGAGCATGATGTCGTGGCTGCTGAACGTCGAATTGGTCACATCGAACGCGATGCGCCGACCGGGGATGCCTGCGAAATCGATGCGGCCGCTCTTGCAATCCGAAAATGAGACCGTCGTTCTGTCCGCACGATCGGTCCAACCATAGGTGTTGGTCCACTCTCCGTTTGCTGTCCTGTGCAGCGCGCCCGTCGTTCCATCGAAGCGCCGCCAGCGCAGTCGATCGTTGTAACTGGGTGCGACGTCGACAAGTTCTCCGTCTTTCAACCGATAGCTACCGATGTGGCAATCCAACGAATCCGCCGCGCGCGCAGCGACGGTCGCGAGAAGCAAGACGCACACCGCGATGGTGCAACGGATGGGATGGTTCACGTCTATCCTCGCCAGTGCCAGCCTTGAATTATCGATCGCCGTGCTCGGTCCTTGCCCCTGAGGCGCGGCGGATCATGTTACGGGCCGCTGGGCCCCGTATTGGACCGTTTCAAGGTGAGGCGCTACCGTGGACGGAGCCGTCGCTTGACAGGTCGTCTTTGTCGTGCCGCCCGGTGGCGTGCGCCACTTCGGCTATCGGCTAATATAGATCCAGATGCTACGAAGATTCAGCGGAGCCCAGGTCAGGAGAGTCATCGATCGAAAGTATGCTCACGTGCCGGAGCACGCGCATGACTGGCCCGTGCTGTCGATATTCGTGATGGGCGGCTATTTGAATCGGACCGAGCTGGACGAGATGTTCATCGCGGGGCCGTCGGTCATTCTATACCGGGCCGGCGTCGCCCATCAGAACGCGATCTCCTCCGCGGGTTTCGAACAGATCGAGATTGAGTTCGATCCAGCGTGGCTGGGACACATGGTGCTTCCGGGCGCGCCTGTATCGCGATGGTTGGGCGGACCTCTGGGCGCCGAGTCGCGCACGCTGGCGCAGGTCAGTAGCCACGAAACAGTCGAGGGGCGCCTGCGCGCACACGTGCAGCGCTTTCTCGAGAGGGCATGCCGTGAGTCGCAAGGCACCATGCCGAACTGGGTTGCCACAATCACACAGCGCCTTCGTGAGGACACCACCCTGAGCGTGAGTGACCTCGCCCGGGAAGTAGGCCGACATGCGTCTTGGCTCGGTACGGCTTATAGGCGGGCTGTCGGCGAAGGACTGCTCGACACCGCAGCGCGGTATCGTGTGGAGCGTGCAGCATGTCTGTTGCGCGAGACCGATCTGCCCAGCGCCCGCGTGGCGGCGGAGGCAGGCTTCTGCGACCAGAGCCATATGAGTCGAACCTTCCGGCGAATACTTGGGCGTTTACCATCCGGCGTGAGAGAAGACCGGCAAGGCTTTCGGCAAGACTCTGGAGTTTCGGGCGAGCCTCACCGTCGGGATCCCAGGCAGTGTCCGTAGGTCCGCAGATCACCCGGAATCGCGTCGCGCAAAAAAGGCTGGGGGACGCGACCGAGCACCGGACAGAAGCACAGGAACCACCGACACGCGGATGTTCAGTCCGCCAAATTCTCCATCCAGCGTCACCCAAGAGCGTCCAATACAAGCACTTAGCTGATCTCCGCCTCACCGTCGGTGCTGGTAGATGACGCTGTGTGATGCTGGATTGGAAACCAAAGCGGAAACCGAGTATGAATCCGTTGGCCGGAAACGCTTAAGCAAGGCCGCGACTTACCAGGCACTCTTGGACAGCCCGCTCAGCCTGATCAATGGCGACGTTGGCAAATGCGGCAGCACCTGAGTCGGCGTTCGCAATGGCGATACGTCCGAACATTCGTCTTCCGCGAATATGTGGACGATCCGCCTCGGGAAGATCCGGATCTCCCAGGGTGTCGTAGGTATAGGCGTAGCCGTGGGGCCAGCGGTTCACCGTGAGGCCGAGGATATCGCGGCGTGAGTCAAATCCTGCCTTCCCCAGCATCCGGTTGAGCTGTATGCGCGTTTCGCGCTCAATACTCTCAAAAGTCTCTGCCAGCATGGCTGCGCGACCGACGCGGTTCTGCTCACGTCGAAGAAGCCCGGGCTTGTTAGGATTCCGCCACATGATAATCACCGCCGGTTCTCTGGGATCTGCAGCGCTGTCGTAACCGCCGATCGAGAGCGGCGTGTCCAGCCAGAGATCTGTGTGATAGCCGTTAGGAGCATGAATCGCACTGACACCGAGTCTTTGCAGGCTCTCCCAATTTCGCACTAGCACGCTCGTGGATTGCAGGGGCACTTTCGCCGCGTAATGCAACGCTTCTTTTTGCTCCGCCGGAAGGTCCGGAACGATAAAAGGAATGATATTGTTGAAACAGGCGAGTATTACGTTTGCTGCGGTGACTTGGCGCTTACGATTGGCCTGGACATACACAACACGTACGGCTCGTTCCGTGCCAGGGCCGGGTACGTCAATGTGCTCGACGCGAACGGCCGTACTGTTTAGCCGGATGCGAGTCCGATTCTCGGGCAAATCCAGCTTTGCGTAGTTAGCAGGAGCGAGCACGATTGACTCTTGCGTCTGTGCGCCGGGAAATACCTGCGGAATGAGTCTGCTCACGAGCAATCGTGCGATGCTCGCATTGCCGTCAGGAAAGTGGAAAAACTCTGCATCTACCTTTGGCTGACTTTCGATCTGCATCGCGCTGAACCCGGGTGCGTCAGCACGCCACGCTTCATACGCCGGACAGGTATCGACGCGCTTGTTATTGCGAAAAACAAGACCGGTGAAGTAAGACAGACTTTCATGGAGAAGGCCGGCGTGGTTAAGCAAAAAATCCTGGTAGCTCATGTGCTTCAAGGCAAAGGCTTTCCCCACCGGATCGAGCTCTGGCAGATAATCCTTTTTTGCGGTGTGCAGCCGAATGAGATCGGCTCGCACGGCCCGAGACAAGGGCGCGTCTGCGAAAAACGCGTGCCAGGGACGCTCCCCATGACGCGGGACCACTTTATCCGTCAGAAAGTGCTCGCGGTCGAAAAAGATGCCCTGTCCCAGACCCCGGATGCGGTCTGCCCGCTCGTACTGCTTATAACTCTTCGGGTCGATTCCGAGATCAGCGAGTAGCGCCTTCGCGGTGTAGCTGTAGGGGAAGGGCGTCTCGATGCTCTGCGCACCACCCAGGGTCACGTAGATTCTGCCGTCTCTATGAAACTCGTTGCGCTTGGCGTGGCCACCAAAGTCATCATGGTTGTCCAGCACGAGGATAGTGCGTTCCGTGCCCAGGGCACGCCGATACAGATGAGCAGCGGCCAAGCCGGAAATCCCGGCCCCGACTACGACAAGATCGAAATGCTCACCGGTGTCCTCGCCCACGAGTAAGCCTGCGAATTCGCCATCTCGGGCTTGGTGGGCGACTTCAAACGATCCAGGGTATTGTCCCCGCAGGCCGGTGCGTAACGGTGGATAGGACTCCGGTGACAAGTTCAACGGAGAGGGAGCACTCACTGCTGTTTCGGTGTGATTTTCGAGAGCAGAGGCGCTTCGTGCCGAAGAGGAGCCCAAGATCACACTTGTACTCACACCTCCGATAAACTCACGGCGAGAAATTGGCACACCCATACCGAGATCATCTCGCTCGCTCGCCACTGAGGTGCTCCCCGTTTTAGTACTGCCGGGACTGGAGTCCCCGGTCTCGTTTGAGATTGGTCCCGTCCGATCCGACCAGAAGATTAAGCCTATTTGCGCTGTAGCTCCTGGTCCGCTTCACGCAGCCATTCGTCCCGATCGGGCGCGGCGGGCAGCGCCAGCGCCGCGTCGCGAGCGCGCATGTAGTTTTCTCGGGCACCGCGCGAGTCTCCCGTTTTCGCCAACGCCTCCGCTAGCGCAAGCAGGTTCGGTGGGTAAAGCGGCCGGAGCGCTACTGCGCGCCGCGCGGCAGCCAATCCCGCCTCGGCGTCGCCGGGCCCCAACGGCCAGCCTGGCGCTCGGATCAACACCAGAGCCTGCACGCGCGCCGGCCCTGCCTCGTCGTAGTTGGGATCCGCTGATTCGACACGCGTCAACGTAGCGAGCATGTCGCTTAAGAACTCGCCCGAGCGCGTGGGGTGTGCCCGCGCGTTAAGTCCGAGCGCAACCGCGCGTCCGTATAGACAGGCTGACGCTTGCGGCTCAAGCAAGAGACATGCCTCCGCATCGCGGCTCGCCTCTGCCGCTAGCTCGCCGCGAATCTTCGAGTCAGACTCATGATCGCTCCGCTGCGCTTCCAGCTCGATCGCCGCAGCCAGCGCGGCGACCGAAGAGGACGCCGCGCCCTGTACCGGGGGGGCCGGTCGTCGCGTCACACATGCGGCGACTGCGACTATCAACAACCCGCACCAGAACTGCCTGATCACCGCGCTGCCGCTTGGGGCGGCAGCTTGGTCTGCACGAAGCCGTGCAGACGTAGCGGTGCCAAAGAGTCGGCGCTCCCAGATACGCGACCGATCTTAAGCAGCCCCGCCTGCAGGGCCCGTGCCCGGCCGGCGGTCACGCGCGAGTCAACCACCGCAATGATGGCAACGGGCAGCTCCGGAGACTGTGTCACGACCTTGAGCTCGCTTGCGAACGGCAGGCTCGGAAGTGCCGCCGCCTGAGTCTGATCGAGCAATACCGCGACCTGTTCGCCGGCGGCGACCCTCCTCAAGGCGCTGAGTATTTGCCCCGTCGACTCGATCTTAACGTCCGACGGCAGCGCCCAGCCCTCAAGGGCGATGTGCCGCACGAAGTTGGGGGCGTAGCCTGCGACGCTGAGTATGGTGTACCCCGACATTGACGCCGGCCCGGTGACGTGGCCAGATTTTGCAACCAACGTCCACCGCTGCTGCGGGCCAACATCCGCCACGTCTGCCTGCACGAGCGGCGTCAGATGCAGTTGAGCCGCGTGCTCCACAAAGAATGGATACGGCACGAAGGCGAGCACGGCATCGGCGCTGCCGAGTTTCGCGAGGCCGCCCTCCTCCGTCGGGTCGTAGACGGCCGCAAGACTTCCCGCTGGCCAGCCGGAGATTGCCACTGCGGCGTTTGTGAATTGATCTATGAGCGGCTGCGCATCGCCGGCTCCGCCGGGATATCCCGGGGCACAGAACACCAGGGTCGCAAGCGTTGCTGTTAACAGTGTACTCATGTGTTTAGGCTATCATTCTACGGCGCTGCGGGTCTCCCCGTCGGAAGGAGCGCGCTTTCATCCATGCGTGTTCCCGCAGCGCCCAAGGCCGTTCAAATCTTCCTCCATGTACTGCGAGCGCGAGGCTGGATTGCCGGCGCGTTCGTAGTCCTCGCCGCAGCGGGAATATACGGCGCCTTGCAGGTGCCCAATGATCCTTCGACCGAGCGACTGATCGTAGCCAGCGACCCCGTCGCGCTCGCCACGCGCGATTTCGATCGTATATTTCCCGAGGGCGTGCAGGCGCTCATCATGCTCGAAACGCCCGATCCTTTAGGCCTCACCGCGCTGCGCGCCGCCGACCGACTCGAGCAGGAACTTGCGAGGATTCCGCAGGTCGAGGCCCATAGCCTTCTGGACCTCTACCGTCGCGCCGTCTCAACAGGGGAAATCACTCGCGTCGAAGCCGGGCGTGTGCGCGCGTTCGCGACCGGCACGCCGCTATTCCGCCGTGCGGGACTTCTGGGCGACCACTATTTCGGCATTGCACTCGAGCTGCGCGTGAAATCACGGGCCGAGCGCGACCGTGCACTGAAGGCAATCGATTCGCTGGTTCTGCCGGTCGAGGCTCCCGGCGGAACAATCACGAGGGTTCGGCGCGTCGGATCGCCGTGGCTCAACGCCTGGCTCGAGCGACAAACCGGCGCAGCGACGGCGCGCTTCATGCCCCTGTTCGGCATCTTTCCGATGACACTGGTGCTGATCATTTACCGCTCCTGGCGCGCGTTGGGAGCCATTATTCTCACGCTCGGCGCCGTCATCGCGATTGCGATGGGGCTGGCTTACCTTTTCGGCTGGACGCATACGGTAGTCTCTACCCTCGTCCCGCTGACCGTGATGGTCACGACCACCGCCACGCTCGTGTATGTTCATTCACGGTATATCGAGCCGGACGATTCGCCGACTGTCCTCGAGCACCACGCGCGTGCGCTCGCGAACAAATTTCTGCCGTGCACCGCTTCGATGTTCGCGACCGCGGTCGGTTTTGGCGCGCTTGCGATCTCGGATATTCGTCCCGTGCGCGACATGGGCCTGTGGACCGCGGGCGGGCTCGTCGTGTCGTGGATAGGATGCTTTACGTTGTTTCCAGCGCTGCAGTCGCTGCTGCGCACGCCAATGCGCTGTGAAAAAGCTTCAGTCGCCAAGCGGTTTCTCAGCTTCGCCGACGCGCTGGTCCCGGCGAGTGATCGCTACCGCTGGGCGTTGGTCGGTGGCGCCCTTGTGTTAATGCTGTGCGGAGCGGCTGTTTTGTTCGGCATTCCGCGCGTGATCGCACCCCTCGCTCTCGAGACCGACGCGTTGACCTACGTCAATCCGGGCGAGCGCGTGGCCCAAGATACTCGCTATTTCGAGGAGTCGAATGCGCTCGATACCGTTGAGCTCTGGCTGCAAACGCCACCCGGCCACGCATTGGACCCGGAGTTCCTGCGCGCGCTGGAGCAATTGACCCGGCAACTTGAGAGCGATTCACGCATCACCGCCGTCGACGGCCCAACGTCGGTGCTGCGGTGGGCGCGCTATGTTGAAACCAGATCGGATCAACTGCCGACGTCGGCCTCCGCGTGGCCGAAGCTCGCTTCGGATCTCGAACAGATCATGCTGACTGAGCCCGGAGCGCGCGCCTATACCGATGTGGCAGAGCTCGCCAATGTGCGGCTCACTATCCGCGGACGCGCCAAGCTTTTCGGCCCGATCGGTGCCATGCGCACGTTCGTGGAGCGAAATTGGGCCGCAGCCCGGGCTGCGGAGACTGCACTGCGCTCGGTGCGCGGCAGAGTGGCGGGCCAGGGAGTCCTCGCCACGGAAATCACGCAGCGCCTTCTTCCCACTCTCGCCGAGAGCTTCGTACTTACGGGTAGCGTCATTTTTCTCGCATTCCTGCTGGTGTTTCGCAGTCCCTCGGCCACGTTGATAACGATGATTCCGTCGCTGTTCGCGATCCTGTGCGTGTTTCTAGTGATGCGCTTGACGAGCATTCCGCTCAATATTGCAACGATCCTCATCGGCTCGACCATACTGGGTGCGACCCAGAACGACCAGATTCATTTCTTCTACCATTTTCAAGAAGGCCGCTGGACTGGCACGACCAGCGGCGCTCTACGACATGCATTCCTGATAGCTGGCCGCCCGATCGTATTCGCGACTTTCATTAACGTCAGCGGTTTTCTGGCGCTCGCGCTCTCCGACCTGCCGCCGATGCGCGAGTTCGGCATCGTTTCTTCATCGGCCTTTGTCCTCGCGTTGCTTGCCGATTTCACCGCATTGCCGGCCGCGTTATGGATTCTGAGTCGATATGATCGTCGGAATGTCGCTTGAGTCTTTCATCGGGGTGTCCTGGTCAAGGCCCCTATCAGCCGCCGCATCGCCGGCGTCGGCCGCGTCGTCTATACGAGCAGCGTCGCCACCATCGGTATCGCGGCCGATGGATCGCCCGGGAGCGAGGAAACCCCGGTCGCGCTTGCCGACATGATCGGCCACTACAAGCGCTCGAAGTTTCTGGCGGAACAAGTGGCTCGCGATGCAGCCCGTGCGGGCGGATCGGTGGTCATCGTCAACCCTTCGTGAAACCAACGCCGACGGGCCGGATGGTGCTGGACGCCGCCTACATCGCGGGCGGGACGGCGAGCGCTACATTCTCGGCGGGGCGACATGACTCTGCACGAGATTCTCGTGGAGATTGCCCGGATCGCCGGGCGCAGCCCGCCGCGCATCCGCTTGCCCAACGCCGCGCTGCTGCCTATCGCTTACGCGGCCGAGGCCGTGGGGCGCCTGACCGGCCGCACGACTCGCATTACGGTGTAACCCGTACGTATGGCGCGCAAGCGCATGTTCTTCTCGAGCGAGCAAGCGGTGCGCGAGCTGGGCTATCGCTGGCGAGCTCCGGCCAAGGCGTTCGAGAACAACGGACGATACTCAGAAGGGTTGTCGCTATGCACCGCCGTGAGCATTCCGGCACCTACTCGACATTCCATGGCCGCAGGCAGAAACCAACGCTCGCTGGTGAATCCGCCGCGGGCATGCCAGGCCGGTGCGCCGAGGGCGAGATTCGTAAAATCGACACCAACCGGCGTACTCTCGCTGTTCCTGGACGACGATCCGCTCAGGGCATTTCATTTTGGTGGCGTGGCAAGGACACGGGTAAGATGCCGGCAATTCGCCATTGGGCCGGGTGCATTCACTTCCTCTGCCATGCCCGAACCGTCCGAGCTCCCCGCCGCCCGCGCAGCTACGCCTCCATGGGACGCTCGTCTGGCACGCGCTCTGGTGAGGCCGCTGCGGTGCAGCCCGATTACGCCCAACCATCTGACTACCGTGCGCCTGGCGTCCGGAAT
>WNFQ01002414.1_pt1 | contig 13504 bp, 7 predicted proteins | sample 5400171 | NCBI WGS metagenome assembly WNFQ01 (sample SAMN13153356, study PRJNA577476) | soil metagenome | isolation source: 20 cm soil under Madrone tree | place: USA:California | collected 2016-06-14
TGCGGCGTTCTCGCCGCGGCAACAGATAGAGGGAGAAGAACAAATGAGCACCCGCCAATTGGTTGGACGCGCGTTACTTGTTGGCTTTGCTTTCTTAATCCTCGGGTCGATCGCGCCTTCCGCCGACCGCGAAGAGGCCGCCCTGCGGGCGCTCGTTCCCAACATCGTCGCCGCGTGGGGCACCATGGACATCTCCAAAGTCGCTCCCTACTACGCAGCGGACGCTGATTTCGCATATTTCGATATTGTCCCGCTTAAATACAACAACTGGAAGGAATACAGCGAAGGCGCTCAAAAATATTTGTTCGATCCCAACCGAAGCATCAGCGCCAGACTCAACGATGATCTCGCCGTGCACCGCCGCGGGTCGCTCGCTTGGGCAACGTTCACGCTGGCCATTGATCTCGTCAGCAAAGAGGGCGCGAGCTCGCACCTCAATGCTCGCTGGACCATGGTGCTGGAGAAGCGCGCCAAAGGGTGGATCGTCGTGCACGAACATGTGTCCGCGCCTCTCGGCGCCTCCTAGTCCCGGCGCATTGGAGCGAATGTGGATTTAGAGATTGCTCGTACCCGAAACATGCGGTTGGCCCAGAACACTTTAGCGCTGCGCGTGTCGGCCCTGCACCGCGGAGTGGAGCACATCTGCGAGGTGGATTGCGGTCCGGCCAGTGCTTTGCCGGATCTGTTCGCGGCAGCTGAAGCCATCTGCCACGACGATGGTTTCCGGCGTCGCGCTTCGGACCGCCGGCAGCAACACGCGCTCGCCGATCGCTTGCGCTATTGCGAACTTGTCGCGCTCGAATCCGAATGGCCCGGCCATTCCACAGCAGCCCGCATCCGGGCACTCCAGCTCCACTCCCATGCGGCGCAACAACGACTCCTCATCGTTCATTTTCATTAGCGCTTTGTGGTGACAATGCCCGTGCAGAAGAATCTTTGCAGACAGCTTCGGAGGTGCGTACCCAGGTGCGTGCTTCACCAGAAATTCGCTCAGCAAAAATACTTGATGCCGCAATCGGCTAGCGCGAGCGTCGTGCGGGAACAAGTTGGCCAGCTCATCTCGAAACACGGAAGCACAGCTCGGCTCGAGCACGACGATCGGCAACCCGGCGTCAATCTCCGCGCACAGGACATCCATGACCTTTTGTAAATATCGCTTGGCCTTAGTGAGCATCCCGAAGTCATACAAAGGCCGCCCGCAGCACAAAACTTCTTGCGGACACTTCACCGTGAAGCCGGCGTGCTCCAGAACTTCGAGAGCGGCGCGGCTCGTCTCCGGATGAAAATAATTGTTGAAGGTGTCGACCCACAGCACCGCTTCCTGCTTTTCCGATCCGGGCGTTTTCGCAAGCAGCGCCGGCCGTTCCCGCTGTGCCCATCGCCGAAAATTGAGGCGGGCAAATCGTGGCATTTGACGCTGTGGCGCGAGCCCCAAAATCAATCCCAGCAAATGCCGAAATCCCGGCGCATGGCTGAAAAAGTTTGCGATTTCCGGTGCCAGCGAGGCCCATTGTGCCAATCGATTGATCTTCCCGAAGGCATAGGCGCGCAAAGGCCGCCGCTTGTTTTCGTAGTAGTGCGAGAGAAACTCCGCCTTGTAGGTTGCAACGTCGACGTTCGCGGGGCATTCCGATTTGCAGGCCTTGCACGAGAGACACAAATCGAGCGATTTCTTGACGTGCTCGTCGTTCCAGCCGCCGCGCAGCACTTCGCCTTGCAGCAGCTCAAAAAGCAGGTGCGCGCGCCCGCGCGTGCTGTGCTCTTCTTCCTGCGTAGCCATGTAACTCGGGCACATGGTGCCGCCGTCATTTTTTCGGCACGCGCCGAGCCCAATGCATCGCAGCGTGGCTTTTGCCAGCGAGCCGTCGTCCTCGGGAAATTGGAAGTGCGTTTCCGGTTTGAGAGGGCGATAGTCCGCGCCGAGCCGCAAGTTTTCTGTTGGCAGATGCGCATTCACCACTTTGTGGGGATTAAGTTTGTTGGCCGGGTCCCAGGCGCGCTTGAATTTTCCGAACGCTTGCACCAGCTCCGGACCGAACATTTTTGGAAGCAGCGCCGCTCGCGATTGCCCATCGCCGTGTTCGCCGGAAAGCGAGCCTCCATACGCAACCACTAAGTCCGCCGCGCGCTCGATGAACTCGCCGTACTGGCGAATGCCCGTTTCGCTTTCGAGGTCGAACGTGACGCGCATGTGCACGCAGCCGTGACCGAAATGTCCGTAGAACGCTCCCCGATACTGGTATTCATTCAGCAACCCGCGAATATCGCGCAAGTAGCCGCCCAATTTTTCGGGCGCCACTGCCGAATCGTCCCAGCCTTCCCATTCCGCCGGCGCTCCCGGAGCAAACGCTGCCGCGCGCGGGCCAGCTTCGCGGATCTGCCACACGGCTATCGCTTCAACCACCGAATACAGGCGCATGCTGGGCGGCGCGCTGGCATTTTTCAGGCGCTCCATCAGCATTAGCGCCGCGTTGCTTGCTTCCCGCGCGTCATCCGCGCCGAATTCCACAAGCAAGAATCCGCCGCCGGGGGGCAGCAGTTCGAGATTCGACGCTCCCTTCCTGCGGAGTCCATCGACAATGCTTCCTTCAAAACCTTCCAGACCAATCGGTCCGAATTCCAGAATTTCCGGAACATGATCGGCGGCGTGAAACGCGTCTTCATACCCCAACCCGATCAGGACGCGGTGCTGCGGGCTGTGAATCAGTTTCACTTTTGCTTCCAGCACGATTGCGCAGGTTCCCTCCGTGCCCACCAGCGCGCGTGCCACGTTAAATCCGTTCTCGGGAAGCAAATCGTCGAGGTTATATCCAGAAACGCGTCTGGGGATTTTCGGAAAGCGGGTTCGGATCAGGTTTGCGTGCTCGTCTCGAATTCTCCGCAGCGCACCGTAAATCTCTCCGCGTCTTCCGCCCTGCGCGATAATTGCTCCCAGGTGGCTTTCGCTCGTCGCGCCCACGGTCATTTGCGAACCGTCGTAGAGCAAAATGCGAAGCTCTTCGACGTTGTCGACGGTTTTTCCGCCAAGAAGCGAGTGCGCGCCACAGGAATTATTTCCGATCATCCCGCCAATAGTGCAGCGGTTGTGTGAGGAGGGGTCGGGCGCAAAAGTGAGCTGGTGGATTTCCGCGCGGTTGCGCAAAGCGTCCAGAACCACGCCGGGCTGCACACGGGCGAACTTTCGCTCGGTGTCGAGTTCCAGAATGCGGTTCATGTACTTCGTGAAATCCAGCACCACCGCCACGTTGCAGCATTGTCCGGCCAGACTCGTGCCAGCGCCACGCGGCAGCACCGGGGCTCCGAACTTGCGGCAGGCGGCGACTGCGGCGACCACGTCTTGCTCATCGCGCGGCAGCACTAAGCCGATGGGAATCTGGCGGTAATTTGACCCGTCCGTCGCGTACAGCGCGCGGCTTCCGCGATCGAAGCGAACTTCGCCCTTCACCTCTCGTCTCAACTCTTTCTCGAGGTCTGCCGCGGCTGCGAATGTATCGACGGGCTTTCCGTGCGAGCTAAGTGCTAATGGCAGGCGCTGATTCAAGGCCTGCTTACTTTAGAACAAGTCGCCGAGGCGTGGCGAATGGATTTGACCAATGGCCGGTCATTCCCATCGCAGAGCCCGGCATCGGGAAGTTTTCGTGGGGCTTACGGTAATGGCCTCAGCGCGTCTCCGTTGCTTGTTTCACAATCAGCGCGGGAATTTCCTGCTGCTTGACCAAGTCGTCGTACGACTTCACGTCCGCGGAAACGATGGCCTTCCATTTCGTCAATTGTTCATCAACCGCTTTGCTGAGGAGATCGAACACTTCATAAGACTGCTTTGTTGGCGCGGTATCGGCGCTGGCGACCACACCGCCCAGCGCAGCCAGATGGTTGTTCAGGCGGACTGGGAAATTCAAAACGTCCTGTCCGCTCTTGGCCTTGGTTTGGATCAGCGCTTCCTCCACCTCCGTCATTTTCTTGTCCAGCGATTTGCCTGCATCGGCAATCGATTTCCCTCGCGGGTCGTTTTTCAGCCGCTTGTTGATGGCGTTCATTTGCTCCCGCAAATCGCGGATCTGGTTGATGGCGTCATCGGTTTCGGTAATCTTGCCGCGAATTTCAATCAAGAGGGTGAACTGCTTTTCCAGATCGGCTTGCGTCACGGCCAGGCGCGGATCGGGGTTGATCTCCAGAGGCGCGGTGTAGCTCTTGCCGAGAACCGTGAGCTTCACTTGGTATTTTCCGGGAAGCGCCCGCGGCCCGCTGGTGCTGCCGCCCCACAAAGGCGCGTGCGGCACTTTGCTGGCGCCTTCGTAATCGAGATCCCAAACGAAGCGGTTCAGTCCGGCGTCGGCGGAAAGCGTACCCGCATTGCGATCGGGTGCGCCGAAGCCTTCATCCTGCTCGCCCTCTTCTTCTTTCTTGGGAAAGTGGCGAATCACTTTGCCAGACGCATCGAGAATGTCGAGCGTAATTTTGGGAGCTTCGCTTTCGGATGTTTTCGAATCGCTGTCCTTCTTCTCGGATTCTTTCTTGTCGGCGTCCGGCTTCTTCAGCGAAGTTTTCAGCCAATAGTCGATCACCGCGCCAGCCGGGGGATTCTTGCCGGTATTGGCGCCGGCGCGGAAGAAAGAGCCGCGGAACACCGTGTGACTTGCCGCGGCAGGAGTGAACAGATACGCGGGATCCTGAGCGACAGAGTCGCTGTACTGCTCAAGCGGTGTGATGTCATCAAGCACCCAGAAGCTGCGGCCGTGTGTGGCGACAATCAAGTCGTTGTTCTTCACCACGAGATCGTTCACCGGTGAGATCGGTAGATTCAACTGCAGCGGCTGCCATTGCTCGCCATCGTTAAAGGAAACGAACACGCCCGCCTCCGTGCCCGCGAAGAGCAAACCAGCACGCCTGGGATCGGCGCGCACGGCGTGGACATAGGCATTCGCGGGAAGGCCATTCCCAATCTTGCTCCAAGTTTTACCGAAGTCCGTGGTTTTGAAAATGTATGGCGCAAAGTCGTCCAATTTATGCCGTTCGACAGCCACGTATGCGGTGCCCGCATCCTTTGACGAAACTTCGATCATGCTGACCGTGCCCCATTCCGGCATGGCCTTAGGGGTGATGTTCTCCCAGTGTTGGCCGCCGTCGCGGGTGAGTTGCATCAAACCATCATCGGTCCCCACCCAGATCAAATCCTTTTGCGCAGGCGATTCCACAACGGAAAAGATCGTGTCGTACACTTCGACACCGGTGTTGTCTTTCGTGATCGGACCGCCGGAGGCTTGCTGCTTTTGCTTATCGTTGCGAGTCAGGTCGGGACTGATGCTGCTCCAGCTCATCCCGGCGTCGGTAGTCTTGAACAGCACCTCGCCGGCGAAGTAAAGAGTCTTAGGGTCGTGCGGCGAAAACACGATCGGCTCGGTCCACTGAAAGCGGTGCTTCACATCGGCGGCGGCCCAGCCGATGGGATTCACGGGCCAGGGATTCACGGACTGAGTTTCGCCGGTATGGTGATCGTAGCGGGTGATCTCCCCACCGTAAGACCCTGCGTACACGATTTCGGGATCCGTGGGATCGGGAGCGATGTAGCCGCTTTCGCCGCCCCCGACGTCGTACCAATCTGGTCGGTCGATTGCGCCATTGGCGCTAGCGCTGGCGATGCCCACGGTGGAGTTGTCCTGCTGCGCGCCGTAAATGTAATAAGGAAAGCGATTGTCGGTGGTGACGTGATAAAACTGCGCGGTGGGCTGGTTGTAAACGCTGGTCCAGCTTTGCGCGCCGTCGGTGGAAATGGTGGCGCCGCCGTCGTTGCCGTTGATAAGGCGCTTGGGGTTTGTCGGATCGATCCAGAGGCCATGATTGTCGCCGTGCGGCACGCGCAAAGGATTAAAAGTCTTGCCGCCATCGTTCGAACGGTAGATGCCGGTGTTGAGAATGTACACGGTGTCGGCGGATTTGGGATCGGCGAAGATGTGCGAGTAGTACCAGGCGCGCTGGCGGAAGCGGTGATCGTCGGTGAGAAGCTGCCAGTTCTCGCCGCCATCGTCGGAGCGGTAGATGCCACCTTTCTCCGCTTCCACAACTGCCCATACGCGGTTCGGGTTTGCTCCGGAAACAGTTACGCCGATTCGTCCCAAAACCGCTTCGGGCAGGCCGTGCGCTTTGATCTCTTTCCAGGTCGCGCCGCCATCCGCGGAGCGGTACAGGCCGCTCCCGGGACCGCCGCTATCCATGCTCCAGGGAGTGCGCCGCGCCTGCCAGAGAGCCGCGAACAAAATATTAGAGTTGCTGGGATCGAAGGTAATGTCGATCGCGCCGGTCTTGGCATCCTTATATAAGATCTTCTCCCAGGTTTTTCCGCCATCACGAGTGCGGAAGACGCCCCGCTCTTCGTTATCGCCGAAAGGATGTCCCAAAGCGGCGACGAACGCGATGTCCGGATTTTTCGGGTTCACGATCAAGCGACCGATGGCACGCGTGTCGCCAAGCCCGACAAACTTCCAGGTCTTGCCGGCGTCGATGGATTTGTATACTCCGTTTCCGCCGACGATGTTGCCGCGAATGCAAGCCTCTCCCGTGCCGACATAAATGATGTTGGGATCGGATTCGGAAACCGCGAGCGCGCCGATGGAAGGCGAAGCGTCCCTCTGCTTGTCAAAGAGGGGCTTCCAATTGAGGCCGCCATCCGTGGTCTTCCATACGCCGCCTGCCACGCCGCCAAAATAATAGGTGTTGTCCTGGCCGACGACGCCGGAAACGGCGAGAACCCGCCCACCGCGAAACGGCCCGACGAGGCGATAGGTGAGCCCCTTCCACGGGCCCTTGTCCTCTTCATCGTCCTTCTGGGCGACCGCGGGCGCAACAGGCGCGGGCTGTGAACTCTCTTGCTTTTTCGCCGCTCCGCCTTCGGCGGATTTCTTCCGTTTTTGTTTCTGCGCAAATGCAGGTGTGACCAGCAAAGTCAGTAGGGCTAAGAGCGCAATCGTTCGCAACGTTTCCTCCACAGGGCGTCAGTCGGGTTGGAATCCTAAACGCTTACGGCAAACAAACAAAGCGAAAATATCGCCGAAAACGCGACGCCGCCTTCTTCCTTCGCCGCGAAAAACCATCGTTCTGTGTGAAGGACCCCGTTCTTTCCAGGACTCCTGAACGCAAGCTACTTGTTTTGCCCGTAATAGGCGTCGCGGCCATGTTTGCGGCGGAAATGCTTGTCGTGGAGCTGCTGGGAAATGCAGCGCGCTCTCGGATTGGCAGCGATCGTCTGGGAGGCCATGGCGGCAATTTCTTCGACGATTACCGCGATGTGCGCGGCTTCGGAAGGCGTGGCGCCCCAGCAGAACGGAGCGTGTCCAGCAACGAGCACGGCGGGCACGTGCAGCGGATCGAGTTTCGCAAAACGCCGAACAATGGCCAAGCCGGTGTTTGCTTCGTAGTCCGCGCGAATCTGCGCCGGGCGCAGCGGTTTGGTCACCGGGATAGGGCCGCGGAAGTAGTCGGCGTGCGTGGTGCCGAAGCAAGGGATTTCGCGCTGGGCTTGAGCCCAGGAAGTAGCCGCTCGAGAGTGCGTGTGCGCGATGCCTCCGATGGCGGCGAATTCGCGATAGAGAATCAAATGAGTGGGCAGATCGGAGGAAGGGTGCAGGGAGCCTTCGACGATTTTGCCGTGCAGATCGGTGACCACCAGATCCTCGGGCTTCATGTTGTCATAGGGAACGCCGCTGGGCTTGATCACCACCAGGCCCTCGTCGCGCGCGATGCCGCTGGCGTTGCCGAACGTGTAGAGCACCAGTCCGCGCCGCACCAATTCCAGATTGGCTTCCAGCACTTCTTCGCGGAGGGCTTTCAGGATCATGCATTGCCTCGCGCGACGGCAGCGACTCGCCGCAAAGTTGGAAGGATGCGCCCGGCGGAAATGGCGGGTGCGTTCAAACTGCCGAAAGCAAAGTAAAGTTCGCGATATAAAGCGTAAAGCTCCTCGTACGTTTGAGCGGCTTTGGGATCGGGTTCAACGACCCGATACTCCGGGCAAAGCGCGTCTTGCGCGTCTTCCAGCGAACGAAACGCGCCGGCGGCCAGAGCGGCGAAAATCGCGGAGCCGAGGCTGGTGACGTCCGACTTGGGGATGAGCACGGGTTTGTTCAGCACGTTGGCGTAAACGCGATTCAGCACTTCATTTTTCTGAGGGATGCCGCCGGCGTTGATGACTCGGCGGATCGGTACGCCATACTGTTCCATGCGCTCCAGGATAACGCGAGTGTGGAAGGCGGTGCCTTCGATGGCTGCGAATAACTCATCTTGCGCGCTGTGCGTCAAATGCCAGCCCAGCGTGATCCCGCCGAGTTCGGGATTGACCAGGACTGTGCGGTCACCGTTGTCCCAGGTAAGGCGGAGCAAACCGGTTTGACCAGCTCGGTACGCAGCGAGGTCCTGCGATAGCGCTGCGACGCTGCTATTGGCGCGGCGCGCGATGGCTTCAAAAATGTCGCCCGTGGCGGACAGCCCAGCCTCGACGCCAGTTTTTTTCGGATGCACAGAGCCGGGCACAATGCCGCAGACGCCGGGGATGAGCCGTGTGTCGTCGCTCATCGCGATAATGCAGGTGGAGGTTCCGACGACGTTTACGACATCGCCGGTGCGTGCGCCCGCCCCCACCGCGTCCCAGTGTGCATCGAAGGCGCCGACCGGGATGGGAATGCCCGCGCGCAGCCCGAGTTTGTTGACCCACTCCGGCGCAAGATGTCCGGCGAGTTTGTCACTGGTTGCGAAATGGCCGTCCAGCTTTGCGCGAACACCGGCCAGCAGAGAATCGACTGATACCAGGAAATCTTCCGGTGGCAGCCCGCCGAGCGACGCGTTCCACATCCACTTGTGGCCCATGGCGCAAATCGAGCGCTGCACCTTTGCGGGATCATTGATTCCGCAAAGAACAGCGGCGACCATGTCGCAATGCTCGAAAGCGGTCGCGAAGCGCGCACGTTTTTCGGGATTATGGCGCAACCAATGCAGCAGCTTGGAAAAGCCCCATTCGGAGGAATAGGTTCCGCCGCACCAATTGATCGCTTGGAGTTTTTCGCGGTGAGCTGTTTCGGTGATCAGCGCGGCTTCGCGCCACGCGCGATGATCGCACCACAGATAATATTCATCGAGCGGCTGAAGATTTGCGTCTACCGGAATGACGCTTGAACCAGTCGTGTCGATGGCGAGAGCAGCAACCTGGTCACCGGAGACGCGTGCGGCGGTAGTTGCTTTACGGGTAGCTTCAGCGAGGGCGCGCATGTGGTCGTCATGGCTCTGCGTGGCGTGGTCGGGGTCATCTTTCTTGCGATGCAGCGGATACTCAGCGACCCCGGAACCGAGACGGCCGCGCTGCGTGTCGACAATGGTGACGCGCACGCTGAGCGTGCCAAAATCCACGCCCGCTACGATGGCCATGAAATGGTTTCCAAGTTGGATTGAACTGGCGGATGCAGCATTGCTTGCTTAAGCGTGCGCGTACATGTCCCAGCCGAGATAGCGCGTGGTCGCCTCGTGAATCATAGGCGCGACCGTCGAGAAATTCGCGGCGACGTGATGCTCGAATCCATTTTCGCAAATGTAGTGCAGGAGTTTTTGCATATTGGGAATTTCCACTACGCCGGCGCCACCAAAAGTTTCCAGCGGATCATCCGTGAAGCGGCCTTCCCCGGCATAGCCGCGGATTTTGCCGGTGAGGTCATCGGTGGAGAAGCGCGCGTAGCTCATGGCGCCAGATTTGACTCGGCCAACGCAGGTCCCGAAGGTGTTCTCTTTTCCGACCGTGCCGGCGATGATGGCTTGAAAATCCATCTGCACGTCTTTGAAAAAATGTTTGGGCAGATTGCTGCAGTGGAAGCAAACAGCCTTGTTGGGATCACTGCCGTAATTGTTGTTCCAGTCGAGCAAGGCGCTCGGCGTTTGCGAGGCAAGTTGCAGTGCGTGCATGCCCAAGACGCCGCACACGTCGACTTCGCAGGCGCTCGATATCAGGGAATCGCTCATCATGCTCATGACCGTGCACGGGACAACGCCGAGATTTTCTTCGAGCGAAGTCCAGCACTGCACGGCGCTGATTTGCACTTGCGCGCCGCGCATCCAGTCGTCGATGACCGCGCCAAGCTTGGCCATTTTGAGCAACGCTGGCTGGGGGATGCCGCTGGTCGTAACGTAGCGTTCGATGTTCTTCAGTTTCTGCACCGCGCGGTCATCATTATCTTTCATGCGCCCGATGCGGCCAATCACCTCGGAAAGATCCAGCGTTTCGACGGTTATTCCGTTGGCTTCCAGAAGTTTTTCGCTGTAGCGCACGGTGTTGAAGGCTGCCGGCCGCGCACCGATCGCTCCAACGCGGAGATTACGCAAGCCCTTCACCACGCGGCAAACGCCGGAAAACCACTCGAGGTCCCTCTTGAATTCCGCCGAACTTGGCGAAACGGTGTGCAGTGTCGTCAGCGAATAGGGAATTCCATATTGCTTCAGGTTGTTGCAAGCGGACATCTTTCCGCAGAAGCTGTCGCGCCGATGCGCGATGGTCATTTTCCCGGGCGCGTCCGGAGTGGCCTGCACGAGCACCGGAACATTCAGGCGCGCGAGACGCAGGGTATCGGCGATGGCCCGCTCGTCGCCAAAATTCGGAAGCGATACCAACACGCCGTCGATCTCGTCGCCATGGGAACGGAAGAGGTCCGCGCAGCGGCGCGCATCGGCAAACGTCTCCACGGAGCCAAACTTGCTCTCCTCCGGCGTGAGGCAGAACGCCTGGTGGCCCTGCTCGGCCAGCACACGCAGGATTTCTTCTCGCCCGTCGCGCGCCAGCACGTCGGGGAAAAAGCCGCGATTGCCGACGATGACGCCGAACGTGCTCATGAAGGCCTCCGTGGCCGAAAAGTATTGATATACGCGCCGCCCAACACAACCATCAGAGTGCCCCACCAGACTGGTGCATGCAAATTTGCAAGCACGGTCGGCGGAGGATTCCGCCATTCCGCGACTCCGCTGGCCACAATCAGCGCTCCGTAGGTCAGCAACAGCAAGCCAACAAAGAACCACACCGGAATGATGTGATGCCTTTCGCTCATAGTTCCTACCAGAATATGATCTGCAGAATCACAAACAGCGCCACCGCTAGGCCCGCCCAAAAAATCGGTTTATGCAGCAGCGGCACGTTTTCTTCCTTCGGTATCGGAGTAAAACCATACACGAGCCCGGTCAATTCCGCCGCAGGCTTGGGCGTGGTGGCGAGGCTCACCACGACGGTGACCAGGACGCACACCAAACAAGACCACAGCGCCTGATACATATCCTGCGCGAGGCCTTTGGCTAACGGCGAGAGCGCAAACACTGCGACAAGGTCATGATCGATTTTCATGGAAGCGAAAATGCCAATCGCCGTCAGCGTTCCAGCCAGCAACCCCAAGAACCCGCCCAACGGCGTCGCGCGTTTCCACAACATGCCGAGCAGCACGGTTCCGAAAAGAGGCGCGATGAAGAAACTGAAGAGCGCTTGCACGTAGTCCATGATGCTCGCAAACCCCATCGCCAAATACGCCGTGCCGATGCTGATAAATAGGCCGATGATGGTGCACCAGCGGCCCATGGAAACGTAATGTTGGTCCGTGGCCGTTTTGCGGATAAACGGACGGTAGATGTCGTAAGTCCACACGGTGGCGAAGGCGCTGACGTTGCCGGCCATTCCCGCCATGAAGCCGGCAACCAACGCAGTTACGCCGAGGCCCATCAGTCCCGGTCCGCAGTAGCGCGCCAGCATCAGCGGCAGCACGTCATTGTAGCTATGCTGTCCTGGCTGCAAAGCGCTTTCCGGCACCAGCTTTTCCGGCAGCACGGCCAAACCGATCAAGCCGGGGAGAATCACAATCAGCGGCACGGCCATCTTGAAAAACGAACCGATGATCGGGGCGAGTTTTGCGGAGCGCAAATCTTTTGCCGATAAAACGCGCTGCACGACTAGAAAATCCGTGGTCCAGTAGCCCATGGAAATCACGGCGCCCAATCCAAAGACAATTCCCGTCCAGTGCATTCCCATCGGATTGTCTTGAAAACGCCCCAGCGTACTCCAAGCGTGCGTGAAGTTTTGGCCGGGAAAATTGTGTTGGATTCGCGCGACAAGCCCATTCCATCCGCCCGCTTCAATCAGACCGAGGATGGGAATCAGCAGCGCGCCGAACCAGATCAGAAAAAATTGCAGAACTTCATTGAAGATCGCGGAAAACAACCCGCCAGACGCCACGTAAATTCCCACCGTCAGCGATGATACCCAAATGCTGAAGTGGATGTTCCAGCCCAGCACCACCTGCATCACTTTGGCCATCGCAAACATGTTCACGCCGGACATCAGAATGGTCATGAAGCCGAACGACACCGCGCTCAAGCCGCTTGCCGCTTTTCCATAACGCAGTTGAAGGTAGCCAGGCACCGAATGCGTTCTCGATATGTAGTAGAACGGCATCATCACGATGCCGAGAAACAGCATTGCGGGAATCGCGCCGATCCAATACCAGTGCGCTGCAAGGATTCCGTATTGATAGGAAGAACCCGCCCAGCCGAGCAATTCCAGTGAACCCAGATTGGCCGAAAGAAAGCTCAGCCCCGCTACCCACGCAGTCATCTCGCGCCCGGCCAGAAAAAAATCTTCGCCGCTTTGCGCAAAGCGCTTCAGGTAGAAGCCGATGCATAGAACGGCAAGGAAGTAAATCGCGATGATGGCGAGGTCGACCGAAGAAAGATGCACCAGTCTTTCGGGCACCAGCATTGCGAAGACATAATTCATGGTCAGGATTTCACCGCTTGAAATTCCTTCCGAACAGCCCAATGACTGCGCGATGGTGGGAAACTATATCGTGAGGTATTGGTGTTGTCGAACGATATCAAGCGCGCGCTTTTGGAAGGCGCGAAGCCTCGCGGGCGCCCGTTCGGCCGCCCAGGATGTTCCCGACGCAAACCAACTCTTGCCGACGACGCGGAGCGCGCCGGGCTTACTTTTCCAAGAGGGCGCTCAGCAGGTTTGCGATGCGCGCTTCTTGGCCGATGACCGTTTCATCATGCTGCGCGGCGGCCTCGCTCTGGGCCATCTCTGCAAGCTGTGCGGCCAGCACACGCACGGCGGCGTCTCGACCGACGTAGGATCGTTCCTCCGGCGCAATTGCCACCCAGCCCGACGCGTCCCGGCGCAGCTCCCATCGCACTTTTTCGCGCCGCCGCTTGAAGTCAGCTCCGTCGCTGGCGATGCGCACGTGCGAATCAATTTGCAGATGCGCCCATCCTTTGTCTCGCTTTGTTTCTACTCGCTCAATGCGAAGCTCGTCAACGATCACGATCAGCGTTTTTACATTGAGAGGCTGTGCAGAGCGCAGACCGTTCGCAGCGGCGTTGCCTAGTTCAGAGATTCCGTCAAACGCTTCCGCGTCAGTCGGCCGTCGCTGCTCCGGTGTGATTAGGATCTTGGACGGGATAGGTTCCGCCACGGTGAGACTTGGGGGCGCAAGGGGAGCCG
>WNFQ01002415.1_pt1 | contig 13503 bp, 12 predicted proteins | sample 5400171 | NCBI WGS metagenome assembly WNFQ01 (sample SAMN13153356, study PRJNA577476) | soil metagenome | isolation source: 20 cm soil under Madrone tree | place: USA:California | collected 2016-06-14
CGACTGAATTTTCTTAAAGGCGGAATCCTTTACGCCGACGGGATCACCACCGTTAGCGAACATTACCGGCGCGAAATACTCACGCCACCTGGCGGCTGCGGCCTCGATGGGGTGTTGCGCGAAAATGCGTATCGCCTTAGCGCCATTTTGCACGGCGCAGATTACACGCGCTGGAATCCGGCGTCGGATCGTTTAATCCCGGCCCGGTACGACGCAAGACGGCTTCGGGGAAAACAGGTTTGCCGTGAGGCGCTCCTAAAGGAAATGAAATTGGAGTCCGCGCCACGGGGTCCGGTTTTCGGGATGGTGACTCGCGTTGTTCAGGAAAAAGGGTTCGAAATCCTCGTGCCCCTCCTCGATCGACTTCTCTGGGATGATGTGCGCTTGATCATTCTCGGAGAAGGCGATCCCGCATATGAGACCGCGCTCGGCGTCGCGGCCAGAAAATTTCCAACCAGGTTTGCCTACCAGAAAAGTTACGACGAAAAATTGGCGCACCTTATTGAGGCAGGCGTGGACATCAGTCTGATTCCATCGCGTTTCGAGCCAGCCGGTCTTAGCGCCATGTATAACCTGAAGTATGGGGCCATTCCGGTGGCGCGTGTGACGGGCGGAATCCAGGAAATCATCGAGGATTACGATCCGACGACGAATAGCGGCTACGGTTTTCTCTGTTACGAATATTCGAGCGAAGCCTTCTGGGACGCGATGAAACGCGCTGGACAAATGTTCCGGGATCGGCAGCTCTGGACCAGACTCATGAAACGCGCGATGGCGCGCACTTTTTCCTGGGATACGTCCGCGCAGCGCTACGAAGCGTTGTACAGAGAACTCGTTGGGGCGACCGACAAAGCCGTGGCGTAGCGTCATCGCTCCCTTCCAGCTTTCCGTTTGCCAAACCCGCTTACCTATGGAATTTTGGACGGCTTTTCACCCCCAAACGCTCATGGCTTACGCAATTATCAAGACCGGAGGCAGGCAGTTTCGCGTCGCGGAAGGCGATACGATTGATGTCGATCTGCTCGATATCGATTCCGGCAAGACCGCGACCTTCGGTGACGTAATGATGTTTGCCGACGGCGACGACGTGACGCACGGCAACCCGCTCATTTCGGGAGCGAAGGTAACGGCTGAAGTGCTCGACCAACGCAAGGACAAGAAGATCATCGCTTTCAAGTACAGGCGGCGCAAAGGCTATCACCGCACAGTTGGGCATCGCCGTAAATTGACGCGTGTGAAAATTAAAAGCATCAGTGTAGGGGCGAAAAAGGCGGGAACCAAGAAAAGCGAAGTGTAAAACGCTGAACTCTCAACATTCAACTCTCAACTCTCTTCAATGGCTCATAAAAAAGGACAAGGCAGCGTTAAGAATGGCCGCGACAGCGTCAGCAAACGGCTGGGTGTGAAAAAATTCGGCAGCGAAATGGTTATTGCCGGCAACATCATTGTGCGCCAGCGCGGGACAAAGTTTTTGGCCGGAAAAAACGTCGGGCTCGGCCGCGACTACACAATTTTTGCGCTGATCGATGGCAACGTACGGTTCGATCGTGCCGGGCGGCGGGTGAACGTGGACCCGCTAGCGACTAGCAATTAAGCGCTGGAATTCTGCTTTCCCGTCTGGGGCGGCATGGAGTATAAGCGGGTTTCGCAGATGAAATACCAGACGTTTATTCTTTTTGGCGCGCCAGGCAGTGGCAAGGGCACACAGGGCAAAACTCTTGGCACGATCCCGCGCTTGTATCATTGTGCCTGTGGCGACGTATTCCGCTCCATCGACACGCGCACAAAGGTCGGCAAAGCATTCCTTGATTACTCCAGCAAAGGCCACCTCGTCCCCGACGATATCACAGTAGAACTTTGGCATGAGGCAATCGATGCGGCCGTGGATGCGCACAAATTCAAGCCGGACATTGACACCCTGGTGCTGGACGGGATTCCGCGAAACCTTGGCCAGGCCAAAATCATGGATGAAATGATCGACGTAAAGAAGCTGTTTCATCTCGCCTGCCCGGATCGCGAGACGCTGTTTTACCGGCTCAAAAAGCGCGCATTGAAAGAGAACCGCCTCGACGATGCAAACGAGGAGGTCATTCAGCGGCGTCTCGACACATACGAGACGGAATCGAAGCCGGTGCTTTCATATTATCCGCAAGACCTAGTCACGGTGGTTGACGCAACTCAGCCGCCCGCCAAAGTTCTGCTCGAGATCCTACAGAGCGTGAACGACGGCGTGTATGAACCAGCAGCAGTTTGAAAATTTCACTGCCTCCAGTCTTTACTGCGAGAAATGCAGAGCCGCGATGCCTGTGCGCGAGCGGCTGCTCTTAGTTCTGCCTGACCGGGAAATTTTCGATTATCTCTGCACTAACTGCGGATCGTCGGTAGGCCGGCGTGAGATCACCGCCGGAGAGAAAATGCTGACGCAAGCGATGGCCGGTCGACGACCGCGTCGCTCGGCCGTGCGGCATCAACGGACGCCGTAATCGGGATGCGAATCGTTTTTGTCGGCACCGGCGAAATCGGCCTGCCGACGCTGCAAGCGTTGCTGAAGTCGGAACACGAGGTAGTGGGGGTGGTTACGCAACCCGACAAACCAGTGGGACGTGCTCAAATAATCGAGCCGCCACCGATCAAAAAAGCGCTGACCTGGCCGAAGATCCCGATTTTGCAACCGGCGCGGATCAAAGAGCACCAAGCAATTGAAGAAATTCGTTCGCTAGAGCCGGACGTAATTGTGGTAGCGGCCTATGGGCAAATCTTGCCGCGCGATGTCCTCGAGATTCCGAAGGTCGCCTGTTTGAATCTGCACGCATCGCTTCTGCCGCGTTGGCGCGGCGCCGCACCGATCCAGGCCGCTATCGCTGCAGGCGATCGGGAGACAGGTATCACGGTCATGTACATGGACGAGGGACTCGATACCGGCGACATCCTGTTACAGCGGACAATTGATATTCGGGTAGATGAATCCGGCGGATCATTGCACGACCGGTTGGCAAACATCGCGCCCGACGCGCTGCTCGATGCTTTGAGATTGCTTGGGGAAGGAAACGCACCGCGCATTCCGCAGGACGACACCCTTGCGATTTACGCTCCAAAACTGAAGCGTGAACACGGCAGAATCGACTGGTCGGAGCCAGCGGACGCGATCGAGAGAAAAATTCGCGCGTTCAATCCGTGGCCGGGAGCGTTCATGAAAATCGAGCGCCAAAACCTGAAGATATTTTCCGCATCTGTTGTCGATCTCAGCGGCGAGCCGGGGGAAATTTTGCGCAGCGAAAAGGAGCTGGTTATCGCGGCTGGTGAACGCGCGCTCTCGCTTGAGGAGGTGCAACTGGAGGGAAAGCGACGAATGAGCGCGACAGAATTTTTGCGCGGACACGCATCGACGTTGGGGATGGCGCGTTGATTCTGGGGAGCACAGGCTGCTAGCCTGTAGTTGCCGGCAGCCTGCCGGCAATCTTCAAAAGAGGTTAGGGCAAGAAGGAGCAGAGCATCTCGGCAAGCTGCCGAGATGAACAGGCTGGCAGCCTGTGCTCCCCAGATCCCAGATTTGCAAACTCGTCGTTTTGCCTTCCAAACATCGGCGTGCCTCGCTTATCTTGAGTCGAGCCATGCAAACCGAGACGCCAGTTTATGAGCGCATCGTACTAAAGCTAAGCGGCGAAGCGATGCAGGAACGCGGCGCCCGGGATAATATTTCGCTCACAGTTGTGCGTGAGATAGCCGAGCGCATAAAAGAGGTGCGCGACCTCGGCGTGCAAGTAGCGGTTGTAATCGGAGGGGGAAACATCTGGCGCGGTCTTTCTGCCTCCCACCGCGGGATGGATCGCACCACAGCAGATTACATGGGAATGCTGGCCACAGTAATCAACGCGCTGGCGCTACGCAGCACGCTCGATCAAATGGGCGTCGAAACGCGCGTGCAGACGGCCATCGAAATGAAAAATGTCGCCGAGCCGTTTATTCTTGGCCGCGCGATCCGGCATCTTGAACTGGGCCGCGTTGTGATTTTCGCCGCGGGCACTGGTAACCCCTACTTTTCCACGGACACGACGGCGGCACTGCGAGCGAGTGAGATTCGCGCCGACGTGATTTTGAAAGCCACCAAAGTCGCCGGTGTCTATGATCGGGACCCGAAGACTCACGCAGACGCGCGCCTCTACGACCGCGTCAGCTTCACTGAAGCGCTGACCAAACGTTTGCAGATCATGGATTCGACCGCGTTCAGTCTTTGCATGGACAACAAGATCCCGATCATCGTGTTCGACATGTATAAACCCGGTAGCATTCGCGACGCCGTGCTGGGCCGCAAAGTCGGCACCCTCGTTTGCGATGAACCTTCTTCGGACGTAAAAATTCAGGCGTCATGAGCAGAGATGACATTCTTCTGGAGGCCGAGATGTCGATGGAAAAAAGCGTCGATTACATGGTGCACGAATTTGCTGCGGTGCGCACCGGCAAAGCTTCGCCTGGCCTTGTCGAAAATGTGGACGTTCACGCTTACGGATCGAGCATGAAACTAAAGCAACTCGCTTTAATCACGACGCCGGAGCCGCGTTTGCTGGTTGTTCAACCATTCGACGCCGGCACGGTGCCTGACATCGAGAGAGCGCTGAAGGAATCGAAAATCGGCATTATGCCTGCGGTTGATGGCAAGATCATTCGACTGCCGATCCCGGAGCTATCGGAAGAACGGCGAAAGGAACTCGTGCGTTCCCTGAGTAAAATGGCCGAGGAAGCGCGGGTGCGTGTCCGCGCGAACCGTCGCGCCGCGCTTGATGAGGCCAAGAAGCTCAAGGCCGCCGGCGAACTGACTGAGGATGGCTTGCGCGATGTGGACGAGGAAGTGCAAAAGCTCACCGATCGCTTTGTGAAATCCATTGACGATCATCTCAAGCACAAAGATGCCGAGGTCATGAAGGTGTAGCTCCCGCGCAGGCCTGGGTAGCGCACGCGTCTCGCGTGTTGGCGAGCGCGTCCTCGCGGTCGCGGACTTCTCTCGGGCAGTTCGTAATGTCCCCCAAGCAACGAGACTCAAAAGAAAGATCGTTCCGGCGCGCCGCCGAAACCAACACGCGAGACGCGTGCGCTACCCTAGCCACACCGGCCACACCGCGATATTCGACATTGTTCTAAACAGCGAAACTTTCGCCGCAGGAACAGTGAGCGACGGCGTTTGGATTGGTGACTTTGAATCCGCCTTTTTGCAGGTCTTCGCTGTAATCGAGCACCGAACCGCTGACGAAAAGCGCGCTTTTTGGATCGATCACCAGGTGAACATTTTGCGTTGGCACAAGAATGTCGCGTTCCTTCGGCCCATCTACTAAATCCATCACATATTGCAGACCGGAGCAGCCGCCGCCGACCACTTTGAGACGCAAGGCACCCTCTGGCTTGCCTTTCTCTTCAAGCAGCGACGCCAATTTAGATGCCGCTTTATCAGTAACGCTGATCAAGCGCTCGTTGCCAATCTTGTAATTGATCGTCGGGGTTTCGGTGGTCATCAGCGGTCACTCTCCACCTTATCAAGTTTCGTCGCTCCGCGGAGCAACTGGGCGACTTCGTCCTGCACAGTCTCCAGTTCGTCCAGGCGTAGTTGCGGATCGGGCACGACGAACACATCCCCTGTTGTGCCCTGCTCGTAAACGAGAACGCGCCTCCCGCCATCGCGGGACTCTGTCTTCACCTGTTTTAGGACACGTTTGCGTTCCAGCATCGCGGCGAGAACATAGCACGCGTTTGCAGGGGGATTCTCCGATTCTATCAAACGCCGAAAGAGTTGTTCCGCGTTTTCCTTGGGCACAGGCTCGGCCGGCTTTGGCGGCAGCGGCTCATACCGCGATTTCCAAAAAGAAAACGGCCGAATGTTTTCGTTCCGGTTTCGCCACGCATCTTCGCTCAAATCCTCGCGGCGGTAACCATCAGCATCGTGATACAGCAGGGTGTAAAAATATTCGCCAGGAACAAACGGCCGATGCGTCAGGGCGCAGGAGTCGGCCCGATGCCTGATCGCCCATTCATTCGGGAGAGCGTTCATCGCGCAACTATACGTCGCGCGGTGAAAAGATGAAAGCTGGGCGGTTCGCGGTTGGAGGCTCGCAGATAGAACAAGTAAAGACCAATTGCCATGAAAAGAATGTTTGGGGTCCAGGCGGCGATCCATGCAGGAACGCGGGCGCCTTCGCCGAGCGCAAGAAAAAGGTGGACTAAAAAGTTCATCGAAAAAACAAGAAAAACCGCAGCCGCAACACTCGATAAAACGCCCCGGCGCGAGTAACCGATTCCCAGCGGGGCCGCAATGCAGACAACAACGAAACAGGTCCACGGCAAGGCAAGGCGATACTGCAGATGCGTGCGAAACGGCGCGAGCAACGTAGCGGGAAAGTCCGCGTTGAAATACAAGTACTCCCGCAGCTCAGGTAAGCTCAGGAATTCAGCGCGCTCATTCGCGCTGCCCAGCCGGAACGGCGTTTCGCTCCAGTGCTCAATTTTGAGAGTGGGGAAAAACTCCTCCTTGGTGATGTTACCGGTAGGATCGTAGTGCGCGACCCTTACGTTTTCCAGGTCCCAAGTTTTCGCTTCGGGGCTGTAAGAAGCACGGCTTGCGACATAATTTGTGACGATATTGTCGTTGGCGTCTTGTTGAAGCACCTGAACATTATTGAACGTATTGCTGCGCTGAAGAAAATTTTGAATGAACCACGTGCGCGAGTCCGTTCGATTACGAAAAATTTGTCCCTGGATGTAGCGACCAGGACGCGACTGCGCTTCGGACAGGAATGTCTTGCGTGCCAGTTCGGCGTGCGGCGCCAGCGAATAGTTTAACGCCATGGTCGCCGCAGCTGTCAGCAGTCCAATGCCGATCAATGGCAGCAGAACGCGAGGAAGACTTACGCCTGCCGTGAGCATGGAAACGATTTCATTCGCACGCGACATTCGGCCCAAGGCAAAAAGGAGCGACAGCAGCAGCGAAACCGGCAGCAGAATGATGAGAACCTGTGGGATTTGCGTGGCATAATAACGACCAACAAGGGAAAGAGGTACATGTTGATCGATGAACATCGAGATATTGTCGCTGACATCGAAGATGAGCCAGATCGAGATGAAGCCGGCGATGCAGTAACAGTAAACCTGCAAGAAATTCCGAATGACGTATCGATCGAGAAGTCTCATTGGATTTTCGAATTTCGATTTGCGATTGGCGAATTACAATAGCATTTGAGCCACCAAGTGGCTGTCATTCCGAGCGAAGCGAGGAATCTCTGGTCATTTTATCTGGTCAGCAAGCCAGGAATATTCAGAGATGTTTCGCTTCGCTCAACATGACAGGAATGAGATGTCGAATCAAAAAACAATAGACAGACACGCCTTAACAGCCTGCGCTATTTTCAGATGATTGCGCTGAAAAACGTCGTAAGCAGCGAATTTGTGGAACGCGTCCACGCGTTCTTTGCCGCAAACGGCCCGCTGTCCAAGGCTAAGAACTTCGAGTTCCGCCCGCAACAGCAGGAAATGGCAGAGCGCGTAGCGCAGGCGCTGGAGGAAGAGCGTCACTTGGTAGTCGAAGCAGGAACCGGTGTGGGCAAATCGCTGGCTTATCTCGTACCGGCGATCCTCTTCGCGCTTGAGCAGCATAAAAAGGCAATCGTGTCCACCCATACGATTAATCTGCAGGAACAGCTGCTGGACAAAGACATTCCGATTTTGAAAAAAGTGCTGCCCGTCGAGTTTGAAGCAGCGTTGATGAAAGGCAGGCAAAATTATCTTTGCCCGCGCCGGCTCGAGCGTGCCTTGCAAAGCGCGAAGGAACTTTTCACCGGGCCGGAGGAAAGCGAATTGCAGCGGCTGGCCGAATGGGCCAGCACGACCCGCGACGGATCGCTCAGCGATCTATCCGTTGAGCCCGATCCAAAAGTTTGGACGCAAGTTTGCAGTGAGGCGCACATCTGCACCCAGAAAACCTGCGGCCAAAATCCGCGCTGTTTTTATCAGCAGGCACGAAAACGTTTGCTGGCTGCCGACGTGATCGTGCTCAATCACACCTTGCTCTTCATCTTGCTTGGCTCACCGGCTCAACAGGAAGAGCGCGAGAGTGGGTTTCTTTTTCCGAATGATTTCATCATTTTCGATGAAGCGCACACGGTTGAGCAGGTCGCCTCCAGGCAGATCGGTATCGGCGTCTCGCAATACGGACTGCGATCAACAATCCAGCGGCTTTACAACGCACGGACGCGCAAAGGACTATTCACCGTCATGCGCGACGCGGACGGCGTGCGACTCGCGGCGGAACTGATTGACGACGTTGAGAAATTTTTTGCTGCGGTTGAGTCGAAATCAGATTTTCGCAAAGGCCGCGAGTTTCGCGTCCGCGACGTCGATCTTGTGCCGGACACGATCACTGGGCGATTGACTGCGCTTCAGGCGCGCATAGCCGAGGTGGTGAAACGCGCCGATGACGAAATTTTGAAAGCGGAGCTGCAGGAATTCGGGCGCCGCATTCGCGACGCACGGGATGGCATTTCCATTTTTCTGGAGCAAAGCGCGCCCCAGCACGTTTACTGGGTCGAGCGGACCGGAAAAACGGCGCGGTTCCTCGCTCTCAATGCCGCGCCGGTCGATCTTGCGCCGGTGCTGCGGCGGATGGTCTTTCGCGAGAACTGCTGTTGCATCATGACCAGCGCCACTCTGGCCGTGGGTCGGCCGGATCTCGCCTATTTTCGTGAGCGGATTGGAGCGGATGAAGCCGAGCCTGTCCTGCTCGGTAGCCCATTCAATTTTCAGAAGCAGATGAGAATGTTCGTCGTCCAAAAGATGCCCGACCCGCGTGACGCCGCTTATCAAAAAGAGCTGGAGCGTTGGATCGCACATTTCGTGGCAAAAACCGATGGGTGCGCGTTCGTCCTTTTTACAAGTTACCGCGACATGCAGCAGGTAGCGGGCGCGATGCAGAAATTTTTTGTAGAGAACGGCATGAACCTTCTTATGCAGGGAGGAGGCGCGCCGCGCAGTAAGCTCCTTGAGCAATTCAAATCAACGCCGCGAGCCGTCCTCTTCGGCACGGACAGTTTTTGGGGCGGTGTGGATGTTCCGGGCGAAGCGCTTTCCAATGTGATCATCACGCGCCTTCCATTTGCGGTGCCGAATCATCCGCTTATTGAAGCGAAACTGGAATTGATCGAGGAACGCGGTGGCGATCCGTTCACGGAATACTCCTTACCGGAAGCGATCCTGAAACTTCGACAGGGCGTCGGTCGCTTGATTCGGACGAAGAGCGACCACGGTATCATTGTGATCCTAGACAACCGTATCGTGACCAGACCCTACGGGCGCGCTTTTATGCAGGCGCTGCCAAAATGTCCGGTAGAAATAATTTAAGCTATTAGTCTAAATGTTCACTTGAACATATTAGAGCTTTGATTGTAATTTGAGCGCATGGAGCGCTCTGATTTGCCGCAAACAGCCGCGGAAAAGCATCGACAACCTGAAGTTCAGCAGATCATCACGATCCTGCACAAGTGGGGGGTTCATACGCTTGGCCAGCTGGCGGCGCTGGATAAGGAGCAGCTCGGAGCGCGACTTGGGTCCGAAGCGATACGGATGTGGGAGCGCGCGAACGGCCAATCCAAGCGCCTCCTCAAGCTGGTTCGGCCGCCGGAGTCGTTCGAGGAGAGCTTTGAATTTGAAAATGAAATTGAAACAGCCGAGCCACTCCTTTTCATGCTCCGCCGTTTTTTGGAGCAGTTCGCAGTGCGCTTGGGCGCGATCTATCTCGTTGCAAAAGAACTGACTCTGCAAATCAGGTTTGCGAATCCGCCATGGGACGGATCCGCCGCGGCGGATAAACAAGTTTACGAACGCGTTTTCAAAATTCCGCAGCCAACCAATGATGTCGCTCTTCTCTTTCGGATGCTCCAGACGCACCTGGAGAATTTTAAATCGGAATATCCAATCGTTGCCGTCGCGCTAAGTGCGCACCCGAGCAGACCTGCCAGAGAACAATTCGGATTATTTGAAACGACACTGCGGAATCTGCATCAACTATCAGAAACGCTCGCGCGTTTGACCGCTCTCCTGGGTGCTGATCGAGTCGGCACACCGGTTTTGGAAGAAACCCATCGGCCGGATGCATTTCGCATGGAATCATTCGCGTGGAGTTTCAATGATCGCCCCTCATCCTCACCTTCTCCCCCAAACGGGGAGAGGGGACCGCCTCTCCATGAGGGAGAGGATGGAGGTGAGGGTCATCGAGGTTTGAGCACACCTTCTAAACTTAGAGTTGCCCTGCGCCGGTTTCGCCCGGCAGTGGCTGCATCGGTCTTATTGGATGAAGACATTCCCGCGCATGTTCGCAGCGCGGAAATTCGAGAGAAAGTCATTGAGCAACGCGGTCCGTATTTGCTTTCCGGAAACTGGTGGGACGAAAAATCGTGGATACGCGCCGAGTGGGACCTGCGGATGAAGAATGGAGAACTTCTTCGTGCTCATGAAACGGACCCGCCTTCGCAGAGCTACGGCGTGGCAGGGGGAACTTGGAAAGTGGATGGGATTTATGACTGAGATTGTCATCTCGAGCGAAGCGAGAGATCTCACGAAAGGACGATTGAGTACTCTCAGTCTCCAGCGTGATGAATGCTGCGTAGGGGAGGTCCTTCGCCTGCGCTCAGGATGACTCGTATGAGCTACGTCGAATTACACGCATGCAGCGCGTTCAGCTTTTTGCGCGGCGGTTCGTTCCCGGAACAATTAGCTGAGGCCGCTGCGGAAGTGGAGATGCCGGCGATGGCACTGCTCGATCGCAACGGCGTTTACGGCGCGCAACGATTTTCCGTCGCTGCGCGCGAACACAACGTGCGCCCGATCATCGGATGCGAATTGTCGATGGAAAATGGGAGCATTTTGCCTGTGCTGGTCGCAAATCGCACCGGTTATAACAATTTATGCGAGCTCCTGACTCAGGCGCATTTACGGAGCGAGAAAGGACAATGCGCGGTGCGTTGGGATGAGCTACCAGGGTTCGCCGAAGGACTGGTGGCGTTCTTTGGATTGGGGAGCGTACGCGTCTCGCGTGCTGGCGAGGGCGTCCTCGCCATCGCGAACTTTTCTGGACGCGCGAAATTCATGATGAGTCGCGAATCGTCAGAAAGATTGTTTCGGCGCGACGCCGAAACCAGCACGCGGGACGCGCGCGCTCCCCAGAATCTCCCAGACCGCGCCAAACTTCTGATCGATGCGTTTGGCCGCGAAAACGTTTTCGTTGAACTTCAGCGGCATTTCATTCGTGGCGAAGACCGCGTCAATCGCGAACTGATCGATCTTGCGCACGCACATCGCTTGCCGCTCGTCGCGACCAACGGTGTGCAGTACGCAAAGCCGTACGGACGCGAAGTGCTCGACGTGTTCACGTGCATTCGTGAGCACACTCATCTCGATGCTGCGGGAAAACTTTTATCACAAAATGCCGAGCGGCATCTGAAGAGCGATCCCGAAATGCGAGAAATTTTCGCGGATTTGCCGGAAGCAATTGAAAACACATCGCGCCTGGCCGAGCGGCTCACGTTTTCCCTCGAGAATCTCGGTTACGAATTTCCAGAATATCCCGTGCCGGCCGGTCACACAATGGATTCGTTTTTGCGCACCATCGTCTGGTTCGGTGCGCAACAGCGTTACGCTGCGATCAGTGCCAAGGTGAAGCGCCAGCTCGAGGAAGAACTTGTCCTTATCACGAAGCTCGGGTTTGACGGTTATTTTTTGATTGTCTGGGACATCATCAATTTTTGTCGCGAACACAACATCATGGTGCAGGGCCGCGGCAGCGCCGCCAACAGCGCGGTTTGTTATTGCCTGGGGATCACCCCGGTCGATCCGGTCAGCAACAATTTAGTTTTCGAACGTTTTCTGAATGAGAGCCGCAAGGGCTGGCCGGATATTGATCTCGATCTTCCCAGTGGCGATCGCCGGGAAGCGGTGATTCAGGAAATTTATCGGCGCTACGGCAAATCCGCCACAGGACGGATTCGCGGTGGCGAACACGGCGCAGCGATGACCGCAAATGTCATCAGCTATCGCGGACGCAGTGCGGCGCGGGAGATTGGCAAAGCGCTCAATTTTTCCCCGAGCATCATCGATCGATTTTCGCATCTGTTTGCCAGCGGCGATTTTCCCCACACGCTCGAACTCGAATCGCAGATCGAGCAGGCCGGCTTGCCGAAAAATCACCCGCGCATGCCAGCATTCATCAGGCTGTATCACGCGATTTATGGATTGCCGCGGCATCTTGGCCAGCATTCCGGCGGCATGATTATCTGCCAGAACAAACTCAGTTCGTTTGTGCCGCTGGAAAACGCCTCGATGCCGGGCCGCGTCGTCGCGCAATGGGACAAGGACGATTGCGAAGACCTCGGCATCGTGAAGGTCGACTTGTTGGGCCTCGGCATGATGTCAGTGATGCAGGACGCGTTTGAATTGTGTCGCGAACGTGGGCGGCCGCTCGACCTGGCTCACATTCCGAAAGACGATCCAGCGACTTTCGAGATCATGCAGCGCGCCGACACGATCGGCGTTTTCCAAATCGAAAGTCGCGCACAAATGGCGACGCTGCCACGGATGAAACCGGAATGTTTTTACGATGTCGTGATTGAAGTGGCGATTATCCGCCCGGGACCGATCCAGGGCGACATGGTGCATCCTTATCTCGCGCGCCGCGCTAAGAAGGAGCCGGTGACATATTTCGACGAACGATTGAAACCGGTGCTCGAACGCACGCTGGGGGTTCCGCTTTTTCAGGAACAAATGCTCAAGATCGCGATGGTCATGGCCGATTTTTCTGGCGACGAAGCAGAAGAGTTGCGGCGTGCATTGAGTTTCCACCGTTCCGAAGAACGCATGAACAAGGTGTGCGCGAAATTGCGCGCCGCCATGGAGAGAAAAGGTGTCGCGCCGGACAAGATCGACAAAATCATTCAGTCCATCTCGTCGTTTGCGCTTTACGGATTTCCCGAATCGCACGCAATCAGTTTCGCCATTCTCGCGTACGGCAGCGCGTATCTGAAGGTCCATCGCGCGCCGGAATTTTACGCGAGCTTGCTGAACAATCAGCCAATGGGCTTTTACACGCCGGCCACGATCGTAAAAGACGCGCAGCGACACGGAGTGAAAGTCAAACCGGTGTGCGTCATGAAATCGAACTGGCGCTGCACGGTCGTGGACGACAACACGTTTCGGCTCGGGCTATGTGTCGTGAACGGATTGCGGCAGGAACACGCTGAACAACTCGTCAGGCAACGAGAAGATCGACTTTTTGACTCGCTGGAGGATTTCAAACGGCGGGTAACGCTCTCAAAAGACGAATTGCGAACGCTCGCAGAACTAGGCGCGCTGAATTGTTTTTCCAAACATCGCCGATCGGCGATGTGGGACGTGGAGGAAACGCTGCACAATGATTTGCTGGGGAGCGCGGGCGCCTCGCCCGCTGTGTCACGCGCCTCGCGGGACACGCATCGGGAG
>WNFQ01007040.1_pt1 | contig 13502 bp, 11 predicted proteins | sample 5400171 | NCBI WGS metagenome assembly WNFQ01 (sample SAMN13153356, study PRJNA577476) | soil metagenome | isolation source: 20 cm soil under Madrone tree | place: USA:California | collected 2016-06-14
GATGTAGAAGCCGCCGTTGCCGTCGGGAGCACTGGCGCGCACCTCGCCGTGCTCGGCCTCCGCCAGCGGCGCGATCCGCTTGGCGGTAGAGGAATCAAGGCGCGCGAAGGCTCCTGTGATGGCGGCCAGCTCGTCGAAGTTTCCACCGATGTAAGTGACGTCGCCCCGCGGAACGATTGTAGAGACCGCTCCGTTTCCCAGCACGCCGAACGTCGACTGGGTCGGCGTGCTCGGGGGGTTGAGAGCCTGCGCCTCCGCGAGCGCGCAGCCAGTAAGCGTTCCTGGAGCCACTATCGCGAGCATCGCGGCGAAAGCCGCAGTTCGGCTGCGCATACTGTCACCTCCCCGATCGGCCGGCAGCAGCTAGTATCTCCTCGCTCCTGGTGCCTGGCAACGTTGCGCCAACATCGATTTGAAGGGGGAGCAGGTCAGTGGATTCGGAAAGTCGGTTTAGGGTCAAAGCCGGCGGTTCGGTGCGCCCGGATGTGATGACCGCTTTTCATCCCTTAGCAGTGGACCGCCGGATAGTTCCCCGGTAGATCTCGCTCAATTCTTTCGAGGAATTTGCTGTCTCGTGAAATTTTGATCGCGCTATCGAGACAGCCGCACTCTATCTTCCGTCGATGTGTCAACCACGCGCTCGTCCATGACGCGCGACGAAAATTCAGACCGGACGATTAACGCGCCGCCGCCTTAATGTGCGTAATAGAAGCCCAAGGCGACGACGAGGATGAGAATCCCAACCATGATAATTCCGAATGTTTTTTCCATTCTCTGCCTCCTTCGTTAGGCATAGCCCGCGCCCGCTGGGCATGACCCGTCCGCGGCCCGAAAGGCCGGCCCCCCTCGGTCGGCCCGCCATCGTCAGTCTCGGTGCAAGGCCGGCGGGGTCAAGCCGCGGGGCCTACCCCTCATGGGGGATGGCATCATCCGGATTCTCCCTGGGGGCAGCGGGAAGGTGATCGATATGGAGCGAATTCGTGCCGATACGCCCGCGGCATCCCGGCGGGTCTATCTGCACAACGCCGGCGCTGCGCTCATGCCGTTGCCGGTCGTCGACGCGATGAAACGCCACCTCGACCTGGAGGCGGAGATCGGCGGCTACGCCGCCGCGGCACGCGAATCCCGCCGTCACCGCGCGGTCTATGCCTCCATCGCCAGACTTCTCAACGCCGCGCCCGAGGAAATCGCCATCACCGAAAATGCGACGGTCGCCTGGCAGATGGCCTTCTATTCCTTCATCTTCCAGCCCGGCGACCGGATCCTGACCGCCGAAGCCGAATACGCCGCCAATTACGTGGCCTTTATGCAGACCGCGCGGCGCACCGGTGCGACGATCGAGGTTGTGCCCAGCGACCAAACCGGCGAGCTCGACGTCGCGGCGCTGGAAGGCATGATCGACGGCCGGGTGAAGCTGATCGCCATCACCTGGGTCCCCACGAACGGCGGGCTGGTCAATCCGGCGGCGGCCGTGGGCGCGCTGGCCCGCCGGCATGGCATTCCCTATCTGCTGGACGCCTGCCAGGCGGTGGGGCAGATGCCGGCGGATGTGGCGGCGCTGGGCTGCGACATGCTCTCGGCCACGGGGCGCAAATTCCTGCGCGGGCCGCGGGGCACCGGCTTCCTCTATGTCCGGCGGACCATGTTGGACCGCCTCGAGCCGCCCATGATCGATCATTTCGCGGCACCCTGGGTGGCGCGCGACCGCTACGAACTGCGCGACGACGCAAGGCGGTTCGAGACCTGGGAGAACAATTACGCCGCCCATTTCGGGTTGGGCGTGGCTGTCGACTACGCGCTCAGCATCGGGCTTGTCGAGATCGAGGCGCGCTGCCACCTGCTCGCCGCCCGCCTGCGCGCCGGATTGAAAGCGCTGCCCGGCATCACCCTTCGCGACCTGGGGCGCAACCCTTCGGCCATCGTCAGTTTCACCATCGAGGGGCATGAAGCCGCGGCGGTCGTAGCCGCCGCCGATCAGGCCGGCATCACAATCGGCGCTTCCGATCCCGCCAGCACCCGCCTGGATGCGGAAGCGCGATCGCTACCCGTCCTCGTCCGCGCTTCGCCCCATTACTACAACAGCGAGGCCGAGATCGATCGGCTGATCGAATTTTGCACAACGATAAACTAACGGCGTCGGCTGTATGATGCGTCCCTCGGGGGAATCCCATCTTGCCGGCGGAGGCCTGCCCATGACGTCTGCCATTGCGCGTCGCGACTTCCTGCTGGCAAGCATCGCCGCGGCCATCGCTGCCGCTGGCGCCGGCGGATTTCCCGCCAGCCTTTATGCCGAGAGCGCAATCGGCGCCGATCAATTCCTCGCGCTCTCCCAGAACTTGATCCAGGCTTCGAGCCTCGATCCCGGCGTCGCCAAGACCCTGCTGGGTGGATTTCTTGCCACGGGCAACGGTGCTGCGCTGGCCGAACTCGTCGCCGATCCCGGCAGCGGCAAGGGCAAGAACGCTCTGCTGGCCAATGCCATCGTCGGTGCCTGGTATTCCGGCGTCTACAACACGGCGGCCGGCCCGGCGGTGGCCACATTCGACCAGGCCCTGCTGTGGAACGCGCTCACCTATACCAAGCCCTTCGGCGAATGCGGGGGCGATACTGGCTATTGGTCGGCCGCCCCCAAAGCCTGAGACAAGCGAAGGCAAAGCATCATGGCCGACGACATCGCCGCCGAGGTCATCATCGTCGGCTCGGGCATTTCGGGGGCGCTGATGGGGGCCCATCTCGCCGCCGCCGGGGTCAAGGTTGCGATCCTGGAAGCGGGATCGAAGGTGGATCGCGGCACCTCGGTCGAGAATTTCCGGAACGCTCCCATCAAGGTTCCCGAATGCCCCTATCCCTCCACGCCCGAAGCCATGCATCCGATCTCCAGCGACATGGATTATTGGTACAAGCAGGTGGGCGTCGACAAATTCCGGAGCACCTATCTGAAAGTCGTGGGCGGCACGACCTGGCATTGGCTGGGCACCTGCCTGCGCCTGCTGCCCAAGGATTTCAGCCTGAAGACCAGCTACGGCCACGGCGTCGATTGGCCCATCAGCTATAAGGAGATGGAGCCCTTCTACGGCCAGGCCGAAAATGAGATCGGCGTCGCGGGCGACTCATCCGAACCGTTGGGCGCGCCGCGTTCGAGCAAATATCCCATGCCGGCGATCCCGCAAACATATCTCGACAAGGCCTATGCCAAGGCGCTGGCCGGCACGAAATATCAGGTGCGATCCACGCCCCAGGGCCGCAATTCGGTCAATCGCGACGATCGTCCCGCCTGCTGCGGCAATGCGAGCTGCATTCCCGTCTGTCCGGTGCAGGCGAAATACGACGCCACCGTGCATCTGGCGCGGTTCGAGAAGAACGGCGGCGCGCTCCATGCCGAAACCACGGCCACATTCGTGGAGGTCGGCGACCAGGGCGTTGTGAGCGGCATTCGCTTCAAGCGCCGCGATGGCAGCGAGGGCCGCGCAACCGGCCGGGTTTATGTTCTTGCCGCCCATGCCATCGAGACGCCGCGCCTGCTGCTTGCCTCACGCCAGCCCAGGGCGCCCAATGGCGTCGCCAATCATTCCGACCAGGTCGGGCGCAATCTGATGGATCACCCGACCCAGTTGAGCTGGGCGCTGTCCAAAGATCCCCTCTGGCCCTATCGCGGTCCGCTGTCGACTTCCGGTATCGAGAACCTGCGCGACGGCCCCTTCCGCCGGAAGCGGCCCGCCTTTCGCATCGAGATCGGCAACGATGGCTGGTCCTGGCCCACGGGGGCACCGATCACCACCGCCTCCGATCTCGCCAATCTGGGGATAACCGGCAAGGCGCTGGACGCGGAACTCGTCCGCGTCACGTCGCGCCACATCCGACTGGCCTCCCTGGTCGAACAGATGCCCGACCCGGCAAACCGCATCACGCTGGATCCCGACGAGACGGATATGTATGGCGTGCCGCGGCCGCGCATCGCCTATCGTCTCGACGATTTCACCAGAACGGGACTGGCGGCGGCGCGACGCGCCCATGCCGATATTTTCGACCGGCTGGGCGCCGCGGGCATCACCCATAGTCCCGATGCTCAAGGGGCCGGCCATATCATCGGCACGGCGCGCATGGGCCGGGATGCCAAGACCTCCGTCGTCGATCGCACCTTGACCTGTCACGATCACCCCAACATGTTCATCCTGGGATCGACGGTGTTTCCGACTTCGGCGACCGGCAATCCGACGCTCACCATCGCCGCCCTCAGCCTGCGCGCCGTCGCCTCGGTCAAGGCGGCGCTCCATAGTTGAGGCGGGATTGCGCCGGCGCAGCGCCGAACCAGTCGGGGCGGTGGCCGGCTTGCCTCTTTTGAGAATCTGGTGCCATGAACGAAACTCAATTTTCTGGACTTTCCGCCTGGATCACGGAGGTCGGGCTCGCCGGCCGCTCCGAAACCGACATGTTGGCCGGATTCTGCGACCGCGCCGCGGCGCTGGGCCTGCCGCTGGCCTTTGCGCTGGCGATCGTCGACACGCTGCATCCCGTCCACGAGGGCCATGCCATCCGCTGGTACCGGGACAAGCCGGAGACCACCATCGTGGAATACGGCCCGACCACCGAGGGCAAAGCCGCAGAGACCTGGCGGCGCAGCATCTTCTACCGCCTGTTCGAAACCGGCGATTCCCACATCCGCCGACGCTTGACGCCGGAGGCGGAGGTCGAATTTCCCGGCCTCAAGGCGACGCGCGAGGAGGGCATGACCGATTATCTCGCCATCATGAATCGCTTCGCCGCCGAAGGCGTCATCGGCGAGCTCGATTGCATCTTCACCGCTTGGACCACGGACCGGGCCGAAGGCTTCAGCGATTCCGACATTGCCGATCTGGTTCGCTTGGCGCCGTTCCTGGCTATTGCCATGAAATGCGCGGCGCTCGGGCGCATCGCCCAGACCCTGGTGCAAACTTATCTCGGGCGCGATGCCGGGCGGCTGGTGCTGGGCGGGCGCATCGGGCGCGGCGTCGCCGAGCGGATCGACGCCGTGCTGTGGTTCAGCGATTTGCGCGGCTACACCCGAATCTCGGATACTTCCGAGCCGGAGCAGATCATTCCGTTGCTCAACGATTACGCCGAGTCGGTCATTTCCGCCGTGTACGAGAAGGGCGGCGACGTGCTGAAGCTGGTCGGCGATGGCGTTCTCGCCATTTTCCGGGCCGAGGATCGCGAACATGCCTGCCGCTCGGCCATCGCCGCCGCAGCGGCGGCTCGCGCCAGCATCGGCTCGTTGAACGAACGCCGCGCGGCTGAGAACCTGCCCACGACCCATATGTATCTTGGATTGCATGTGGGCGAGGTCTTCTTCGGCAATGTGGGCAGCAAGGATCGTCTCGATTTCACCGTGGTCGGGCCCGCGGTCAACGAGGTCAGCCGGATCGCGGCGCTGTGCCGCTCGGTCGAGCAGAAGCTTCTGATCTCCTCGGCCTTCGGAACCGCGCTGGGCGTCACCGGCCCGCGCCTGGTTTCCGTCGGCCGCTACGCGCTGCGCGGCGTCGGCCATCCCCAGGATCTGTTCACCCTGGATCCGGATCAATCCCAGGCCGCCAGTTGAGCCTTGGATTCTACTCCCTCTCCGTCCCAATGGGCGAAGAGGGTTGGGGAGAGGTGGGTCGGGCCGCGGCAGTGACATGACGGTCAAGGATTTTGATGCGCGGGGGGCTTTGGAACCATCGCACGCGTTGTCGAGGCGATCGGCTGAGTCTGGAGAATTCCCCGCCTCATCTTGATCCTCTCCGCCCCAATGGGGCGGGAGGCCTATTGGTACGCCGCCATCCCATATACGGACGCCGGCGACAAAGAGCACCTGATGGATGGCTTGCGAAAAGCCGGTATACCCGATTGGCTCGGCCTGACGAGGCAGCAGAAATTTTTTGGGCCATTACCGGAGATCGAGATGGCAAGCTTTCCCGTTCAAGGCGGATGCCACTGCGGCGCGGTGCGATATACCTTGCTTGCGCCCGCGTTGAGCGTTCAGCATTGCCACTGTTCGCAATGCCGCAAGGGCTATGGCGTGCTCGCGGCGCAGGGGGCCGTGGTCGAGCGGTCGAGTCTCAAGATCGAAGGCGAACGCGATCTCACGACATATCGAAAATCGCCGGGCTACAGCACGCAGTTTTGCAAGACCTGCGGATGCCCGCTGTTCGCCTATGAAGACAGCGAGGCGAGATTGATGTATTTCATGCCCGCCACGCTCGATGGCGGCGTTCATCCCGGCCATCCCGCCGATAAAGAAGTGCATATCTATGTCGGCTCGAGCGCGGAATGGGAGCGAATCTCCGACGATCTGCCGAAATACGAAGCCAACTGTCCGGACGAGATCGTCACCCAGATTCAGCGCAAACCGAAGCCCTGACGATCAGAGCCTCAGCAACCCGTAGAGCAGGGCGCGCGTTTCCTCATCGGAGACGCCGTCGATGCGGGCGGGGCGGAAATGGCGCTGGAAGGCGCTGAGCGCCAAACGCGTCGCCTCGTCTGCCTGGCCGCTGGGCGCAACTTCATAGCCGAAACGGGCGAGCGCCCTTTGCACCGAGGCGAGATCGCTCGGGCCCTCGGTGGGCCGGGGCCATTGTCCGATGCCGGATGCTGCAAGCCGCGGCCAATCGAACAGCTCGCCCGGATCGATCTTGCGCGCTGGCGCCACGTCGGAATGGCCTAGCACGCGGGAAGCGGGGATGGGATGGCGGGTGAGAATGCCTCGGCAGAGGGCAATAAGCGCGATCATCTGGGGCTCGGCAAAGGGGCGATAGCCGAACTCATGACCCGGGTTCGCCAATTCGATGCCGATGGAGACGCCGTTGATGTCGCGCTCGCCGGCCCAATAGCTGACGCCGGCATGCCAGGCACGGCGGCTCTCGTCCACCAGGCGATAGATCCGGCCCGCCTCGTCGACCAGATAATGGCTGCTCACCTGAGCGTCCGGATCGGTCAGACGCTGGAGTGCTGCTTCGGCATCGGGCATGCCGGTGTAGTGGATCACCAGCAGATCGATGGATTTGCCGGCCGGCCGGCCGTTGTAATTGGGGGAAGGCCGCTCGATCACACCGAGACTCCCGCCTTGGTGCCGGGCGCTATCACCCGGGGCCTGCGCAGCACCACCACGGCCACGCCGAACAAGGTCAAGGCGCCGCCGACGAGCATGAGGGTCGTGAGGCGCTCGCCCAGCATGACGACGCCGGAGAGAACGCCGAACAGCGGCACCAGCAAGGTGAAAGGCATCACCTGGTTGACGGGAAATCGGCGCATCATCCGATACCAGATCGAATAGCCGATGACGCTGACGAATATCGCCTGATAGGCGATCACCGACCAGGCCTGCAGATCCGCGGTCATGACGGCGTCGACCTGGCCCGTCTCGAACAGGCATGACGCCAGAAGAGTCTGCGGGGCGGCCAGCACGGCGACCCAGCCGTTCAGATTCAGAATCTCGATATCGTCGCCCAGAAGCTTGATCTGGATGCTGGAGGTGGCCCAGACGCAGGCCGCGACGATGACGAGGGCGAGCGAGCCCAGTTGCCCGCCGAAATGCTGCTCGCCGGCCAGGCAGGCCACGCCGGCAAAGGCGGTGGCGATGCCCGCGATGCGCCGCCAATGCAGGGTTTCCTTGAATACGATTGCCGCGAGGATGGCGGCAAACGGCACCTGGATTTGCACGGCGATGGCCGCGGTGGCGGCGTCGAGATTCCGCAACCCGGCGAACATGGTGCCGAAATGAAAGACACCCAGGGTCATCGACAGCGCCGCCACCTGGATCAGCTTGTCGCGCGGCAGGCGGCGCATGAAGGGCGAGAGTGCCAGGGCCACCGCGACAAACCGGATGCCGACGAAAAGAAGCGGCGGCCAGTGGCCCAGCCCGATCTTGACGATCGCGAAATTGACTCCCCAGATGAAGGCGACCAGCAGCAGGCCCAGATATTGGCGGGGATGCATGGTGGTCACGAAGCGCTCTCCTTGCGCTCGCCCGATTCGCGCTTGGCTTCCAACTCGAGCCAGCGTTCCTCCGCCGCCGTGAGCGATCGCTTGGCCTCCGCCAGGCGTTGGGCGATCTCGGCGTAGGCCGCATGATCGCGACGATGGATCGCGGGATCGGCAAGCTCGGATTCCGACCGGGCGATCTCCGCCATGAGACGGTCGATTTCCGCCGGCAATCCTCGACTGCCGTTCCATCCCCCGCCATGACAATGACCGAGCCCACGAGGCGATCGAGGAAATCACGGTCATGGCTCACCAGAAGAACCGTGCCGTCGTAATCGGCCAGCACCTCCTCCAGCAGATCCAGGGTATCGAGATCGAGATCGTTGGTGGGCTCGTCCATGACCAGCAGATTGCTGGCCTGGGCGAACAGGCGGGCGAGCAAGAGGCGCGCCCGCTCGCCGCCCGAGAGCCGCGAGACGGCCATCAGGGCCTGGCGCTCGTCGAACAGGAATTCGCGCAAGTACCCCACCACATGCTTCTGCACGCCGCGCACCATGATGCTGTCGCCGCCATCGGGCGCCAGGGTCTGCCAGAGCGTGGCATCTTCGGCGAGCGGCGCGCGGCGTTGATCGAAATATGCCGGAACCAGATTGGTGCCGTGGCGCAAACGGCCGCTATCGGGGGGAAGCTCGCCCAGAAGCATCTTCAGGAGGGTCGTCTTGCCCACGCCATTGGCGCCGACGATGCCGATGCGGTCGCCGCGCATGATGCGGGCGGAAAACCCGCGCAGCAGAACCCGGTCGCCGAAATTCTTGGCGATATCCTGGGCCTCGATCACCAGCTGGCCGCCCACCGGCGCCGCCTCGCTGGCGAGATTGGCCCGGCCCGGCCGCAGGATGCGGCCCGCGCGCTCGGCCCGCAGAGCTTGCAATCGGCGCCGGCGGCCTTCGTTGCGGCTGCGCCGCGCGGTCACGCCGCGCAGATACCAATAGCTCTCGGTGGCGATGCGCTTGTCGAGGCGGGCGGCCTCGCGCTCCTCACGCTCGATCAACTCCTTGGACCAGGCCTCGAATTTGTCGAAACGATCGTCGAGCTCGTGCAGCCGTCCGCGGTCCAGCCAGAGCACCCGGGTCGCGAGCCGCTTCAGAAAGGCGCGGTCGTGGCTGACGAACATCATGGCGCCGGCAAAGCCCAGCAGCATCTCCTCCAGCCATTCGATGGTGGGCAGATCGAGATGGTTGGTGGGCTCGTCGAGCAGCAGCAGATCGGGATCGCCGGCGAGCGCGCGGGCGAGTGCTGCGCGCCGGCTCTCCCCGCCGGAGAGTTCCGTTGGCTGGCGCGTGCCGTCCAGGCTGAGGCGATCCAGCAAGGATGCGACCTTATGGGCGGGCGCGCCATCGGCCCCGATGAAATCCGCCAGATGGCGAAAGCCGCTGAAATCCGGCTCCTGCGCCAGGATTCCGATTGCGAGCCCCGGCTGGATGTAGCGCGTGCCGGCGTCCAGATCCATCGCTCCGGCAAGCGCCTTCAGGATGGTCGATTTGCCGCTGCCGTTGGCACCCACCAGCGCCACCCGCTCGCCGCGCGCGATGCCGAAGCCGATATCGGCGAACAGCGGCCTGCCGCCGAACGTGAGCCGCGCGCCACGCAGCATGGCAATGGGCGGAGATGTCGCCATGCTCAGGAGATATTCCGCTCTTTGCAGATTCGGTCGTAGGCGGCGTTGATGGTGGCAAGACGCTGATTGGCCATGGCCAGGAATTCCGCCGGCAGGCCCTTGGCCATCAGCTTGTCGGGATGGGTATCGCGCACAAGCTTGCGATAAGCGGCCTTGATGGCGGCATTGTCCATGGCGCGCGTTACGCCCAGCAGATTATAGGGATCGCCGGCATCGAGGCCGAGGTGGCTTTCGCGGATGCGGGCGAAATCCGCTTCGTCGAAGCCGAAGATGCCGGCAACGCTGCGCAGGAAATCGAGTTCTTCGTTCGATACCTTGCCATCCGCCTTGGCGATATGGAAAAGGCCGTCGATCAATTCCTCCAGCACCCGGGATTTGCGCGTGAACATGTGGGCGATCTGGCGGGCATAGGGCTCGAAACCATGGGCGTCGCGCCGCGCCTGGTCGAAGATCCGACCGACGTTCTGTTCCTCCTCCGGGGGTATCTTGAAGACCTGTTTGAATGCCAGTATCTCGGAGCGGTTGACGACCCCGTCCGCCTTGGCCATTTTGGCACCCAGTACGATGATTCCGATGGTGAAGGCGATCTGACGGGTGGCGGCGCGTTCGTCGACGCCCAGTGCGGCGGCGCTGTCCGGCGGCTCATCCGATTCGGCCAGGCGATCGACGGCATGGCCGGCGACCGCACCCAGCAAGGCCCCGATCGGACCGCCGATCGCGAATCCGGCGGCGCCGCCCAATAGCTTTCCCCATATATTCATTGTGCGGCACCTTAGTATGTGGTCCGTTCCGGCGCCAGGGAAGCCGCCCGCCGCCCGATGCGTCACTTTGACTAACTCATGCATATGAAGTGGGTTGCAGTCGGCTGCCCGGACGATACCCTGCGGGGCCGAAGGAGAACGCCACCTGTCGACCGCAGCGCCAATGCTCCTTCCAACGCGGATTGTCGATCGGGCCAATGCCGCCAGCCTCCCGGGGGTCGACCTTGATTTGACCAAGGCAGAAAAGATCGCCCTGCGCCGCCAGCACGAGGGGCGCCCGGGCGAGGGCGCGGCCCTCTGTCGTCGTTCGCTGGTCCGCCAGACGCGGGTGCCGGCGGGCCCCATCGATGAGAGGGAAGAGGGATCGTGACGGATTCGCCCGGCTGGCATTTCTGGATCGATCGGGGCGGGACCTTCACTGATCTCGTGGCGCGCCGGCCCGACGGCGAATTGCTGACCCATAAGCTTCTGTCGGAAAATCCGGAGCAATATCGCGACGCGGCCATTCAAGGCATCCGCGATCTTCTGGGCATTCGGCCCGGGATTCCCATCCCGCCGGTGATCGAGGCGGTGAAGATGGGGACGACGGTGGCGACCAATGCGCTGCTGGAGCGCAAGGGCGACCGGACACTCCTGGTGACGACGAAGGGTTTCGCCGATCAGCTTCGCATCGCCTATCAGAACCGGCCGGATATCTTCGCCCGCCATATCGTCCTGCCGGAGATGCTCTATGAATCCGTGATCGAGGTGGCGGAGCGCGTCACTGCCGAAGGCAAAGTGCTGACAGCGGTCGATCTCGCCGGCGCGCGCCAGGGGCTGGCCGAAGCTTTTGCCCGCGGCATCCGCTCGGTCGCCATCTTGTTCCTTCATGGCTATCGCCACACGGCCCATGAACGCGATGTGGCGGCTCTGGCTCGCGAGATCGGCTTCAGCCAGATTTCCGTCAGCCATGAGGTGAGCCCGCTGATGAAATATGTGGGCCGGGGCGATACCACGGTGGTCGATGCCTATCTCTCGCCGATCCTGCGCCGCTATGTCGCGCAGGTTGCGGCCGGCCTGCCGCGCGAGGCGCGCCTGATGTTCATGCAATCCAACGGCGGCCTCGCCGACGCCGCCCGGTTCCAAGGCAAGGACAGCATTCTTTCGGGCCCCGCCGGCGGCGTGGTGGGGGCGGTGGAAACCGCGCGCCAGGCGGGGCTCGCCAAGATCATCGGCTTCGACATGGGCGGCACTTCGACGGACGTTTCCCATTTCGACGGCGAGTTCGAGCGGGCCTTCGAAACCCAGGTGGCCGGCGTGCGCATGCGTGCCCCTATGATGCGCATCCATACGGTAGCGGCGGGCGGCGGCTCGATCCTGCATTTCGACGGTTCGCGCTTCCGCGTCGGCCCGGATTCCGCCGGCGCCAATCCGGGGCCCGCCTGCTATCGCCGGGGCGGGCCGCTCACGGTCACCGATTGCAATGTCATGCTGGGCAAGCTGCAGCCCGAATTCTTCCCCCGTGTCTTCGGGCCTCATGCCGACCAACCCATCGATGCCGGGATCGTGCGTGCCAAGTTCGCTGAACTAGCCACCGCCATCGGCGATGGGCGCGGGCCGGAGCAGGCGGCGGAGGGTTTCCTCACCGTCGCCATCGAGAACATGGCCAATGCCATCAAGGAAATCTCCATCGAGCGCGGCCATGACGTGACTCGATACGCGCTGTGCTGTTTCGGCGGGGCCGGGGGTCAACATGCCTGCCGGGTCGCGGATTCTTTGGGCATGACTACTGTGTTCCTGCATCCGCTGGCGGGCGTGCTCTCGGCCTATGGCATGGGCCTGGCCGATATGCGTGTGTTGCGCGAGAAGGCAATCGAAGCCGCGCTCGATGCGCCGTTGCCAGGGCGTCTGCACGCGGCTCTCGACGAATTGGCGCACGAAGCCGCGGGCGAACTCGCTCGCCAGGGCGTGGAGCAGAGCGCCACCACCACCCATCGCCGGCTTCATCTGCGCTATGCCGGAACCGACACCGCCCTGGTGGTGCCCATGGGAGAGCTGGACCGGATAAAATCCGGTTTCGAAGCAGCCCACCGCCAGCGCTACGGGTTCATCGTGCCGGGCAAGGGGCTGATCGTCGAGGCGGTCTCGATCGAATCGGTGGGAGTGAGCGAGAAATTGCTCGAGCGCCGGCTGCCGCCCCGCGCCTCGGGCTCGTTGAGCGCGAAATCGACTTTGCGGTTTTTCAGTGCCGGTGCCTGGCATGAGGCGCCGCTCCACGATAGGGCCGATATGGGCGCGGGCGACAAAGTTCCGGGCCCCGCCATCATCGCGGAGGCGACCGGCACCATCGTCGTCGAGCCTGGCTGGCAGGCCGAGATGGCAGCCCTGGGTCATATCCTGCTGCGCCGCATGGTGCCGCTGCTGCGCGCTTCCGCGGTCGGCACCGCCGTCGATCCGGTGATGCTGGAAGTCTTCAACAATCTTTTCATGTCCATCGCCGAACAGATGGGTTCCACATTGGAGAACACCAGCCATTCGGTGAACATCAAGGAGCGTCTCGATTTTTCCTGCGCACTTTTCGATGGCGCGGGCAATCTCATCGCCAACGCGCCCCATATGCCCGTGCATCTGGGATCCATGGGGGAGAGCGTAGCGACCATTATCCGCTCGCGGGCCAACAGCATGGCGCCGGGCGACGTTTATGTGTTGAACGCGCCCTACAATGGCGGAACTCACTTACCCGATATCACGGTGGTGACGCCGGTTTTCGACGAGACGTCCAGCGAGGTGCTGTTCTATACCGCCAGCCGCGGCCATCACGCCGATGTGGGCGGCATCACGCCGGGCTCCATGCCGCCCAAGAGCCGCACGGTGGGGGAGGAGGGAGTGCTGATCGACGATTTCCAGCTCGTCGAGGGTGGCCGCTTCCGCGAAGCCGAGATGCGATCCATCCTGGGGAGCGGCGCTCATCCGGCGCGCAATCCAGATCAGAACATCGCCGATCTGGCGGCCCAGGTGGCGGCCAATGCCAAAGGCGTGGAGGAGCTGCGCCGCATGACCCGCGATTTCGGCCGCCACGTGGTGGAAGCCTATATGGGCCATGTCCAGGACAATGCCGAAATCGCGGGTCATGCGGCGCAGCTCCTCCA
>WNFQ01002417.1_pt1 | contig 13500 bp, 14 predicted proteins | sample 5400171 | NCBI WGS metagenome assembly WNFQ01 (sample SAMN13153356, study PRJNA577476) | soil metagenome | isolation source: 20 cm soil under Madrone tree | place: USA:California | collected 2016-06-14
TAGCTTCCACGTAGCACGTCCCAGGGCGGCCCTACAGGTCTCACGTCAATAAGTCTCGGCATGTTGAAGACAGAAGCGAGCATACTTCGCTGTTTCGTTCCCTAGCTTTGACATGATGACGCTACCCGTCGCATGGGGTATCGCTAAGGGTCCATCATGAACGTCGATTGGAAGCGCATGGAACTCCATCTCGACGCCACTATCGCCAAAGAGAGCACCCGGACGGACATTAAAAGGTGAGGGAACGGGTGGATGGAGTAATGTGACCGAGGCAAGAAGGATCTTGGTTATAGTAAGCATGCTAATTAGTGGCGTGAAAGTATAATATGGAGACGTACGAGCCCGAGAACGACGAACAGGAAGAGTTTAGTAAAGCGAGATAACATCACCAGCTGGCTTGGGGGTGCGCAGACGATGGTTGCTGCCCGATTATTGTGAATTTATTACAAGAGAGTTTAGACCGTTCCGCGTATAAAAGGAATCCCTGAATGCGGACGACCATCAATATCAGGTCCGTTGGACTGATTTACGATTTAAGAGTACCTGAGTACGTAACGCGGAGCTGGACACTTGCAGGACCGGGTGAGGTTTGACCTGCCCCCAAAGACCGTCGTCTCGCTGAACGCTGACGCAAGTGCCTGGGAAAGTAATATCAGTTGCTATCATCAAGTCCTCGGAAGCAGACCACAGACACCCCGCCTTGTATCCACACCTCCACCCTTACCACCATGTCCAGCTTCACCGAAGCCTGGCTCCCCGGTCCCAAGTCTACTTCCTTCTACACCCGCACATACCACCCTCCTTCTGGTTCCCCGCGCGGCGGCGTCGTCTTCATTCATGGTTTTACAGAACATGTGGCGCGCTACGAGTATGTCCATAACAGATGGGCCGATCGTGGTTTTGTCGTCTTCACCTTCGACCAGCGCGGCTTTGGGCGTACAGCACTCGACACCAAAAAGTCGCCAAGCTCAGTCTACGGTCGGACAGGCGACGCCGACCAGATTTCCGATATCGAATGGGCTCTACGTGTCGCTCAGGAGGCGAATCCCACTGTGCCCCTCTTCCTCATGGGCCATTCTATGGTCCGCTCAGCCTACTTTACATCTTCTGGCTGCGTTTTTACAAGTCGCGGTTGGTTTGGTTTAGGGCGGTGCATTGGTACTGTCGTTCGCGACGCGTCCCAACACACAGGACAGCGTTTCGCAGCTGTCGGGAATCATTGCGTCAAGTCCCTGTATTCGCCTCACTAAACCCCCAATGAGCATCACACGCCGGCTCGGCAGCTTCGCACGCGCCATACTTCCGAACCAGAACATACCAGCGTCCGTTGATAGCAAGGTACATCGCTTCCTCCCCTGACATGTTATATTGCGTACCCCGCTCAACCCCCGCGTGCACCACCCAGTACTTGTCTCACGACCCCGATGTAGTCAAGGACAATGAAACGGACAAGCTCATCCGCCGCAGTGTGTCCCTTCGTGCAGTCGATGACATGTTGAGCAGGGTATGCCAAGCATTCTAAATGCCGTTTGAAGGTTTGATATGAATGTTGCTTAGGGCGAGAACCTGATTATTAAGGATTACAAGAAGTGGCCCACCGCTCTCCCTGTACGATTCCACGTTTGACCATGCTAGTTTGATGAACTAATGCACTATAGGTCCTGATTGTGCATGGTACGGAGGACTTGGTATGCAGAATTTTGCCCAGAATCATGAGCTCCGCACTTGACACGTGATTCTACAGGTCTGCTCAGTCGAGGCAGCAAAGTTATTCGTCGAGAAACTCCCCGCAAGCAACAAGAAAATCTCACTTTACGACGTTCGTTCCCTCTTTTACGCATTTAAAATTGTCAGAAGATATTATGTTTAACCATGTGCTCTAGGGTGGTTATCACGAGCTTCAAAACGAGCCAGACGGCGTCAAAGAAAAGTTCACGGATGAATGTGCCACATGGGCTGAAGAGCACTTCTTTACGAGTGCTGAGGACACTACCCAAGCCAGACTCTGATTTGATCGTAGGGGAGGACCCGGCATTGCTCGCACGCGTTTAGACATTTGCCTTTTCTCTCTTTGTTGCCATTACCTTTATCTATTTTTTTGGTCTCGGTTCGTTTTCCGTGCGACTATGGAAAGTATGTGCATTCTCGATATGTAAACTAGTAGAATACCTACAAGCCATCATTCTACAAAAGTAGAATTGGTCTCGTGGGCACAGTAATTCAGTAACCCGCTGCGCCAGGTGCGCTCGTGCCTTCGCGTCGCAGACGCAAAAGCACGTCACGGAACCGTGATAGCTCAGTCGTGCCCGGCCCTGCGCGTGCAAGGGTCTTGCTTTGCGAATTTTGTAGTTCGACGAGCTCGCAGATGCGATCCCATGTAGTGCCACGGGAGAGAGAATCTGTCAGTTCAGTGAGGTATTTCTCTTCCGAATCTCTGTACCAGCTTCAATCAGCAAAAGTATGAGGCTAAGATAGAGCCACTTACTTGTTGTCGCGGATCTGGCGCTTGCGCTTTGCATTATAATCTTCATAAAATTGGTCAATTGACCGCTCAGCCTTCGAAATAGTCTCTTGTCGGCGGGCCTTGGACCTCTCGTCGCGTGCTTTAATCTCCTCATCCTGATGCTCGCGCCATAGCCTGTTGAAATCGACAGTTAGCTCACCTCATGTAGGCTCAAAAGACCACGAGAAGAAGAAAAAAAAAGGACGCACCGGATGACCTCAGGCTCCTCCGCATCAATTGGTTGGTTCAGGATTGGAGTTGCTGAGAGAGCCGATGGCTGTGGGCGCGGCGCAAAAGGAGGGACAGCACCAAATGTGGGTTGAGAGAGGGGTGGGTTGGTTGCCTGCTGTCATTGTCGTCAGTATTCGGGTCTTGTGCGCCTTGAGGCGGACATGGGCACAGCATGCCCGCAACATGCTGCACGTCGTACCTGGGGTATATCGAGTTCCGGGAACTCGCTTTCGAATTTTCCGATTTCGTCGTCTGTGTCTGTGTCGTGGCCTGTCACCCGTACTTCCCGCGTGGTGGGCGTGGGTCCGCCGAAAGCGTCCAAGTCGAAAGGACCGGCGGGGGGAGGGGTACGTGAGGGAGGAGTGGTGAAGGAAAGGATGTCGCCCTCGCCTTCGAGGGATATATCTGGGAAGGCGGATGCAGCGCGGTCAAAGTCGATATCTGCGTCGTCGAGGAGGTCGGCCATGGCTGTTGTCTAACGAATAGAAACGTAAGCGGTGGCACCGTGTTCAGGCGTGGGAATAACGCGGGAGACAACAACCCGGCTACCCGGGTCCAAGAACGAACTGCGCCTGGCCGTCGCTGGCAGGCAGATGACCACTCCCACCTCGTGTTGGGTGAAATCAGTTCGGTATGTATACCCACCCCACCCACTCCCATTTTAGCCTTGTCTTACTCATTCACTCATGTTTCGACTCTTGAACTGGATCCCAGGTTGTCGCAGTCCCCGCTACGTCAAGTATTCTTACAGTGACTCGGAGAAGGGCTCTCCGCTCATCCCTGAGATCACTAGCCCCACCTTTTCACACGCGGCACCATCTGTTCGCCCTATCCCAGAAAGTCGTTATCAAAGACGGCTCATCGACGAGGATTTTTATCCTGTCCGCAAAGAATTCTCTTATGACACAACCAAGTACAGACGGTATCCGATGAACGATGAGTCGTTCGAAGTGCTCGCCAGTCCGCCGCCCGACACCTCACCACGGCCTCGTGTTTTGCGCCGAGGGACTTCACGAAGGTCTCACAATAGCGTGGCGAGCTCCCCAACCAGTTACAATCACAGCTCCCAGAACAATGCTGCCAGACGTCGACGCATTGCCGACGAAACTCTCAACGCAATCGAGCGTGGAGAAATACAGTTCCAGGGCTCCACTTATCGTTTCCGTGACGTCGTTTCATACTCAATAGATAACACAATATTCTTCCCTCCTGATTCACCTCTTACCACCTGGTCTACCTCTGCGCCACCCACGCCCTCCAGGTCGCCAGCGCAACTGGAGCTTTGTGAAGGCTCAACGTTACAACGTGCCCGCGCTCTCCTGCAAGAACTCAACGCAAATGCAGCGAGTACCGGTGAGAGCCCGGCTCGAATCGGCGTGCTCAGCTTTGCCAGCGCGACCAAACCTGGTGGTGGGTTCCTCTCCGGCGCACAAGCTCAGGAAGAGTCCCTCGCTCGTGCGTCGACACTGTACACATCCCTCATCACCCCGACAGCAAACCAGTTTTACGAGCTTCACAAAAAGGACCGCCGCAGTGGCTTCTATTCTCATGCCATGTTATTTTCGCCCTCGGTGATCGTCCTCCGCGACGATGCAGGTGCATGGGTTCCGCCATATCAGATCGAGGTTGTCACATGCGCGGCTGTCAACGCGGGCGTTGTACGTGAGCGCGCCGGGGAAAGTCCTAGCCGAGACTCGGACGTCGGGGCACGAATCGAGAGCGTCATGCGCGAGCGCATGGCGCGCATCCTGTTTCTCTTCGAGCAGCAAGGCCTTCGAAATATTGTGCTCGGCAGCTTCGGCACAGGCGTATTCCGTAACGATGTCAGCATGATTGCTGATATCTGGTTCGACTTGTTGGCAGAGGGGGGCGCTCGGTTCATGCACTCCTTTGATCGTGTCGTATTCGGGATCATCGATAAGCGAACGGCAGAAAGATTCAAGGCGGTTTTTGAGAGCCGAATTGAGGTACAAAATTCGACGGCGTGGGGCCAAGAAAGCTCGTTTGGGACACCCCGTACAGTGTTGCGGGTTGTGGACTGATGTGGTACCTCAATGCCCTTGATCTCTATGCGCATACCCCTCATATGTAGGTGCTTTGACCCAATCTGCGCTCTTACAAGGTTTCACAAAGTTTGCACAGGTTATAACCGTCTTATCCCGCATTGAAGTATTGTTTTGTAATGTACTTATCGTAGCTCATCTCGTGCATCTGGCTAGCTTCTCACCTTGACCCTGGTTAGTCTCCGTATTGTATCTTACTGGGGCCGGCTCTCCCTTGTATACTCTCACGCATAGTTACGCACAGGAGATTTTACCTTCAGACATTGGGAGAATATAATTTTCAGACTCAATTTTCACCAAGAAAGTGCTCTTAAGACGTATCGGATCAAACTCGAAAGGAACGGCAACTGTGACAATGCGAGCTCTGTATGAAAACTCACGATCTTTCAGCCCAATATGCAGGAGGTTGAAGCAGTAAATGGCATAATTCAGAATGTTTGTACGTTGGCGCACACCGCCCGCGTATTTCGCTATCCCCATACGTGGGTCCGACCGTACCTGCTACTGTCAAAGGCTTGATAGATAAGACCATGGCATGCTTCTTCACAGAACGGGTCATGGGTCTCGGTCTCGACATGCGCCATGAGGCGCATGCTCTAGTGACGCCGAGACCCACACGTGGCGTCTCAGAACCCTTCCACGCTCGCACCTCGTTTACCCAAGTTCTCGCGCAGCAACTAAGTGAGCGCAAAGTTCTAAGCATCTAGGATGTTATGCTGGCAGGTTTCTGATTGCGCAGCATGGTTTCCGCGGACTAAACGCTGGATACATATCGATCGATATGCCCCTTCTGGAGCCCCGCCCCTGGAATAAGCTGTTCAGAGTCCCTATCCTTGGCTTCATCCTGACCTCGAGCTCGAGTGCACACAACGCCCCTAGCGCGCGAGTTGCATCAAGATTATCGGCTGCAGCCCAAAACCCTCCATTCTTTTCTTCCTCCTTATCGCTAATTTATACACATATGCATCGATCCAGGAAACAACACTGTCCAAGGCAGATTGTGCGGTTTGTACGGGGTAGCACAGTATGCGACGCTCTCGGACTTCGGCCCTGGGTTCGTGAATTGAGGATGCCCTCCCACTATCGCCATGGATCTACGGCGTAATGCATCTTTCGGTCGCGTAGCCCGAACTCGGGCCTTCATGGATGCGGCTGCGGAAGCCATGCATGCGCCTTTCAGCCATTTCGGGCTCGGTTGTCTCCCTGACGTCAAGGCGCAGATCGCTCCAACTTCCTGTACTGTGCTGCTGCTGGGCGCCTGGTGGCGAAAGCAACAATCTCTCTTTCCTAATTCGTCTATATGGGAGAGACGCCTCGAGGTCATGCGCGTGCCTCGCGTTCACCGCAGAGAACAAGGCGAATCCACCGACGGACCATGAATGCGGATGCGCATTTGGAACATATTGTTTACGCCACTGCTGCGGCTAGAGTAACAATTGGGGAAGATGGGGGTGCGGGTGCCACCTGCGTCGCTGGCACCGCCGCAATCCTGCTACCTGGAGTGGTAGGCGCTTCTCCCACCGACTGGGACATCGTGACCGTATCGATCTTCTTCCATAGCTCAAGTCGTCGTATTCGGGCCTCTCCAAACTATCCGCAGTTCCGCAGAAACGGTATTGTACTCCTATTATGGTTAAGTTGTGCCCGATTCTCCGTAACATCGGCGTAGTGCTCACGAGAGCAATTCGTCAGGGTGTATAAAAGCGTTTTATGGTTGGCGGGAATCGTTCATCACCTTCGCTCTTCACCGTGAAGAGAAAATTACATCGGGATGCACACAAAACAAACTTCACCCACCCGTAGCGTGTCCACTTCAAGGAGACATCATGATAAAGAATACTTCTTAACCGAAGGAGATGTCGTCTTCAAGGTATGTAACCACGCTTGCACCCTGTCATTCTCTATTTAATGATTTTGTTCCCAGGTGGAGAACACTCTTTTTCGAGTTCACAAGTACTTCTTTTACCGGGAATCGCCCTACTTCAAATCCTTGTTCGGATCACCCTCGATCCCATGTAACGACCCACCTGGTTCGTCGGAAACGAACCCGATTGTGTTAGAAGATCCAACGGCTGAGGCCTTTTCGGGCCTGTGTTGGGTTTTCTATAACCCGTAAGTATTCATCACAGTCACATTACTAGTCTATTGACTACGTTTTACCCCTACCGAAGGAACTATTCCATATATACGACCACTGTAGACAAGTGGGTCAACATCTTGGCACTAGCCCAGGAATGGGGGTTCAATCAAGTCGAACAGCTCTGCGTTCGAGAGTTGCAGAAAATGTCGATCCCACCGGTCGACAAAGTTTCCATTTATCAAGCATTTCGCCTTGATCGGTCACTCTTGGCTGAATCATTTATAAATCTAACCACCCGACCGGAGCCACTCGACCTCGGAGAGGCAAAAAGGTTGGGAATTGAGACTACCCTTCAAATTGCGCGGGCCCGTGAACTTTCGCGTGGCTCCAACTCCGGGACCCGACCATCTGCCATCCGACTGAATGATCCCGAGCTTCGCTCGCTCATTCGGGATGCGTTTAGTCTCGAGGAGGAGCCATTATTTGATTCCTCGGTAGGTGATGCTTTCAGTTAATGAAGACCTTTCTGATATTTTCTGTTGTCGCACTTTGAAGACTGCCAGTGGTCCGCCGCCGCAACCGCCGCAACCGCAACCGCAAACACAGCCGCCGAATGCCCCAATCGGCGACACCAGCACACCGAGTCGCAAAACCAAGAAGTGAACGGGTTTCATGGAAGTCGGATCTGTGGGAGGTTTATTGCTGTTGCCATATTATGTTGTAAACAGTCGATGACGTTTTGTTACGTATATTACTCTCACAATCGGACTGAAAGTTGAGTATGATTCGAGGCTAAGAACTGGGCTCCGAGCAGCTTGCCCGTAATCTTCAAGTTTTGCCCCTAGACACGTAAGTAGCAGGGAAGAGCAGAGCAGGCACTGCAGTTTGTGCAAACTTGGTTATTCTCAGGCGCGTCGTTCGGGTAGCGCCAGTGATCATGTCCACAAATTCCGAACTTGACCAGGACCTGCTTGTCTGGATCCGAGTTTGGCTGATGGGTGCGGCCATCGTCGCCGCTCGAATCCAAAATTGGGCGCACCATCCACGCACATTCAAATACGTACAACTTGCAGCTAAGCGACGGCCTCATGTCGCGTTGAGCACGGATCTTTTCTACTACCATTCTCTTCCTACCCCCCTCTTTTACAGCACTCTCTTCTTACGACCCCAACGGCCCCGTAACGCTCTCATCTTTCTCCCCTGGAAATCATGGACTCCACGGTCAACCACAAACAGGGCAGTCAGCGCGTCCTGCGCCACGCTGAATATTACATTCAGAGTGGAGACATCATCTTCCGCGTACGTGGCTCCATTATAGGCATCGTGTCGGCTCCTGACAGTAATGTGTCGACAGGTGGAGGATTCCCTATTTCGAGTACATCGCTACTTCTTCACGCGCGAGTCGGCATTCTTTCGCAACAAGCTACCCCACCCACCTCCCCCAGGGGAATTCACAAAAGGCACCTCTGATAGCCAACCTTTTATTCTCGAGGATGCACTCGACGTTGATTTCGAGCGCTTTCTCTGGGTATTCTATAACCCGTGAGTTTGCCACATTTCTCCGCTTCGTTTTTCTTACCAATATGGAACAACTCGTAGAAAATATTCACTCTACGATGCAACTGTCGAAGAGTGGACATCCATTTTAAAACTTGCGCACCAATGGGATTTCCACGGTGTCAAAGACCTTGCACTTCGCGAGCTCGAGCAGCTTACGATCCCTCCACTCCAAAAAATCGTCATTTATCACAGCTATGCGATTGATCGCCACCTCCTCCGAGAAGCATACACAGCATTTGCGATCCGTGATGAGCCCATCACAATTGAAGAGGGTCAAGAGCTCGGTCTAGAGACTGCTCTTCAACTCGCACGTGCCCGTGAATTTGTGCGGGCCCCAGCGAGTGGCGGTAAGAGAATCAAGGACGCACGTTCCCCTGTGAATGTAGAAAGTGCCGAACTTGATGTGCTCATCCGCGATATCTTCCGACTGCCACCGCACGACCAAGAACCTCAAGGTACACAACAGGAACCCACTGGACAAGGTACTAAGGCGGGTGATAACGGCGAACACCAGCCGGGCACCCAACCAAACGGAACGAGTTCCTCCGACCCAAGCTCAGTTCAAGGTAGGCATCGTCGGCACCTCACATCCGCTTCATTATGTACTAATTACTGATATAGGTACGGACGGTACATCCAAAGCCGTCGCTAATGGCCATGCAAACCACAGGCCTCGTAGCAGGGCAGGTACTCAAACGAATGGAACTCCGAAGGGACAGACAACCGGCCGAGTCAACGGTAAATGAAGCCGTGTTGACCCCCGCCCTTAGTGCTACGTGCTCTGGGGGCGCGGCATCAAAATGCCCAGTGAGGGGCGGTGAAAGATCGTAACAGTAGGGGTTTACCGAGGACGGAGCTATAGAGGAAGGAGGTGGCTAAAACTACGGCGGAGACAGCTTGGTTCTTCATAAGGATCATTTCTGAAAGGATGTTACTTAGAAGAAATGCCTGACGAACTAGTTCTGAGTGGCCGCAGTACATATGGCATCTTTCATGGTCTCGTACAGTAGCTGCATCGACCAAAGTGTTGGATCAGTCCGGTGATTCGGTAAAGCGGAGATCTAACATTTTAATCGCCGGCCCATCGTTGTTTTTCGCTCAGCTTCAACTCGTCTCGGGGCCAACATCATCTCTGTCACGAGAACTTGGGCTATGAATGTTCATGAGAACTGATCCCTAATCGGATTTACACCATTGCATTTCGCTCAGTATATCCAATGTGGTGATTATCGAGTAGCGATTGTCTTGAGCTCTTTGGAGATCATCGAGCGAGTTCAATACACATTGTAGCTGGCTCCCAGTGTCTCGTGTACGCATCCCAGTGCTTGCTCATTCCTTTGACTGCTCACCCACTATCACAGGATTCCAAATTTTAGTACTGGTTTACGATGGCAGGTTCATGGTTCATAATATCGCATTTGAAGGTCATAAACGGCCCCTTCAGCATCACAGTCGTACTTTCTTGGTGGCGCATGAATCCGTGACAAGATCCTACGTTCTCAGATGGTTTCCTATACCTTCTATGTTCGTTGTTCATAGCTTACGAATATTCCACAATGACCAAGACGGTGTTGGTGGTCCGGTATATTGATCGATCTGCTAATCACTAAAGAGTATTCCTCTTTCAACGCCGTATTGAGATTCAGGGACCCGGAGGCTGAGGAACAGGGAGGTATCTAGACTTGGGGCCACGGAGTTGGGTGTACAGTACGCAAGTTGTTGCGGTGCGTTTCCAACTTCCGACGAGTTACAGTAAGTCTGAGTCCATCGTGGACTCACTGGCATTTCATCGTCTGCCCCGCTTCCCATGCCCCTTGTTATTCCTTCTCGAAACCCACATCACCCTGATCTAGCCTTTGTAGCCGCGCGCAGCAATTGTTATCTCTGCTATTCTGGAATGCTTACTGCGAGAGTCTGTTTTTTTAAACGTGGGTACTCGCCATCGCCTTCCCATCATTGCCTGAAGAGCGCGATAATAACATTTCTGTGTACCCCACCCAACCTAGGGTTAACGATATCAGATCCAGGTTGGTGCGTGTGCCGTATTGAGTCTTCTGCCCCAAATCTTAACCCGATCGTGTCAGAGACCATACGGCTGGGACCCAGGACGTAGCGTCTGTATGGCCTCGATGGTGAAGCGCTACCCAGCGGGTCCCGTCAAATGATCCAGATCCTGTCTGTAGCCAGACGCCGGGATACCGCTTTGACTTTTCACTGGAGATGACGAACCAATTCGATGATGTATACCCCTAGCGTCACTTTTCTGGATAAAGCACTCGCAGCTGGAGCCGCATGGTGACCCCAGAAGTCAAGAAGTTGATGTCGACTCGGTCGTGTGATGTTGGGGTAGCCTGAAAGGAACTGCCAGCAGATCCACAACTGACATTGGACAGCTCACACCCTCTTCCTTTATTACGGATGCTGCTGCGGAGGCCATCTGGGCGTACCTTGGTCATGCCGAGCCCATTTACGTCCATCGATACTTCAAACTTGGAACGACACCGTCCGTCCAAAGCTTCCATCTTCGGTAATAAGAAGACTATGCTTCCAACACGCGCGCTGACATTAATACTTTTTATAACGGTTAGACGGCGTGTGCGATCGAACAATAAGCACGAGGTCTAACTACCCCGTACATGATTGTATTATCATTGTTGTTCCGCGATTCTTGGTGTATCCTCATGGCCTCGAGAGTGACCTGGACATCAAAATTGACTTGCGCCTTGCGTTCAATATCCATCGCAGGAAACCAGGGTTAGGCACGTGCCAATGCTGACCCCCCACACAGATATATACAGCGATGTAGATGACACTCAAAGTACGTCAACACGGACAATTCCCATCTCGTGCTCCTCCCCTTTGCTCCTCTCCTTTTTGCACTTTACATGCACCTTATTTCTCAAGCCACGAAACCATCACTGCCCTCAATGCCAGGAACTACCGCCAAAACGAATTCAAGCACCGACAACCGTCAACAACATGGTCAATATTATATCACTGGAGCAGATCTCATCGTCCGTGTACGTGGATTTCCGATCGAGTATCGTGTCGTTGCGTTGTCTGAGGCGGAGGCCAACAGGTGGAAGACACGCTCTTTCGCATACATCGCTATTTTCTCAGACGCGATTCAGCGCATTTTCGCGCCAAACTTCCTCACCCACCGTCACCTGGGGATTCTCTCAAGGGCTCGTCGGACAGCGACCCTCTAATCCTCGAAGATGCACTCAAGGTCGACTTTGAGCGCTTTCTCTGGGTCTTCTATAACCCGTAAATCTTCATCCATACACTTTCTCGCCCCATCTAATTGTCGCTGCAGAAAATACTCCCTTTACGATGCCAGTGTCGAGGAATGGACGTCGATTCTGAAGCTTGCCCATCAATGGGACTTCATCGAGGTGAAGGCATTGGCAATCCGAGAACTCGAGAATCTCCGGATACCCCCACTGCAAAGGGTCGCACTTTACCAGAAATACGCGATCGATCGAAGCCTTCTCAGGCCGGCATTAACCGCGCTCACCATCCGCGACGAACCAATCACCATTGACGAAGGCCGGGAGATTAGTCTGGAGACCGCGTTGGAATTGGCAAAGGCCCGCGAAATCGCGCGGTCCCCTGTTTTCAGCGGCAAGAAGGGAAACCCGCGCTCTCCAGTAAATCTTGCTGGAGTCGAGTTGGACACGCTTATCAAGGACATATTCAACTTGCCATCGTCCACTAAACCTGATCCCTCGACATCTCAAACATCTACAGGTCGCGATAATACTCAACCCAACACCCAGACAGGAGGGACTGGTTATAATTCGCATCAATGTGAGTTTACTAATGAGTGATTATCCTCCCTTCTTATGCTCTGCTGACCTTGCCGCATACTTAGCCTCGGAGAGTCCTACCGGTCAGATGAATGGAACAAGCAATGGCTTGAACCACATACTGAATGGAATAGGAAAAAGTGGACTAAACGGGCGTCACACACAGAGATAAGTTCGACTCGTCCCCACCGCGTTGATCAAGTTGTCCGATGGCAAGGCGTAGTTAGTGCAGTTCTGAGGATCGGATTGAAAATCATAGGATGACACGTCTCGAATCACTTCGACACATAGAAATAAACTCGCATGGGCAGCACCAGCATGGATTCGTACTAGCTGAAGACATTCTAAGACTGTTTTCATTACTGAAACCAAGTGAGGAATCGCGTTGTCAAGTTGAAAGTGCTCGTCGTGATTATCAGCTATCAACGGAATTGAACGAGCGCTGCGAAGCTTACTGTCGACGCAGTTGGACGCCCCTGACTGGCTGCGGAAATTCATCAGGCTGAATACTGTGCTGCCGCAGCCCTCATGAGGATGCCGCATTGCAGGCAATTTTGGATTGACCACTGCGAGGTGACTGCCGGGTCATCCATGTTCAAGTCCTCTTTCGTCTAGTCCTCTTTCGTCTTCTCGATCGATCTGCTATCACCCCTATATCATTGACAAATTCCGGCGCAGCAGAACTTCCTGTTTTCTGGCGCCGTAATTTCTGGAAGTGGGTGATCGTAGAGGCGCAACCCCATCACCTGATAAGTCATCGAATCTATCGACGTGTAGAAAAATACCCTGTACGTACTACTCGCCGTCGCCAAGAATCAAAATATCTCGTGCATGTCAAGGCAAAGGATTGGCGATAGACTCGGTGCTGAAGGAATTCCTTCGCCGCCACGGCGAGGGATTTCCGGTCAACCATCGGCCGTACAGATATGCTCAAATCATACCAGCGTCACTGCATCGTCTCACGAGACTATTCCCAAGGATCAACTTGAATGCGGGACGGCCGCGCTGCTGGGTCATGCCTACCAATTGACCGATCGATGTTCGCCTATTTAGGGTGAGTTCCTAGTACGCAGATTCTGAACTTCCAAAGCGAATTTTCATAAAACGGACACATGTTTAGTTGGGAGGACCCAGTACAGTAGTTCCGTACCGTGGCACCGAGCGCCAGTCTTTCACGGAGCTCAGTCCCCGCTGCCCCTACGCTGGGATCGATGGTCCTCATGTCGGAGAAGCAACTCCGAGCAAGGAGGCCCA
>WNFQ01004155.1_pt1 | contig 13500 bp, 9 predicted proteins | sample 5400171 | NCBI WGS metagenome assembly WNFQ01 (sample SAMN13153356, study PRJNA577476) | soil metagenome | isolation source: 20 cm soil under Madrone tree | place: USA:California | collected 2016-06-14
TTGCGTCGATCGTTCCGTAATAACGCTTGAATGGAATCTCGCCCAAGACGGCCATCTCGCCCGAGCGTGTCTCGTGAAGGATTTTGCCTGGTTGTGCATCTTGCTCGGCGTTCTCTGCATCCGCTTGCGTAGCAGCCAGGTAGGCCAGAACGCCGCGCGCGAGGGTAGGATCGAACCACATGCACTGGAGCGCGGTAATAATTCCGTCTCGCCCAAATTCCGTGCTAAACCACGGAACACCAGCGTAAGGATACGGCCCATACGGAGTTTCGGTCCGCATCATTTCAAGATCGGCGAGCGAGCGATGCAACCAATCGTTGAATTGCTCATTTGAGGTAAAAATCAGAGGCTGCCGGGAATGCGCCGATTCCAGCGCGGTCGCCGCCTCCTGGACGACCCTTTCATAACAAGGCTTGATCTGCCCTCGTGAGTCAGCATCCACTTCGCATGCGATTACCCATCGATAACTGGCGTCCTCGCCAGGCTCGAGCTGAATTTGGTAGTTGGCCGCAGATTCGCTTAACCGAGTGGGCGGCGGATCGAAAACGATTCGCGTTCGACGAGGTCGTCCATCCAATCCCTCGTATGCGAGCACAACCTCATCCTGCGCAATTTTTGTCTCTAACCGACGGCCGCGGCGCTCCCGGATCGTGCCTCGCAATTCGAAAATGTCAGCGAAATCGGCATCGAATTCGATCGAGAAAGAAAAATCCATTGCCGTCCGTCCGTAGTTATGAATTCGAAGCCGCTCCTGACACGTTCTCTTCCACAAAATCTTCGAGCGAAAGATGTGGATTATGCCTCGCGGGACCGCTGTCTCACCGTTGCGAAATACGTCCGGGTTTGTTGAATCCACCGCCAAAACAGCATTGTCTTCCCTGACAGTGGAACTCAGCAACAGGGGCCGATCTTTCCCAAGCTTCAACGTCAAGCGGGACAAAAATCGGGTGTCCTGATAGTATATGCCAAGTTCGCCGGTACCGAATGTGTCGATGTCGCCGAACCGATCGAACACCGCGAACGTGTCTCCCTGTTTGAGAACGCGGGTACGAACGTCGATGCGAGATGACGACGAGCGAATGTAAAACGCGTCCCGGACGCGGATAACTTCCCTGGCCATTACACGAGCACCTCCAACACGTTGTTCTGCCTGTTGTTGATTAGTCGTTTATAAACCCGCACGTAACTACTAGCTCACGAGCAATTATTGTCGCTTGCCTTTAGACTTCGCGAACAACGTCGGTCGGATTTTTATCTTCACGCAACCCAAGGAAAACCGGCGCACGGAGTTTCCGATCGCGGGTCCACTCCGCAAATTTGATTTCGCAAACGAAAACTGGGTTTACCCAATGCATTTTGCGCATCATCGAAGGCGTGATGTCTTGAATCCATTGCCCATTTTGCTTTGATGGTAGATCGACAAAAGGGCAATGATCGCGCGCTTCTTTCTGAAATTTCTTGTACAAGATCGACAACGATTTTACAGTGAAGCCAGTGCCAACTTTGCCGGCGAAAGTGAGTTTCTTGTTCTCATAGTAACCAACGAGAATGGCACCGAAATATTTGCGAGACCCCTGCGGCGGCGTGTATCCGCCGATAACGAATTCCTGTTCGTTGACACATTTGAGCTTTATCCACGCGCCGCTTCTGCGCCCGGGTTCGTAAACAGAGTTACGTTGTTTGCCGATAATCCCTTCCAAGCCGCGGCGCTTTACCTCTTCGAGAAGTCGTTTGGCATCGCCGCCGATCGCGTCTGAGTAACGGATCGCGTCACTGGCGTCAGCGCAGAGTTTTTCCAGAGCGTTTTTGCGCGCCTCTAATGGCAGCGGAATCAGACTCTTGCCGTCGAGCTGGAGCAGATCGAAAGCGTAAAAATAAACTGGTGTCTTTCGCCCCTCCATCTCGCGTGCTTGCAGGAGTTGAAACGAAGAACGCCCCTCCTCGTCGAGCGCGACCACTTCGCCATCGATTACAAATTCACGCGCTGGCAAAGTTTTTATCGCTCCAACGATCTCGGGGAACCGCCCAGCCAATTCATTTTCATTTCGCGATAGCAGTGAAACTTTTTCGTCCCTTTTGACTCCGATCAGACGGATCCCGTCGAATTTGAGTTCGTAAATCCAATCGCCGGTCGCTGGTGGTTCCTCGACCAGCTTCGCTTTCATCGGCTCGCTGAAACGAGCTTTTGCCGAGGGTAAATTTGGTAGGGACGCTATTTTAGAGCGAGCGGTTCGGTCGACGCGCTTTGCGGCCGGCATGCGATGTGCCTGTCCTACAACCGCGTCTTTCGCCTTTTTTTTTATGGCGGCACGGACGCGCGCTTTGAATTGCGATGAGGAGCTCTCGTCTGCTTCGCGACCGGATTCCCACTCGGCATCGCGAGCTTCTGCGATTTGCTCCATTGTGCGTCCAGTTTTGACCGAATGGTTTTCCTTTTTTTTCGATATCGGTTTCGCATCGTCTCCCGTTTTCAGGATCAGCCACTGATTTTTTTCATCATCACGACCGCGAATTCGCACAAGTGTCCATTCGCCTTTTGCTTTTTCGCCTTCAAGAACGAGATGGAGCTTGCCTTCTTTAAGCGATTTCACCGGTTGTTCGCCATAAACGCGGTAATTCCCACGATCCCACACCATCACCGTGCCGCCGCCATATTGCCCCTCCGGGATAATTCCTTCGAAGTCTGCGTATTCGATCGGATGATCTTCCACTTCCACTGCGAGATGTTTTTCACCTCGTTTCCAGGGAAGCCCTTTGGGCAATGCCCATGATTTTAGCACGCCCTCCATCTCCAAGCGGAAGTCGTAGTGCAAGCGGCGCGCAGCGTGCTTTTGAATGACGAAACGCGACGCACCTTTGATTTTCTCGGGCAGTGGCTTGCCTCCGGCAGGCTCAGCTGTCTTCTTGAAATCCCGTTTCCGCTTGTATTCGGCCAGTCCCATTCCACGGCAACTTAACTGCGGATCAGCCGTGTGCACGCGACGTTGTGGAGGTTGCCTGTATCAAGCAGCCTATAACTACGTCCGGCGTTCGCAGCGGCGAACGCCGCTGCAACGGCCTACGCTTCACTCGGTAGCGCCTCGCCGACGAGATAGCGGACAAAACGGCGGATGATGATATTCTCGCCCAACTCGGAAATCTTGGCGTTGAGCAAATCCTTGATGTAAATTTCGCGCTCGGCTTCGATGAGATTGCCTGGCACATCTGCACGGCTGACGTAAAGCGGGTGGGCTGCCGCAATATGCAGTGTGATATCCTTCACGAATTCGCGAAAATTCTCGTTCCTCGCCACGAAGTCGGTCTCACAATTCACCTCCACGAGCACGCCAACCTTCCCTTGCAAGTGAATATAAGAAGCCACGACGCCTTCTTTCGTTGCACGCGAAGCTTTCTTTCCCGCGCTGGCAATTCCTTTAGTCCGCAAAATCGTCTCCGCTTTCTCCAGATCGCCGCCGCTCTCCACAAGAGCGCGCTTGCAATCCATAAAACCTGCGTTGGTCTTCTCGCGGAGCTGTTTAACTAGTTGGGGATCGATCTCAGCTGTTGTCTTCATTAAGTGATAAGAGTGTTAAAAGAGAATCCAGCGCAGGTTAACTATCAACCATCGGCTATTGGCTATTGGCTGGCTACGCTGAAACGCCAGCCATTTCGACTTGCTCGCGGATTCGCGCTTCGTTGCTTGCCGAAACAATAGCATCCACGAGCTTCTGCAGAATCACGCGAATCGCGCGGATCGCGTCGTCGTTGCCAGCGATCGGGTAATCGATGATGTCTGGGTCCGCATTCGTGTCCACGATGGCAACCACTGGAATCCCAAGGCGCCGCGCCTCGTTCACGGCGTTTTGTTCACGAATCGTATCGATCACCACGAGGACGTCGGGCAATTGCGACATCTCGATTATGCCCTCGAGATTGCGCCGGAGCTTTGCCGCCTCACGATTAAGAGCAGCCAGTTCCTGCTTGCCCATCTTCTTGTATTCGGGTGATTTCTCGATTTCTTCGATGTATCTCAGTCGCCCGATGCTCTTGCGAATGGTCGCGAGGTTGGTCAATGTGCCACCCAGCCAACGCTGATTGACGTAAAACTGACCGCAAGCCAAAGCAGCCTCCTTTATCGCTTCCTGCGCCTGTTTCTTGCAACCAACGAATAAAATTCTGCCTCCACGGCGTGTGACTTCCTGCAGAAATTCCGTGGCCCGCCGAAGCTGGAGCACGGTTTCGTCCAAATTAATGATGTAAATCTGATTGCGCTGTTCGAAGATGAACGCCTTCATCTTCGGATTCCAGCGCTTCGTCTGATGCCCAAAATGAACACCAGCTTCCAAAAGCTCAGGTACTAATTCTGTTGTATCTGCCATAGGAGAAAATCCGCGAGAGGGGAACTTCAGAGCGGGACGGTGAAGATGCTACAGCAAGCGTCGATGTGCAACCTGAAATTCAGCGTTATTACTGCCTTCACTAAGTGCCGTATTGGGATTCGTGGTAAAGGGCTTTGGATGTCTGTCTGTCGCGCCTTGGGACGCAAGACGTGATCGGGTTCGAGATTGACCCGAAGGGCGTGTCCTTCTTCCCAGAAAGATGTGGATCAGCAGCAAGATCGGCAAAACCAGGCCGATAGCGAGATGAATCCAACTCGTCCACGCACGCAATCTTTCGCCGCCCGCGTAATAAAGGCCGTAGCCGGTGATGGTCAAAACAGCGAACGCACTCAGAAACACCGAGCCGTTTGCGCAGTTACGGCCCGCGCGCCATGCGAATCTCACGTGGCCATTCAACAGCATGCCGATCAATACCAGAATCGCCATCGCGGCCGCGCCATGGATCTTCATCGCCCAGCTTTTCGCGCTTGTTTCAAAATCGCCCGGCGACACAGCCAGATAGTTCCAATATGTCCACGCGACGCCGCTGAAAAAAAGCAGCGCTACCATGGCGTAGAGAAAATATCTCTGCAAGTGCTTCAATCGAATCGAGTCTGGTCGCGGGTGTCGCATGGCGAGTGAAACATCCAGGATGGCGTACCATTGCGCTCAAGCAACAGCGCGTCTGCACGATACTGCGCCACCAAGCCCGCGGCTTTTCCACGCAGCGTAAAAACAAGTTTGGTCAGTGCATCCGCTATCATGCATTCGGCAGCCGCGACGGTCACGCTGATTAGTTCGCAGGCAGATTGACCAGTACGTCCGTCGAGTATTGGGCCCACATACTTGCCGCGATATTTTCGACGCTCGAAATAGACTCCCGAGGTTGCCATGGCACGCTCGCGCAGGCGCACCGCCCCGGCAGTGCGTGTCGGCTCGGCGGGATGACGCACATAAACAACCTCCGAAGCCGATCCAAATGTTCGCAGATCACCGCCGGCGTTTACGATTCCGGCCGTGACAGAATTATTTTTCAACGCTGCCACAGCGCGATCAACCGCAAAGCCCTTAGCAATGCCTCCCAGATCAACGATCAGCCGGCGGCGGAATCGAACGTTGTATTCATCGTCGAGAACGATGTCGCGCCAGCTCCCGCCACTACAAAGCCGCGTGTCAGGTCTCGGAAGATAATCCCATTTCACGAGTTGCCGGGCCATTGTGATGTCGAAAACGCCATCGCTTTTACGTGAAAATTCCTGTGCGGATTTCAAAACGCGCCATGTCCATGGATGAACTTTGACCGGGCGGCGCGAAGCGTGGCAATTCATTCGGGCCACATCGCTGGTAGGATCGTGAAAACTCATCAGCCGCTGCACTTTTTCCATCGCGGTGAAGGCGCAATCGATATCGCGAGGCGATCCCTGGCATGCAATCTCCACAAGCGTGCCGAGTAATGGGCGGCAGCGACGAATTTCAATGCCTGAGTGCGATCTCATAAAATGCCAGAAGGCGTTTCACGCCGTCGGTGATGTGCCGGCAACTCAAAGTTGCTCCACTGATGTTCTTGACATCGCTATCGAGTTTAAGCGTGGATTTGCTGGTCTTTCCCACAAATTGGGCTCGCCATTTTTGATCGCGAATCTGGCCTCCATAAGTCTCGCGATAATCCATGATTTCAATCTGCTTGACCGAACCGTCGAGATTGAGTCCGGCCGCATAAGTGATGGATTCATGTTTGCCGACAACTTCATCGACGATAAACCAACCACCGCCACTGACGCGCCAGACCTGCTGCTCGTCATGCAAGACGCGGACGCTGCTGGCCTGCTCAATGGCTTTGCGTTGAACGCTCGTCAGCTTTACCGGCGCCGCCGTGAATGATTTGCCGGGAAAAATCGCCTGCTGCGCTTGATCGACGGTGAGGTATCGAACGGCAAACGCGGATGGTGCGATCAGCGCGGAAACAGGCAGCGCGATGAATGCGAACTCCGATTTCATCACGCGCTAGAAGTTAATTCCCATTCTGAAGCGCACGTAGTATTTTTCATGCTCGTCGCCAAAGATGTAGCCGTCGTGCGCGGCAAACTCCTTGTTATCGTGACTAAACGCCTGTCCGATTGGTAACTGATGAAGGAATCCAAGGGTGGCCCACCAGCGTTCGCCGCCATAATGAATCGTCGGTCCCAAAAAGTAGGCTGAATGCTCGTGAACCGTGGCATCGGCAAATTCGTGATGATTCCAAAATTCCAAACCTGCTGACCAATTGCGCACGAAGCGGTAAGAAAGTCCGGTGAACCATTCGAACATGCCGTCCCGCGCGTAGCCGCCACCGTCCTCCTTTTCGAATTCGAGTTCGTAATTGACGTTTAACGCCCAAACAAGCCGGTCTTCGAGCCAGTTCTTTTGCAGCAGAATTTTCCATTCCAATTCCGTTTCCTGATCACCCACCGATGGTTCGAAATAAAGCGCGAGACCGAGCGGATCCTTGTAGGGACTCAAGAGCCGATAAATTCCTTCCAGAGAGACCGACTCAAAATGATAACTGTCGAACACCGTCGCCGGATTGTGTCCGGCGTGTACATCTTCACCGCCGGTTACGTAAGCGCCGCGCAAACGATTGCCAGGATGCGCTGGATCTTCAGCCGGAACATCATCATTCGCGTGGACATAATGATGGTTGAGATAGATCGCGAGCTGGAAATTATCCGTCACGCCATATTCGAACTCCTCACGAAAATCGATAACGCTATAGCTACCATGCTCCTTTTCCCAACGGGTGGTAATCCATTGTTCACATTCGCCATGACCTTTCGGAGTCAGGTCAGTCGTGTAAGTCCACGAAAAGATCGCTTCGTGCCCGTGCGACGGGGAAACAGCAACCAAAAGAGCAGCGACAAAAGTTAATCCGAATTTCATTGCGACGATGCATAACACGCAACGATAAATGTTGCTGCCGGAGGTTTGCCAATTTTTGACGCTGAATTGCAGCGCAATTCAAGGTGCGCCACAGCAATGCGCCGCTAATGGGAATTCCGCGAGTCTTTCTCGACGTACCTCGCCAGGATCCACAAAAGATCCGAAAGGCGATTTAGGTAGCGCAAAATCTCGATGTTAAACTCCGAGTCACTGGTGCTCAAACCGGCGATGTGCCGCTCGGCGCGGCGGCACGTTACGCGAGCAAAATCAAGAGCGGCAGACATCAATGTTGCCCCGGGAATCACCCAGTCCTTCGGATAAAGCGAATCGTCTTTCTCGAGACCGACAATCACGGCGGTGACCCGGTCGACCATCGCTGCTGTGGTAAGTTGAAAACCATCTTTGACGAAACGCTCCCGATCCTTTTGCGCCGTTGCCAGTTCTCCCATGAGAACGATTAAGTCTTTTTGTACGGCGAGAATTTCTTCTGAAATAAATTTGTCAGTCGAAACGGACCTGGCTAAGCCTAGGGCTGCAGTCAGTTCATCAACACAGCCATACGCGTCGACGCGTGAATCACCCTTCGATACGCGATGGCCGTACATCAGAGACGTTTCGCCTTTATCGCCCGTTTTGGTGACGATCGACATGGCGATTCTAGGTGGAGTATTGGAGCGATAGAGTAAGAGAGTAAGGGGATTTGTTGTCGCCCATTACTTCATTACTCCGCTGCTCCCAGAGCTTACCCGATGGCCGGCTGTGGCTCGGCTTCTTCCATCACCGGTGCACCAATTGGCTCACCTTTTTCTACCAACTTGATCTCGCGGTGCTCGGGGAAACCGGTACCGGCGGGGATCAAGTGACCCATGATCACATTTTCCTTGAAACCGCGCAGCCTATCCACCTTACCCAGTGTAGCCGCTTCTGTAAGAACACGAGTTGTATCCTGGAATGAAGCAGCAGAGATAAAGCTGTCCGTCTCGAGTGAAGCCTTCGTGATGCCGAGTAAGACGGGAACGGCTTCTGCCGGCTTACCACCCTTCTCGACGACCTTCTTGTTTTCCTCCTCGAAATCGAGCTTGTCGACCTGATCGCCCCAGAGCAACGATGTATCGCCAGGATCGGTAATCTTCACTTTTCGCAACATTTGACGCACGATGATTTCGATGTGCTTGTCGTTAATCTCCACACCCTGCAACCGATATACCTCTTGCACTTCATTGACGAGGTGCTCTTGCAAATCCTGCGGTCCGCAGACCTCGAGGATTTCATGGGGAACGACAGGTCCCTCGGTAAGTTGCTGACCCTTCTTTACGAAATCGCCCTTAAACACGATAATGTGTTTGTTAAGCGGGATTAGGTGTTCTTCCTCCGCTCCGGTGTCGGGATCCTTCAAAATCAAGCGTCGCTTTCCGCGAACGGTGCCGCCCATCTCAACAACGCCGTCGATTTTTGCAATCTCCGCCGCATCTTTTGGCCGACGCGCTTCGAATAATTCCGCCACACGCGGCAGACCTCCAGTAATATCTTTGGTCTTTGCTACCTTCCGGGGCGTCTTGGCCAGTAGCGCGCCACCACGCACCTTTTGGCCTTCTTCCACGATCACGTGGGCGCCAGCCGGGATGGAATAACTCGCGAGTACCTCCTTCTTGTCATCCACGATAACGATTTGTGGATGCAAATCCTCTTTGTGCTCAATAATAACGGTGCCCATCAGGCCGGTCGCCTCATCGACGTCGCGTTTGATCGTGACACCGGCGATCATATCGCGGAATTCGATCTTGCCACTTTTGTCGGTGAGAATAGGCACATTGTATGGATCCCATTGAACGAAGGTTTCGCCCTTCTTAACCGAGCCTCCGTCACCTTTGGAGATCATTGATCCGATCACCACGTTGTAACGCTCGAGTTCGCGGCCTTCTTCGTTGTGCACACTGATCGAACCGTTCTTGTTCAAAGCGATCCAACTGCCGTCGAGCGCCTGCACTGTCCGCAAGTCGTTGAAGCGGACGGTGCCGTCGTTTTTGGCCTTGATGATTGGTTGCTTGAAGGTCTGGCTGGCGGTGCCGCCGATGTGGAACGTGCGCATCGTTAATTGTGTTCCCGGCTCGCCAATCGATTGGGCTGCGATAATCCCTACCGCTTCGCCAAGCTTAACGAATTGGCCCGTAGCCAGATTGCGCCCATAGCACATTGCGCAGACGCCCCGGCCACACTCACAGGTAAGAACCGAACGAATCTTCAAGCTCTCGACGCCCACTCGCTGAAGATCCGCAGCGATCTTTTCATCGATCAACTGATTCGCTTTGACGATCTTCTTCTTTTTGTCCACCGGATCAGCGATCGTTTCGCAGCTTACGCGTCCGATAATGCGCTGACCAAGATCGACTACTTCTTCGTCGCCCTCGTAAATTGAGCGCACTACGATGCCGTTTACAGTGCCGCAGTCCTGTTCATTGATAATGACGTCCTGTGCAGCGTCGACCAGTTTGCGCGTTAGATAGCCGGAGTCAGCCGTCTTTAGCGCGGTGTCAGCAAGACCCTTGCGAGCACCGTGTGTAGAAATGAAATACTCGAGCACGCTCAGCCCTTCGCGGAAGTTCGATGTGATCGGTCGCTCAATGATTTCACCTGAAGGTTTGGCCATCAAACCGCGCATACCCGCGAGCTGACGGACCTGCTGGCGGTTGCCACGTGAACCGGAATCGACCATCAAGAAAACAGGATTCAACTCCTTGCGGCCGTCATTGTGTTCCAGAGTGCGGAACATAGCACTGGAAATTTCGTCACCGGCGTGCGTCCAGATATCGATAATCTTATTGTAGCGCTCGCCATCGGTGATGATGCCTTTGCGATATTGCTGATCAACCTGTCGAATCTGCTTATAGGCGTTTTCCAGCTCGGTCTCTTTTTCTTTCGGAATGATCATGTCCGAAATCCCAATGGAGATGCCAGCTTTGGTGGCCTCGGCAAAGCCGAGCTCTTTTAATTTGTCCAGCGTCGCGACAGTTTCGGCTGGTCCTGCAATTTGATAACAGCGCCAGATGATGTCGCTAAGTTGCTTCTTGCCGGCGGGTCTGTTGAAAAATCCAAGCTGCTTGGGCCAAATCTCATTAAAAACGACGCGACCCGAGGTGGTTTCGATCGTTTTGGCTTCAGCATTTCCATAGATCGTTTGCTTACCGAAATCCGGGTTCTTAATCCGGATACGGTCATGTGCGCGAATGCTTCCTTCTGCCATTGCGAATTCTACCTCGGCCGCATCGCCGAAGAGCGGGAGCCGCTGGCCATCTTTAGCGCCGCGAGGGTTCTGGGTGAGATAGTAACAACCGAGGGTGATATCCTGGGAAGGCGTCGTGATGGGTTTGCCACTGGATGGGGAAAAAATGTTATTCGGCGCGAGCATTAGCATGCGTGCTTCCATCTGGGCCTCCACCGAGAGCGGTACATGCACTGCCATCTGGTCCCCGTCGAAGTCCGCATTGTAAGCTGTGCAAACCAAGGGGTGAATGCGAATGGCTTCGCCTTCGATCAATTGCGGTTCAAAAGCCTGAATGGACAATCGATGTAGAGTGGGCGCGCGATTGAGCAGCACCGGATGACCTTTGGTCACTTCATCGAGAATGTCCCATACCTCGGGCGTCTGACGCTCGATCATCTTTTTCGCGCTGCGCACCGTGTGCACGTAGCCCAAATCTTTCAGCCGCCGGATAATAAACGGCTCGAAAAGCACCAGCGCCATCTTCTTCGGCAATCCGCACTGATGCAGCTTTAGCTCCGGGCCGATCACAATTACGGAGCGGCCTGAGTAATCGACGCGTTTGCCAAGCAAATTTTGACGGAAACGCCCACCCTTGCCCTTGAGCATGTCGCTCAGGGACTTCAGAGGCCGATTCCCGGCGCCGGTTACAGCGCGACCGTGTCTGCCATTGTCGAACAAAGCGTCCACCGCTTCCTGCAACATCCGCTTTTCATTCCGAATGATGACGTCCGGCGTCTTAAGCATGAGCAGGTTTTTCAGCCGGTTATTACGATTAATAACCCGGCGATAAAGATCGTTCAGGTCTGAGGTGGCAAACCGTCCGCCCTCGAGGGGAACCAAAGGGCGCAGATCCGGGGGAATAACCGGCAATACATCCAGAATCATCCATTCCGGACGCGCATGCGAATTTTGGAAGCCCTGGATGAGCTTGAGGCGCTTCGCGAGTTTCTTGCGAATCTGTTTGCTCTTTGTGGCGCCCATTGCCTTCTCAAGCTCTTTGTTGAGCTTGTTGAGATCGATCTCGGCCAGAAGTTTTCTGATCGCTTCCGCACCCATGCCCGCGACGAAATCTTCGCCGTACTGCTCCTGCGCCTCGCGGTATTCGACTTCGTTAAGCAGTTGTGTTTTCTGTAGTGGCGTCTTGCCCGGATCGATGACGATGTAATCCTCGTAATAGATGATTCGTTCGAGCTGCCGGGCGCTCATATCCAGCATGAGCCCGATTCGCGAGGGCATGCATTTGTAAAACCAGATGTGCGAGACGGGTACGGCCAATTCGATATGGCCCATCCGTTCACGGCGGACCCGAGCCAAAGTAACTTCGACGCCGCACCGGTCGCAGATGACGCCCTTATGCTTGATACGCTTGTATTTTCCGCATGAGCATTCCCAGTCGCGCGTCGGACCAAAAATGCGTTCGCAGAAAAGGCCTCCCTTTTCCGGTTTGAAAGTCCGATAATTGATTGTCTCAGGATTTTTGACTTCGCCTTTGCTCCACGAGCGCATCGTGTCACTCGACGCGACGCCAATCGCGACTTGATCAAAACCCACGGGCCGCTCTTCGCCCACTAACTCACGCCAGGAATGTTCGTTCATGTTTTTTTCCAAATAATTTACAATTTAAAAATTAGGCGACGCTCTCCAGAAACGTAGGCGGTTGGCCGCCGACCTTCACGTCGAGGCCCAGGCTCTGCATTTCTTTGATTAGAACGTTGAAAGATTCAGGTGTACCCGCTTCGAGCGAATTATCACCCTTGACGATCGACTCATAAATCCGGGTCCGCCCCTGCACGTCATCGGATTTAACGGTGAGCAGTTCCTGCAAAGTATAGGCCGCTCCGTAAGCTTCCAGCGCCCACACCTCCATTTCACCAAAACGCTGGCCACCGTATTGCGCCTTGCCGCCGAGCGGCTGTTGAGTGACGAGTGAGTACGGGCCTACCGCGCGAGCGTGAATCTTGTCCGCGACCAAGTGGCCGAGCTTCATCATATAGATGTAGCCAACCACCACTTCCTGATCGAAAGGATCGCCGGTGCGTCCGTCGAAAAGCTTTGCCTTGCCGCTTTCCTGCACCCAGGTAAATCCCTCCTTCTTCCGGGCATCATGCAAATATTCGCGAATCTGTTTTTCTTTGATTCCATCGAACACCGGGGTGGCGACCTTAAATCCGAGTGCCCTCGCGGCAACTCCCAGGTGTGTTTCGAGAACTTGTCCCACATTCATGCGGCTGGGCACGCCTAATGGATTAAGCACAATTTCAACCGGCGTTCCGTCTGCCAGAAAAGGCATGTCCTCTTCGGGCACAATACGGGCGACAACACCCTTGTTTCCGTGGCGCCCTGCCATCTTGTCACCGACGCTCAGTTTGCGTTTGCTCGCGATATAGACCTTGACCTGTTTGATGATTCCGGGATCGATATCGTCACCGCTTTCTACCCGGTCCATGGCGCGATCGCGTTCGAGCTCGAGCTCTGCGAACTTGTGTTCATATGCGCCGATGATTTCCCGGATCTTATTGCGGATCGGGCTCGGATCGATCTCGATGTGATCGTGCGCTGTCGCCAGCTTTCGCAACAGGGTCTTGGTAATCTTCCGATTGGCTGGAATAATGATCTCGCCGTTCTTAGCGTTGACGACGTCGAGAGGAACTTTTTCGCCGAGTAGGACATTCGAAAGCGAGTCAGTCAGCTGTTCGACGAGCGTCTCTTTCTTGCGCTTATGTTCTTCACTAATGGTTTTGAGTTGTCGTCTGGTTTCCGCCGGCGTGAGTTTTTCGCGCGAAACTTCGCGGCGGGAGGAGACCTTTACGTCCATCACAATTCCATACGTGCCTGAGGGAACAGTGAGCGACGTGTCCTTCACGTCCGCTGCTTTCTCGCCAAAAATTGCACGCAGCAGGCGTTCTTCCGGCGCCAATTCGGTTTCGCTCTTCGGGGTGATCTTGCCGACCAGAATGTCGCCCG
>WNFQ01028603.1_pt1 | contig 13500 bp, 10 predicted proteins | sample 5400171 | NCBI WGS metagenome assembly WNFQ01 (sample SAMN13153356, study PRJNA577476) | soil metagenome | isolation source: 20 cm soil under Madrone tree | place: USA:California | collected 2016-06-14
CGTGATGGAGAACCAATCGGTCTTGTAACGAGCCAACAACTGTTCTTCAAACAGATAAGAATCGTTCTTCAAATCGGAGTCGAAGTTGTATTCGTTGTTGTCGTAAAAAATGAACTGACCGGCAATAAGCGCCAACTCGAAAGCGCCGTGGTGTTTAGCTGCCGCCGGGGGTAGAGCTTTGCCTTCCTTGCTGTAGCTAACCGGTTCGCCACCTGAGTTCCAGCCGAGGAGCTGATCAAAATCAATCCGTTCCACTAACCCTTGCGGAAACATTTTTATCGAATCCCAGAACAGATTGGTGGCATAGAATGGGACATCCTGCTTACCCGCGATAACGGTCAGCCCGGGATAGCCGTTCCAACCCAAGAATGCCTCCCTTATATAGATGTTGTAGTTCTGGAAACCACCAGTGTAAGTCTGAAAATTCGTATCAGAGAAGTTTTCAGTCGTGAGGCTAAACCGGCCAAAGAAGCCAGCGTCAAATTTGATGTCTGCATTCAAGAACAATTTAAACCGCCAGCGCGAGCGGGTCGCTACGTGATTGCGGCCGTTCGGGCTGGCCGTCAGCGTGGGAGTAGGATTCCGAAGCGAAGGGCTCGGTGTCGGAGTCGGAATGCCGGGAGCGGCCGAGGGCTCTTGAGCCTGTTCCTCGTCCCATTGGTAACGGAGAAGCAGGTTCCCGCCCAATTTTAGTTCCTTTATCCAGGGAGCCAGCTTGAGCGGGCTGCTTGGAGGTGTCACCAACGAGGGGTTTTTCGAGACCTCACTTTCAATCTGCTCGGCGTCTTTCTGCGATAGGATGCCTTTACGAACCAGAGCATCAATGAGCGCCTGGTCGTCGGCAAAGGCGGCACTGGTGGTTAAGGCAACAAGACCGGCCAGTGCCCGGCCAAACTTGTTGTTCAGGATCATCGGCTTTCTTTCCTTAGTTTTTGACGATCGCGCGTTGGTACAAAAAGAAGACCCGGTGGGTGCACGTACCAGCTCCGCTAACTTTCTATCGCTGGATTATTTGCCAGCTTAGAACTTCAGCAACGGGTCGACTCGGATGGAGTCCCACCTATTATCATCAGCTATATCAAAGCCACGGATAGCTTGGCCACCATAAAGATATTTATTTTTTATGCGGGAAGAATCATGCGCACTGAAGCCGGAGAGCAGAGGAACAACTTTGCCCAGCCATAAAAGCCGTTGGAGCGAGAATTCCAACCGGCCCGAGAGGTTAGAAGATTCGGTCAACATTTGCGCGTCTCGATTAGCCTCAAGTCTCTATGGTGTCCGATCGCAGGCTGAGCGCGGATGATCACGCAAGCCCTCGGGTGGCGGGCCAGTGCGGATCGAGCAGACGCTTGACCGTGGTTGGTCGAGACCTCCGCGGAGTGCTTCGTCGTCTTGGCTAACTAACTACTAACCCAGATATCCTTGTGCACTAGAATGGCTACTGGTCATCTCCTCTTCGGTAAGGAGGAAATGGTCCTTTCGGATAGGAATAAAACACTCCTTCTGCTGATGGTGAGGGCAAACGCCCGATGTTAGCCTGGTGAACCGCCATAGTTGAAAGACAACTAACAAAATCGACCTATTCCAGACAGGAGAACGCCAGAGGAGCAGAATCTATGAGCGACAACGACAAGGTTTCAGAAGTTTTAATCCCGATCCCAGGTGGCCGGCCGGAGGCCTGTGATCGTCGCCGGTTTATTGCCGGTGCCTCTGCAGTGTTGGCCGCCGTAGCTCTCAGCTCTCGTCAAGCCGCTGCGCAAGATATTCAGAAAGTTACCGAAGCTCAACATGGGCAGAGCGCGAGCGATCCAGGACCCGAAAACGAGCTCTTGCGTCAAGCCAGCCCGAATAGCCTCTTACCCCCTCCCACCGATCAGGGAGAGGTTCCATCATTCTGGAATTCGTTCTCAGTCCAACATCGTCGCGTTCAACCAGGTGGCTGGTCCCGACAAGTGACGGTAGCAGACTTTCCAGTCTCCAAGGATATCGCCGGAGTGAATATGCGCCTGACCGCAGGCGGTATTCGCGAACTTCATTGGCACGATGCCGGAGAATGGGCGGTCATGCTCACTGGCGCGGCGCGGATCACCGCGCTTGACAACGAGGGAAAGAGTTTTGTCCAAGACGTGCAGGAGGGCGATCTCTGGTATTTTCCAAGTGGTAATCCTCATTCGATTCAAGGCCTGGCGCCGGATGGCTGCGAGTTCCTCTTGGTTTTTGATGACGGAAAGTTTTCCGAAGGCAACACCACACTCATCTCGGACTGGGCTCGACATACACCTCGGGAAGTGCTCGCGAAGAATTGGGGTGTACCGGAGAGTGCATTGGACGGAGTATATTCCGTGCCGCCACAAGGCCATTATATTTTCCAACAGCCGGTCCCGCCTCCGCTGGCGGAAGACCAAGCTGCGGCGGCGGGATGGAAAGGCGCTTCATCGGTCGCGTTCAGTTTTCCTATGCACCAGATGCCTCCAACGTTCCGGACCAAATCAGGTGAGGTCCGGATCATCGATTCGCAAAATTTTCCAGTATCAACAACGATTGCGGCTGCGCACGTGATCGTGAAACCCGGCGGAATGCGCGAGCTCCACTGGCATCAGAACGCCGAGGAATGGCAGTACTATATAAAAGGGCAAGGCCGAATGACCGTGTTCTTCAACGGAGGAAAAGCGCGTACCGCGGACTTCGCTGCTGGTGACGTCGGCTTAGTTCCCAGAACCTTTGGACATTATGTTGAGAACACTGGCAGTACCGACTTGGTCTTTCTGGAGATGTTCAAGGCGAACCGCTATATGGATCTCGCCCTTTCCGAATGGATGAGAAATTCGCCCCCAGAGCTAATCATGGAGCACTTGGGAATCGACCAAGAAACCCTGGACGCAATTCCGAAGAACAAACCGGTTATTGTGCCGGTTTAAGCAGGACCGAATTGGCAGATAAGATAGGCATTCCAGCCTGCGATTGTCCGACAACCACTCGGGCGAGCGGATTGGCATAAGCGACTACGCATGCCAGGTAGACGGCTCAATTGGCCAACAATCACCGCATCAGGGAATCACAAGCTTGGCTCACAGATCCTGCCTTTGGCGGATCTGTCTCGCCCTACCTTCGCCGATTTAGAGTTTAGTCTGGTCGACTGCTTTGCGAATGGTTCCGATTTCTTCCTCGGTCAACTCAACCTCACCGGCTTTCGCGTTGGCGATTGCTTGGTCGGGATTGCGAGCACCGACCAAAGCGTGCGAGCAGCCCGGCTGTTCTAGAGTCCAAGCTATAACCGTTTGAGCGATGGTGATTCCTTTTTCTTCCGCGACGGAGCGAATGACATTCAGGAGTGCATCCACCTTGGACCGGGTTTCTTTCTGATACCAAGGATTGTCCCGACGGACATCACCTTCGCCGAACTCGTGATCGGGGCCGATCTTACCGCTGAGAATGCCGAGAGCCATCGGCGAGTAGGCGAGGAACGCGATATTCTTGTCGCGACAGAACGGCAGATTATCCGCCTCGTGTTGCCGCTGCAGCATCGAATATTGCTCTTGGTCAGTGTCGAGTTGGCCAACGGCTTGATACCGCTTCATCTGATCGATCGTGGCGTTAGAACAGCCGATGGCTCGAATCTTACCCTCCTGCTTCAGCTTCATTAGCTCCGCCACTACATCTTCGGTCTTAGTGGTCGAGTCCTGCCAATGTGTCTGGTAAAGGTCGATGTGGTCGGTCCTAAGGCGACGCAAACTTTCTTCAATCTCATACCGGATCATCGCCGGGCGAAGGTTGATATAAACTTCATAGCTTTTGTCCTCTTCGCTTTTCGCCCGACCCTCCTCGTTCGCGTCGAAAAACTTATCGCCTTCTTTTTTGTACCAGACCATGCCGCACTTGGTTGCGAGTACGACCTCGTCGCGTACGCCCTTCAGCGCCTCGCCAACCAATTCCTCCGACCGTCCGTAACCGTACATGGGAGCGGTATCAATCTCAATTCCAGATTTTCCTAATGTTCGATATTTCATTGTCTTTCCGATTCATCCTCTAGTTGAAAGCGGTAACGCCATTTACTGCAGGCTGACTCTTTCGCCCTACCTTTTCCACTACTCCATTCCTCTGACAACGATGAAGTGATGGCCCGCCTTTGGTCCCGGCCTGTCTCCGGTGGTGAGGATGCACGAACCGGTAAGGGCATTTGTCAATGCTGGCTCTCAGGTACCAGAAGTTGCGACAGATTCCGGTGTTGGGCGCTGGGAAAAGAAAACCACCCCCATCATCGCCAGAACAAAGCTAGCAACACAAACTGCTAGCCAGAAATATCGCCAACCGGAAGATAATGGCAACATCGTCGTAAACACGGCCGCTATGGCCGCCGCGAGACCCATCGCAGTAGCGAAGCACAACTTGCTTAATCCGTAGCTATCTTCCGCCTTCAAGGTTCGTCCCGAAACGGCCACTTCACGCTTTTTCATCATTCATTTCCTCTGAGGAAAGTTATTACGGATCGTGATTTCACTCTATGGTTCCAAAGGGCTCTTCTGTATGACTCGATCGAGCTATCAGCAGGCAGAAAGAGAGAAGCGCAGCTGCTGGAGTATTGCCATCGGTAGCGGTGTGCGGGTTTTCGCGTCTGAGTAAATCCCGCTAGTCCAAGGACGCGCTTTGATGTTGCTGCTCAATAGATTGAATTGAGCCTATCGGCAAGCTCCCAACGACTGGCCAAACCAAACGGCGCAGTCGCCACGCCGGCAAGACTTAGGGCTATCGGCGTATCGACTCTCTCGGCGAATCCAATCAGTCGTTTTTGTGTCAATGATAACTCTTTGGAGCGAACAAAAAGCGTTCTTTCTGACGATAGAAGTAGCTAGACAGGTGTGCGACCTATTGCCGAAGTAGTCAACAGCGCACAAGCCGGTTGCACTAGAAGAATCGGAGCTGTCCGGTCCGCCTGGCATTCAGAGTTAACATCCATATCATCGCCTCATGAGCCGAAACCTTAATGATTCCTCTTCTTCTGATCTGCCTCCAGATGCCCAGGCTGGCTCATCTCGAAGACAATTCATTAGTCGCCTCGCAGCAATCTCCGCCGGCCTATCCGTGGCAGCGCCACTTGCCCACTCTGCTACTACCACGGAAGGAAACGCTTTAGAGGGCAAATCCCCGAAAAAGGGCACAGAAGAGGACTTGGTTGAGATCAACTTCAAAGTGAACGGTCGTCATCAAAAACTTGAGGTAGATCCCCGAGTCACCCTACTGGACGCTATCCGGGATCGTTTGGGTTTGACCGGAACGAAGAAAGGCTGTGATCGCGGTGCTTGCGGCGCTTGTACGGTTCATATGAACGGAAGACGAGTGCTCTCTTGTTTGACCCTCGCGCTAATGACACAAGGCGAAGAGATCACCACGATTGAGGGTTTAGCCAAGGGTGATGAGTTACATCCGGTACAAGCCGCCTTCATTGGTTGTGACGGTTTTCAATGCGGATATTGCACCCCTGGTCAAATCATGTCCGCGGTGGGCTGTATCAACGAAGGCCACATCAGATCGGACACGGAGATTCAAGAATTTATGTCCGGAAATCTATGCCGGTGTGGTGCGTATCCAAATATCGTTGATGCGATCAAAATAGCGGCAGAACAGATGAAAGCAGGAAGGTAACGATGCGAACTTTTACTTACAAGGTTCCTTCCAGCATTCGGCAAGCTACATCTGATTTCGGTCAGAGTTCGGACTTTCTTGCTGGTGGAACGACGCTGATAGATCTGATGAAGCTCGAAGTAATGACGCCCTCGCAACTGGTAGACATCAATCGGTTACCAATGCGCGGGATCGAGTTGGCATCGGATGGGCTACGGATTGGCGCACTGGAAAAAATGAGTGATGTAGCAGAGAACCAGGAGGTAGTAGCCAACTATCCAGTCATTTCCCAAGCGTTGCTTAAAAGTGCCTCCGCGCAGCTTCGCAACATGGCCAGCATGGGAGGAAATCTTCTGCAACGGACTCGGTGTGGATATTTCCGAGATGTGAGCACACCGTGCAATAAGCGTCAGCCGGGGAGCGGTTGTCCCGCGATCGACGGCTGGAACCGGACGCACGCAATTCTTGGCACGAGCTCATCCTGTGTCGCTACTCATCCGAGCGACTTAGCAGTGGCATTGGTAGCCCTGGACGCTTCTATTCTCCTACAAAGCGGGAACAACGATCGACTCGTGAAACTGGATGATTTTTATCGCGTTCCAGGTGATACCCCAGACAGGGAGAATCAACTCAACCCGGGCGAGTTGATCACGGAAATTCGGGTTCCGCGGCTACCCTGGGCACGAAGGTCCGCCTACCTGAAGATCCGGGACCGTGAATCGTACGAGTTTGCCCTGACTTCCGTTGCGGTGGCGCTCCAAGTGGACGCAAACAATGTTCGAGATGCTCGAGTCGCCGTTGGAGGGGTGGGAACAAAACCGTGGAATCTTCCGAAAGTGCGGGACGCGTTAATCGGAAGGCCGTTGAACCAACAGACTTTCGAAGCCGCGGCGAAGCTCGCGACCGAGGGTGCCAAGCCATTAAGACACAATGCATTCAAGGTTGAGCTGGTTCAGAGAACCATTGTTCGAGCGCTGATGAACCTGGGAGGCTTAGCGTGAGCACAGATGTTTTAGGTAAGCCGCACGATCGGATGGAGGGTCGGTTGAAAGTCACCGGAGGCGTGCGGTATTCGGGTGATCAGCCGATCGACAACGTCGCCTATGGCTATCTTGTGACCAGCACTATCGGGCGAGGCGAGATCCGGGCTATGGACGTTTCTGAGACAGAGAAGTCGCCTAGTGTGGTGGCCGTCTACACTCCATTTCATTCGCTAAAGCTCTATAACGGTCTAACTCAAGCGGAAGGAGCCAACAGTGGCGAGATCGATCCGCCGCTCCAGGATAACAAAATTCGATACTACGGTCAGATCATTGCACTAGTGGTTGCCGATTCATTCGAACAGGCCCGTGATGCCGCGGCTCGCGTAAAGGTGGATTACAAAGAGGAGCACCCGGTGGCCAGTTGGGAGACAGGACTGACGCAGGCATTTCCTCCGGCTGCAGTAGACGGCCAGAAGCCCACCGTAACAATTCTCGCCGACGGGGTATCGTCGATCGACGATGTTATTCAAGGAACCGAAGTTGTACTTGAGGCCACCTATACGGAACCGATCTATCACCACAATCCGATGGAGCCGCATGCGACCACCGTGGTGTGGGATGGCGACCGACTAACAACGTATGATGCGACTCAATTTGTGCCCGGACAGCAACGAAATGTTGCGGCGATTCTTGGGGTGAATGAAGATAACGTTCGTGTTATCTGTCCGTTCATTGGGGGCGGGTTCGGTAGTAAACAGGCCGTCTGGACGCATTCGCCACTCACCGCGGCAGCAGCGCGTGCTCTCAACCGGCCCCTAAAGACGATTCTTACTCGCGAACAAATGTTCACGTTGACTGGCCATCGTCCCGCCCTCATTCAGCGTATGTCTTTGGCCGCAAGCAGGGATGGTGTTCTCCAAGCGGTTAAACATGATGTGCATTCAACCGTAGGTTTTGCCGGCGTGTACGTCGAGGCCGCTGCCCAACGAACTTCTCGTTTCGTTTACAAGTCGCCGAACATCCAAGTGAGTCAGACATTGGTGCCACTCAATGTAGGAGCACCTACTTCCATGCGAGCACCGGGCGAAAGCCCAGGGATGTTTGCTCTCGAGTGCGCAATGGATGAGCTCGCCGTGATGCTGGGGATGGATCCGATTGACCTGCGCATGAAAAACTACGCAGAGGTTTATCCAGGCAGGAACGTTCCGTATTCATCGAAAACTTTGGCGGAATCTTACCGGCTTGGAGCGGAAAGATTCGGCTGGTCGAGGCGAAACCCAAAATCCGGTTCAGTCAGCGATGGTGACTGGCTGGTTGGAATGGGAATGGCGACGGCGGTTTATCCGTAGCTATCATCGGCGCGCAGAGTCTGGGCCTGCCGATAGAAAGAGTTCGTCCGGAAATAGGTGACTCAGCCCTTCCTCCGGCACCGGTTGCCGGCGGTTCGCAGTCCACTGCCAGTGTCGGTCCAGCAATCCAGAAAGCCGCCGAATCGGCAAAAACGAACCTGATTCAGCTGGCAGTTCGGGACAAGAAGTCGCCTTTCAGCGGAATGAAGGATGTTTCGTACGAAAACGGGCAACTCGTCGGAGGAGGAAAGCGAGCAGACTTTGGTACGGTTTTGAATGCCATTGGCCGCGGATCAGTGGAAGCGACAGAGACTGCTGCGTCTGGCGACGAGCAAGAAAAATATGCATTTTACTCTTTCGGAGCGCAGTTCTGCGAAGTCGCAGTCAATCGATGGACTTTCGAGATAAGGGTCAAGCGAGTAACAACGGTCATGGACATCGGCACGGTGGTAAATCCTAAGACCGCACGGAGCCAGGTGATCGGTGGAATTGTGTTCGGCATTGGAATGGCTCTCTTGGAAGGTTCACACCTGGAGGAAACGACTGCACGTTATGCGAACGCCAATTTTGCTGACTACCTGGTAGCTACTAACGCCGACGTGCCGTACATCGATGTTCATTTTATCGGAAAGCCGGACACGATTTTCAATTCAATTGGAGCTCGTGGGGCCGGCGAAATTGGTGTAACCGGAATTCCGGCAGCAATTGCTAACGCCGTTTATAACGCGACCGGACGGCGTGTGCGCGATTTTCCAATCACGCTTGATAAACTTCTCGCCCCGACCGATGGCTTGGAAAGAGCTACGGCGGATGGCGTCTGAGGTCGAGTGAGTGATCCGGTAGCTGCGACCGTCCGGCTACGCTCCTAGCTTTAGCTGCCGAATGTCTCGAACCGGAGCGATTTGCCCGACCCGATCTCAACACGCGGTCAAACTCCATCAAGCGGACAATGATCTGGGGCTACAGTTCTTGGTCGTGCTATGCTATTCGCTTCGGTGATATTTTCTTCGACCGGGTAGAGTCACGAGCCCATTGGGATCCGAATTCGTCCCAAGAGTAAACCCATCCGCTCGGAAACTCACCGGACTATGTCGGACAGGCAAGTCGCCGCTACCACCATTCCATTATTCCACGGGGTGCGGCCTTCGGGTAATGACAGCATAATCTTTTTGGGTAGGAACAAAACACTCGTTTTGCCAATAGCGATGCGTGGCCCCCGTATGTTATTCTCGTCCCATTAGTTACAAGTCGGTGGCGGCAACTAGGGTTACGGGTCGTCCGTGCCGATTCGCACATTGGGGGGAAGCCCGGTCGAAGGATTGAGGTAAAGGACATGGCGACATGGAACAGTCGGAATCAAACCTATCCTTCGACCGGCGCCCTAACTAAATGAACACCTAGTGATTCTTGCCCCGAGAGAACATATGATAGTAGCTCCTATTGGATCCGACGGTCTTCCGCGAAGAAGGGGAGCCAAGCCCAGAACGCTGCGGGGACCGTTGCATATTCAGTGTAACGGGCACGGTGATCCAAGATACCTGAATCAACTAATCGATGAAGTTCTAACATGGCCTCAGATCGAGTCTGCTCCCTCGCTTGGTGATCGTCAGAAGACAGTTTCTATCCGACTAAAGGAGGCAGCGGCCGCAGGCGATCCCTCCGCATTTATTATCGGCAGAGAGTTCGCTCGGGTGCTGCTTAGAGCCCCAACCATATATTTGGCTTTGCCTTTCGAAGCCGCTCATTGGGCAGTGTTCCGCGGCTGGACGGAGCCACACTATCTTCGGTCTTACGGTTTAATGCCGGTAAGCGCATCGGTGCTGTATACGCCAAGAGATGAAGAGGAACTCGAGGTTTGTTATTCTCTGTTCTCCGAGTCGTACCGTTTTGCTTGCAAGTTTGCTGATCACGCGTGGCGCAATTGGAGATTTCCGAATCAAGGCTGCGAGCTCGATTGGTCCGCTACTGCGTTAAGAGGCACCGAGGACACGGGACTAAGAGCGAAACAATGAGCGGTCTGAAAGGCCGTTAGCTACGCTCTGCTTAGCCGATCACGCACCGCGGTCGTCTGCGTGGGAATGAACCGCAGCGGTTGCCAAACCTCGAGCTTCGAGCCGAAAGAGAATAACCCGTTCGAGTAGGAATAAACCGCTCGTTCCGCCAATAGCGAAACAGGCCGCTTCAATGTTAATCTCAGCGCCGTAGATAAATTCCTTTTTATCTCACTGAACGTCAGGAGAATTATGAAGCTACGGATATTAGTTTTTACCGCGATCAGCTTTGGTCTGACCTGCGCCGCTTTCGCCACCAACTATAGTGATTTGGTGACACAAGGATACCGTTGGATCACCATTGATGGACCATTCGCTTGTGACTCTGAACAGGATGTCCAGCGAATCACCGGTCACCGTACCGACGCGGTAGAACTGCAGATGATCGAGAACCTGCAGGCTTACTACCTCATTCCTGGAACTCTAGTCCAGGTGGTTCAGGATGACGCTGCCACGGGTATGTCGCAGATTCGTTTGGGAGGAATTACCAGAGACCTATGGACGTACACAAGATTTCTCAGCAAACATCCGATTGAGGATCCTTACGGCGTTATCGAAAATCCGGAAAACTCTGGTCTAATTCCGACAGAAACCACCGGAGTGAGCCAAATGTCGGGACAGCCGGAGGCAATGCCGACATCCAGTGCAAGTCCCACGCCGTCGACCAGTCCCGCCCTTCCGATCAAGGCGAGAAAGGCCATGAGAGCAACGAATCAACACCAATGAGAACGAAGACGCTTTCAGACTATCCTCTTTTGATCGGCGAGATCCTCCGCCGTTCAGAGCTACGCCGTCTCCGCAAGGAGCGCCGGAAGAGTTTTTGGCGAGCTGACCGGTCACGAGCCGAGAACATCCAGTGAACCCTTTCACTGCCGCGCAAAGTAGGTCGAAACGGTGTCCGACTATCAAAGGAAAAGGGAAAGATGGTGAATGTTTGGACTACGCGATCGCGGTTTCCTCAAAACTAGCTGCTAACGGAATTCACGGCCAGCTTATCTTCTACCGATGGCATATCCGAAATACGCCCATCACCGGCAGCCATGTCTTTGTTAGGTATCGTTTACCTGACGATAGCGAATGGATCGTAGACAACGAGATCCCATCTCCTCGAAAGGTCCCCAAAGAGGCCAGTCCGATGCAGCTGGTCTTTCTCTTAAGCGGCGACCCATCTGCCCCGGTCGACGTCGAGCTTCAGGATGGCCTCAATCATCTCAGCTATTTTTGAGGGGCATACGATTGCGCTCTGGTAGCCGCGGAACATCCGTACCACCTGGAAAGGATGACCCATTCGGCTAGGGACACAACACTCTTTCTGTTATTAGCGACAAGGAGAGCCCAGTGCTAATTTCGTCAGTAAATAGAAGCCAAAGAACGGAAGTGAGGAAGGAAGCACAATTCGTTTGCCCTTGTGTTTCCACGGCCGCATTGAAGGTAACAAGCAATACCAGGATAGATATTTATGGCCACGAAAACCGTTGCACAATTGCTAGTCGAGACGCTGGTTTTAGCCGGCGTAAAACGGATTTTTGGTGTTGCGGGGGACTCTCTCAATGGGATCACCGACACCATTCGTACGCGCAAAGACATCACTTGGATTCCAATGCGACATGAAGAGGTCGGCGCCTTCGCGGCTGGTGCCGAAGCGCATCTTACCGGATCCTTAGCAGTATGCGCCGGGAGTTGCGGTCCAGGTAATCTGCACCTGATCAACGGTTTGTATGACTGTCATCGAAGCCGTGTGCCGGTCCTGGCCATTGCCGCCCATATTCCTAGCAATGAGATCGGCAGCAATTATTTCCAGGAAACACATCCAGAAAGACTATTTCTCGATTGTAGTCACTATTGTGAGCTGGTCTCGCAGGCCGCACAAATGCCACGCACACTCGAGATTGCGATGCAGACCGCCATCTCGCGTCAAGGAGTAGCGGTGGTAGTCTTGCCCGGCGATATCGCGCTTAAGGAAGCAACGACGCATTTGCCGCGTCTAAAATTTAAACCCACTCGTCCACTGCTTCGCCCTTCAGACAGCGATCTGTCCGGTCTAGTGAATACGCTCGATTCGGCCGAGAAGGTCACCATCTTAGCCGGAGCTGGATGCGCCGGCGCACATGGTGAGCTAATCGGGGTAGCCGATCGGCTCAAGGCTCCGATCGTCCACGCCATGCGGGGGAAGGAATACATTGAGTACGACAATCCGTTCGATGTCGGCATGACTGGCCTTCTCGGATTTTCGTCCGGCTATTACGCGATGATGAATTGCAATACGCTCCTGATGCTCGGCACGGATTTTCCCTATCAACAATTCTTTCCCGAGCATGCGACGATTATCCAGATCGATAATCGACCGGAGCAGATTGGCCGCCGCACCAAGGTCGATATCGGATTGGTCGGCGATGTGCAGGCAACATTGCAGGCACTTACGCCGCAACTGACGCCCAAGCAAAATAGAAATCACCTCGACCAATGTCTCGAGCACTATCAGAAGGCGCGCAAAGGGCTGGATGATCTGGCCACTGGTGTCCCCGGAAAGAAGGCAATTCATCCACAATACGTTGCCAAAGTCGTTGATCAGCTGGCCGCAGAGGATACCGTTTTTACTTGTGACGTCGGCACTCCGACCATCTGGGCGGCGCGATATCTGACAATGAACGGTAAGCGCCGGCTGTTGGGATCATTTAGCCATGGATCGATGGCGAACGCACTACCCCAAGCGATCGGTGCCCAAGCAGCGTTTCCGGGCCGTCAGGTAATTACGTTTTCCGGGGATGGCGGGCTAGCGATGTTGATGGGAGATTTGCTCTCTTTGAAACAACTGAATCTTCCGGTCAAACTCGTTGTTTTTAACAATAGTTCGCTGGCGTTTGTTGAACTCGAAATGAAGGCGGCGGGCATTCTGGACTACGCTACGGAACTGCAGAACCCAAACTTCGCCGATATTGCCCGAGCCGCTGGCCTGTTTGGTGTGCGAGTGGAGGATCCCGGAGAACTTCAGGAGTCGGTGAAAAGAGCTCTTGAATACGACGGACCAGCCTTAATTGACGTCGTTACTGCCCGGGAGGAGCTGGCGATGCCCCCTGTTGAGCGGTCGGGGCGATGAGATCATCGATTTGGCGAAGACCAATTTGTTTCGATAGGAGCTCATAGCTGAGCCGCTTGTCGACGAACTTGCGATCGCGGGCCTTTGCGACCTGAGACCGGCCCACGACCCATGTCCCTTCACCCTATTTTAACGCGGTTGACGCGCATGCGCGAGCGCGGAATCGCTACCGCTTCCGTCCAGGGATCGCCAACAAACTTCTCCGCGATTGATCTAGACTGGGTAGGGCCTGATACAACCCAATAGACCGGTCTCGTACCCTCTACGGCACACCAAGCCGGTATATTTTCTTTCCTACAGTGTCCTACGCTGGATATGCTGGGGACACATGGCTTCACTGTACCGACGCGGCAACCGAATATGGATGAACTTCCGGGACGTCGACGGCAACTGGCGCAACC
>WNFQ01002761.1_pt1 | contig 13498 bp, 14 predicted proteins | sample 5400171 | NCBI WGS metagenome assembly WNFQ01 (sample SAMN13153356, study PRJNA577476) | soil metagenome | isolation source: 20 cm soil under Madrone tree | place: USA:California | collected 2016-06-14
GAGGGCCAGTTAAAAAAGTCATCCAAGATAAACTGTCCCGAATATTGCAAATCGTCAGGAGCCCAGATCACTATATGTTGTGTCTGTTGGCGGTTAGCATGTTGGACGGGCCTAGGTTGCTCCCTCGTGGATGCTGCGTTGAGAGTTCCCAATCTAAGATACGCCCAAAACCCTTCAGCTCCGGCTCGCGCCTCTGGAACGCCCTCTCGTACATTCCGAACCTTCCCTCGGCGCACCATGTGACAAACCGACTGTCGACCAGTCCCTCAGCCCAGGACTTGACCCTTTGCCGACGTTGTGGCCCGGCTTCAGGCCTTATGCGGAAGTCACGCCGGAAGCGCCGCGATGCAGTCAATGAGCCGGCCGGCGGTGTCGATCGCTAGACGCACACCCTCGCTCGTGATCGACGGCGAGCCGACACTGTAATTCGGCGTTGGATTTGTCCTCGCAGCCTTCGGCAAGGAAGGTCAGGAACTCGCGGTCGATGCGTGGGTCGCCGCGTGCCAATCGACCAAACTCGCTGCGCCTCGGGCTTCGTAGATATATATCCCGTCACGCCGCAACTCGTGCATGAACCCGGTGCGCTCGCGATACGCGCCCGTCCGAAAGGGCTTGGCCGAAATCACCGCGCGGTATCGAGCAGAATATCCGTGCTGACGCAGACGGCGCACATCGCCATGCGCTCGCGAAAAATCTAATTACATGGTAATTGAAATTTTAGAGAGTCGTACGAATGTCGGCGACAAATGCAGCATCTGCAAGGGAAAATCATCGGGCCTCAGAGATTGCCATCTGCGGGGTCGGAGTAGCCGGGCTGACGCTCGCCGCACGCCTCGCGCAAATGGGCCGCAAGCCGATCTTGTTCGAGGCGCGAAGCGAAACAGCTACGACGAGCGAAGGGGTGTTCTTGACCTTGGCGCCCAATGGCATGAACGGGCTGCGGACCATCGGCTGTGATGAAGAGGTCAAGGCAAGCGGCATCGCCACCACCGGCATCGAAATCCGCAATGCCAAAGCCAAACGTCTCGCTTTCGCAGCGCAGTCGGACCACGAGGCCGAGTTCGGCGCGCCGAGCATCACCATTCGTCGGGGGCGGCTCGCTGAAATCCTGCTCGTCAAAGCCCGTGCAGCCGGCGTCGAGATACGGTTCGACGCGCATTTGACCGATGTGGCCGCGTTGCCGGACGGTGTCCGACTGCAGATGAAAGATGGCACCTCGCATGATTTCGGCATCCTCGTCGCGGCGGACGGGCTGGCCTCCAGCGCGCGCAACGTGGTGTTCCCGGAATACCCGAAGCCCCATTTCACCGGGTTGATCGGCACCGGCGGCATCACCGATGCGCCGGTTCCCGATACCGGCGGCGTGATGCGGATGACCTTCGGCAACAATGCCTTTTTCGGCTATCTCAAAGCCAAAGGGCAGCCCATCTATTGGTTCAACTCCTATGCCGCCCGCGCCGGCGAAAACGGAAAAATCGCCGATCCCCGCGGCTATGCAAAGGAGATCCTGGCGCTGCATGAGGACGATCCGAGCCCCAACGCCGAGATCCTCGAACATGTCGACCGGATCGAGCGCAGCTATCCGGTCCACGATGTGCCCAAGCTTCCCTGCTGGCACAAAGGCCGGGTTGCGCTGATCGGCGACGCCGCTCACGCGGTCGGTCCGCATGCCGGGCAGGGCGCCTCTATGGCGATCGAGGACGCGCTCGTCCTCGCCGCATCACTCGCCGTAGAACAAAGCTGCGCGGCGGCGTTCCGGCGCTTCGAAAAGCTGCGCCGCGAGCGGATCGACCAGGTCGTCAAGCTCACGGCCCGCAACAGCTCCCAGAAGCGCACCGGCGGCTGGCTCGGTCTTCTGATCCGCGACCTGGTTCTGCCCTTCCTGATCCCCCGCGGCATCAAGATGGGACGGGAACTGTTGCGATACCGGGCCGATTTGACACCGCTCGAGCAACCGTAGCTCTCCAAGATGACACCCGCCCCCAAGCTGGCCGTCTTCGCGGTGGTCGCGACCCTCGCCTATCTCGGACTGGCGATCCTCGGCTGGGGCGGGTTTGCCGGCTTCTTCTCCCACCCGGCGCTGATTGCGCTTGCGAGCACCCTCTTCGTGCTGACCGGCGTCGCGCTCTTCAGCGGCGGCAATCTCAGCCCCGGCGAGCGCGAGGATCGAGCCAACCGATGGGTCATCGCGGCCTTTGGTTTGATCGGGGTGCTGGCCGCCTATCTGCCGGCCTATACCGACCGCAAGGGGTTCTGGGTCCTCGACGGGGATGGCGTTCGCTGGCTCGGCGTCGTTCTGTTCGCCGCCGGTGGTGCGCTGCGACTCTGGCCGGTCTTCGTGCTCGGCCACCGGTTCAGCGGGCTGGTTGCCATCCAGCCCGGGCACCGGCTGGTCACGAGCGGGGTCTACGGCGTCATTCGCCACCCCAGCTATCTCGGCTTGTTGCTTAACTCTCTCGGCTCGGCTTTCGCCTTTCGGTCGGGCGTGGGCGTGCTACTCACCGTGCTGTTGATTCCGCCGCTGGCTGTGCGCATACGCGCCGAAGAGAGGCTGCTGCGGACGCAGTTCGGCGACGAGTACGACGTCTATCGCCGCCGCACCTCGCGGCTGATCCCCGGGCTTTACTGAGCGGGGGACCGGTCGGCCAGCGGCTCGGCGCGCACGCCGCGCAGCGCCAAGAGCCCGGTCGCCGCGGCGGCGATCACCGCGAATCCGCAGGCACTCAAAAAGATGTGCGGCGGCGCCATTCCCAATGATAGCAGGTACCCGCCGAGCACCGGTGCCGCGATGCCGCCCAGGCGCCCGATGCCGAGCGCCCAGCCGAGGCCGCTCGTTCGCATGCGCGCCGGGTAGAGCTTGCCGCAGGTCGCATTGGCGCCGGTCTGGCTGCCGATGATCGTCATCCCGGAAAAGAAGATCACCAACGCCAGAAGCAAATAGGGCATCGCAGCGAGCGCGATCGCGGCGATGAACACGACACCGGCGGCGTAATGCCATGCCAATGTCCGCTCCGGACCGAAACGGTCGATCAATAGCCCGAGATAGACCACCGCGAGGATCGCGCCCAATTCGCGGAAGCTGGTGGTGCGGGCCGCTTCGGCCGGTGTCATGCCGCTCAGGTGCAGCACCTGAGGCAGCCAGTACACGAACAAGAACAGGTTCATCAGGCTGCAGAAGAAGATCACCCACAAAAGCACGGTTTGCAGGGCATAGCCCTCGCTGAACAACATCTTGACCGGGTTGCCCTGGGCAAGGTCGAGGCTCTCCACCGCGGCTTGTCCAGGACGGATGTCGAGGCGTTGCAGCAGAGTTGCTTCGCGCGGCGACAGGCTGCGCTTTGCGGCGAGGAAGCGGGGCGACTCCGGCAGCCACAACGCCAGCGCCGGCACCATCAGGAGCGGCACGACGCCGCCCACCAGGAAAATGCTCGGCCAGCCAAAACTGGGCAGCAGCAGCCCGGCGAGCTGACCGCACACAAACCCGCCAATCGGCGCCCCGGTGAAGGTCGCCATGATCATTGTCGCGCGGAATCGTTGCGGCGCGTAGTCGCCGCTCAACGTCGCCGCCCCTGGAAACGCGCCGCCGATGCCCATTCCGGTGAAAAAGCGCAGGATGCTCAGCACCAGCAGCGAGCCGGCAAATGCACTCGACAGCGAGGCAAGGCCGAAAATCGTCAGGCTGGCGAGCAACAAAGGCTTGCGACCGACGCGGTCGCCGATCGGCCCGGCAGAGAGAGCGCCCACCATGATGCCGATGCTCGACCACAGGAAAGCCTGGGTAAAGGCCGGCCCAGGAAGGTTCCAGGCATGTGTCAGCGCTGGAACCGTGACGCCGATCGAGTTGACGTCGTAGCCGTCGCAGATCTGTATTAGGCCGCACAAAGCCGCGACGCGGATCTGCAAGCCGCCGATCCGTTGGTTCTCAAGCGCCGACTCGGTGGCCGATAGAGCCGTTTCTGCCATGGACGACTTCCTCCGGACTTTATCCTTCGCTCTGTTGCATTTCCGCCGCCCTTGCGCAAGCCTCGGAGCGACCGGGGGGCCCGGTCAGATCGGCGGGCTCGGCGGGGCTGAGGAGGCGGAATGAGCAGTGCCCAGCGACTACCGGCGGCGAGGCTTGTGGCACTCGATCGGCCACGGCGGCCGCCCGGGCTCCGCCATCTGCACGGCTCGGATTTCACCTGGGCGGTCGCCTTTATCGTGCCCTATGCGGCGGTGTTCCTCGCTTTTGCCGTGTATCCGATCGGCTATGCCCTATGGATGGGCCGCAAGCCCTCGCTCTACGCCGACCTGATCGATGATCCGCTCTACCTGCAAACGGTGGTCAACACCTTGTTGTTTGCCGGGATCGGCGTGAATTTGCAGATGTTCCTGGCTCTGCTGCTGTCCGGCTACTTTATGCGCCGCCGCTGGTGGATCAGGGCGCTGCTCGTCATGTACATCTTGCCCTGGGCGCTGCCGGCAGTCCAAGCCTTCACCTCGGTCCACTGGATATTGATTGGCGAGATGGGCTTGATGAACCGCTTGTTGGAAGAGCTGTTCGGGATCGAGGGCCCGATGTGGTTCAGTCACTGGTGGCTGGCGCTGGGCTCAAATATCGTCGCTTATATTTGGAAATGGATGCCGTTCTGGACCGTGATCTTCATCGCCGGCCGCATGATGATTCCCAAGGAGCTCCATGACGCTGCCGCGATAGACGGGGCAACAGGCTCGCGTCGTTTCGTGCACGTCACGTTCCCGCTGCTGGCGAACCTCTATCTGGTGTGCACGCTACTCGCCACCATCTGGGCAGTCGGTGAATTCAACACTGTGTTTTTTGTTTCCAATGGCTCACCGGTCATGTCAACCGAGGTACTGGCGACACTCGGCTTCCGCTATACCTTCGACGGCGTCAAACCCGCACTCGGCGTCGCAGCGGTGATGTCGGCGCTGCCGGTGCTGATCCCGATCGTGATCATCCTGCTCCGCCGCATCCAGACGAGGGAGGTGCAGTTGTGAGCGTCGCCGCGGCTTCCACCGGGCTGGCGCTGGCGCGCCGCCGCCACCGGCGGCGTCGGGTTCTGATCGAAGCCGGCTCGGTGATGCTCGCCGTCATCCTGCTGATCTGGTCGCTGATCCCGGTCTACAACATGTTCCTGATCGCGCTCGATCCGGAAGAAGGCGAGATCGAGTTCAGCGGAAACATCTGGCCGCCCGAGCCGTCGCTTGACGCCTTCGGCGTCGTCTTGACCCAGAGTGACCGCTACCTCGAGCATTTTTGGCAGCAATTCGGCAACAGCCTCTTTATCGGCTTGATGACGATGTTGCTGACCGTGCTGATCGGGTCGCTGGCGGGGTTTGCGGCGAGCCGGATGCGGCTGGGCAATGGGTCATGGATTACCAACACCGCTCTCGTGACTTACGTGGTACCGGCAGCTTTCCTGACGATCCCGTTCTATCGGGTGATGCACAGCTATGGGCTCTCGAATGACCCGTGGGGGGTAATTGCCGCACAGGTGACATTCGCCACCCCCTTTGCCATCCTGATCCTGCGGCACTACGCGAGCTTGATCCCGCGTGAACTGGATGACGCGGCCCGGATCGAGGGCGCATCCACCGTTCAGGTGTTTTTGCGCATCTATCTGCCGTTGATCGCGCCGGCGCTGGCGGTCGTCGCGATCTACGCCCTGGTGCTGGCCTGGAACGACTATTTCTACCAGTTTGTGCTGCTCACCTCGCCGAGCCAAATGACGGTGGCGATGATGCAGGGCCATTTGTTCGAAGATCCCGACGCGGCGTGGAATGCGATGATGGCCGCCGCGATCATCTATTCGCTGCCGCCGATTGCAGTGTTTTTCGCGCTGCGCCGCTACGTCGTGACAGGTCTTTCTACAGAGGGGGTCAGGCAATAGCGAGCCGCGGAATCGTGCGCGATGAGAGCTTGTCATTGCGAGGAGCCGCAGACGACGAAGCAATCTCGATGATGCCGGAGCATTTTGCACCGAGATTGCTTCGCGATGCTCGCAATGACTTCGGAGAGCGGAAACGGGGCGGCCGGACACGCTCGCAATACCGGCTTTGCCTCCCATATCAGATCGGAGCCAAGGTGGCGGGAGGTTCCGATGCCGGCAGCACCGCAGCGGCGCGATTTGTGGGACAACCCGATGGCGACCGACGGGTTCGAGTTCGTCGAATACGCCGGCCCCGATCCGCAGGCGCTCGGCGCGCTCTTCGAGCGCATGGGGTTTGTCGCGGCCGCACGGCACCGCTCGAAAAACGTGACCCTCTACAAGCAGGGCGACGTCAACTTCATCCTCAATGCCGAGCCCGAGAGCTTTGCCCAGGCCTTTGCCCGACTGCACGGTCCCTCGGTATGCGCGATCGCCTTTCGCGTTGCCGATGCGGCCAAGGCCTATGAGCGCGCGATCTCGCTCGGCGCCAAACCGGTGCACGGCAAGGTCGGCCCAATGGAGCTCAACATCCCGGCCATCGAGGGGATCGGCGGCAGCCTGATCTATCTCGTCGACCGCTACGGCGAGCGGACGATCTACGATGTCGACTTCATCCCGCTCGTGGCCGATTTGGCGGCCCCGGGCATCGGGCTCACCGCCATCGATCACTTGACCCACAATGTCCATCGCGGGCGCATGCAGCTGTGGGCCGAGTTCTACGAGCGTCTGTTTAATTTTCGCGAGATCCGCTACTTCGATATCGAGGGCAAGCTGACCGGCCTGCGCTCAAAGGCGATGACGAGCCCGGACGGCCGGATCCGCATCCCGATCAACGAGAGCGCCGACGACAAATCGCAGATCGCCGAATATCTCGAGGCCTATCACGGCGAGGGTATCCAGCACATAGCCCTCGCCAGCGACGACATCTACGCCAGTGTCAAGGCGTTGCGGGCACGCGGGATCTCGTTCATGTCGGTCCCCGACACCTATTACGAGGCGGTCGACACCCGCGTCCGGGGACATGGCGAGGACCTCGCCCGATTGCGGCGCGACCGGATCCTGATCGACGGTGCGCCGGCCGCCGGCAAGGGATTGTTATTGCAGATTTTCACCGAGACGGTGATCGGTCCGATCTTTTTCGAAATCATCCAGCGCAAAGGTGACGAGGGCTTTGGCGAAGGCAATTTCCGCGCCCTCTTCGAGTCGATCGAGCGCGACCAAATCCGCCGCGGCGCGCTTGCGCCGGAAGCACGGGCCGAGACCGCGTGACGCCGAGGCCATCCCGTCGAGAAACCTCTGGAGGAGAGACCTGCCATGCCGAATGATCCGTTCGTCGATATCACCGCCCTGCCCTCGCTCGGCCCGGTACGCTATCTGGATGCCCGCGATCAGGCGGCCTTTGACGCGGGCCACGCGCCCGGTGCCGTGCGCGCGCCGGTCGACGAATGGGACAAGGCGGCCAAGGCGGCCGACATCGGGTTCGGCAAGACCGCTTACTGGCATGATGCTCTCGGGGCACTCGGCGTCGATCCTTCGGCTGTCGCCGTGGTCTACGACAGCGGCCAAATGACCAATGCTGCGCGGGTGTGGTTCATCCTGCAGTATTTCGGCCTCAAGGCCGTCATTCTGAATGGCGGCTGGCCCGCCCTTTCCTCAGCGACCGGGCTGCCGGCGGGCGCCGCGCCAGCGACAGGCGGTTTCCGTGCGGTCCCCGGGGCAGGATCCGTTGGTCTGGTCGATCGGGAGACGCTCAAGCGCCAGCTTGACGGCGACGCGCATGTGTTCGACACCCGCACGCGCGCCGAGTTCACCGGAGAGGACATGCGCAACCGGGCTCGCGGCGGGCATCTCCCGGGTGCCCGACATCTGTCGCATGCCGATCTGCTCGAGAATGGCGTGGTTCGTCCGGCGCCGGCTCTGCGCGCCATGCTGGAGCGGGTCGGCTTCGGCCCGGGCGATCACATCGTAACCCATTGCGAAGGCGGCGGCAGAGCGGCATTGGGCGCCGCCGCGGCAGTGCGCGCCGGGTTTGACGACGTCCGGGTGTACTATGTCAGCTTTGCGGATTGGGTACGCGACGAGAGCTGCCCGATCGTACGCGATTAGGCGGCGAAAAGTTCGGCGGAGCGACAGCCGACGGCGCCGGTACCTGCGCCGCCGCCCCGCGCGCCATCGTTGGAAGGCTATAACGCTGGGGCCGCGGCCGGATTCCCTGTGGCCGAAGCTCGGCGTGTCGGTGCGGTCGACCAAGGCTTCCGGCCCCTCGCTCGCTGGCGGCAGGGCTGTCCGGGAAAATTGAGGGGCAGCTCGGGTGGGCGCTTTACCCCAAATTTTGCTTGCAAAAGCCCCTTGCCCGGGCTCGTCCCGGGCATCCACGTCTTGAGCCAGCCACTATCTCCGCACCGAAGACGTGGGTGGCCGGACCAAGTCCGGCCACGGGGATCCTCTCTGGTTGCACAGGATCGTGACCTCGCAACCGCCTTCGATTCCCCGGACAGCCCTGCGCTTTCGGGCAGAGGGTTGGGGTGAGGGGCACTCCAGCTACTCCGCCACGGGGCCGCAGGGACTCCACCGGCCTTCGTCGAAGGGCTCGACGCGCGCTTGGGGAGGATCACACTGCCGCCATGGACGCGCCACTCCCGCCATGTTTCCGTTTGGCAAGCGCCACGAGTACTTTATAAATACTTCGCGGTACTTTCCGTAATGGAGTTTATCCGGCGCGCGCCGATTTACGCCTATCGGCGCGACCTACTAGATGTAGGGAGGCTAAACCCGCTCGTACCATGCCCTAGAGCGCAGCACGAGGCGCACCACTGTCAGCATTACCGGCACTTCGACCAGCACCCCGACGACGGTTGCGAGCGCCGCACCGGATTGAAACCCGAACAGCGCGATAGCAGCGGCTACTGCCAGCTCGAAAAAGTTTGAGGCTCCGATCAGAGCGGAAGGGCAGCCGACGTTGTGCGGCACGCCGAGCACGCGGTTAAGCCCGTAGGCGATGCCGGCGTTGAGATACACCTGAATGATAATCGGTACGGCCAGCAGCGCGATCACGAGCGGCTGCCGCACGATTTGGTCGCCTTGAAAGCCGAACAGCAGCACGAGCGTTGCTAGCAGCGCGACGAGCGATGCCGGTTGCAACCGGCGCAGCGTGGCCGCAAGCGCCGCCTCGCCGCCCCGCGCCAGCAAGGATCGCCGCCAAACTTGTGACGCGATCACCGGCACGACGATGTAGAGGACGACTGACAGAAACAGCGTCTCCCACGGTATGGTGATCGAGGAAAGGCCGAGCAGCAGCCCGACGATCGGCGCGAAGGCGACAACCATGATCGTGTCGTTGAGCGCGACCTGACTAAGCGTGAAATTCGGATCGCCGTCCGTCAGGTTCGACCAGACGAACACCATTGCCGTGCAGGGCGCGGCAGCGAGCAGGATCAGGCCCGCGATATAGCTGTCAATCTGCCCGGCCGGCAGGTAGGGCCGGAACAGCCAGCCGATGAACAACCATGCGAGCGCGGCCATGCTGAAGGGTTTGACGAGCCAGTTGATGCTGACCGTCACGGCGATGCCGCGCCACTGTTCGGCGACGCGATGCAGCGCGCCGAAATCGACCTTGAGCAGCATCGGTACGATCATCAGCCAGATCAGCACGGCGACCGGGATGTTGACCTCGGCGACCGTCATGCGGCCGAGCATGTGAAACGGCGCGGGCAGCAGGCGGCCGAGCACGACGCCGACGACGATGCAGAGCGCCACCCACAGCGTCAGGTAGCGCTCGAACGTGCCAAGCGCCGGCCGCGCGCGGCGCGGCGCGGCTTCGGTGATCGTGCTCATGCAACACCCTGACTGGAATCAATGCGGCCGATTTGATCGACCTCGCGCTTCGCTGCCATGCGGTCGAGCTCGTCGATCGGCAGCGCGACAAAGAGCTTGATGCGGCTTTCGAGTGCGCGCAGCGCGTCGCGGAACGCGTTGCACCGCTCGACCTCCGTTCCCTCGATCGCCGCCGGATCAGGCGCGCCCCAATGCGCGGTAATGGGGTTGCCCGGCCAGATTGGGGCAGACCTCGCCGGCAGCCTGATCGCAGACGGTGAACACGAAATCCATTTTCGGCGCGCCGGGCTGGGCGAACTCGTCCCAGCTCTTGCTGCGCATACCGGTCGTTCGCAGGTTCAGCCTTTCCAGCAGCTTGATCGCGAGCGGATGCACGCTGCCGCGCGGGAAGCTGCCGGCGCTGTAACCCTTGAACCGTCCCTTGCCCCAATGCTCGATCAGCGCCTCGGCGAGAATGCTTCTCGCCGAGTTGGCGGTGCAGAGAAACAAGACGTTGTAGGTGCGCGCCGGCGTCACGGCTGCGGCTTGCGCGCCTCAACAATGGCCGAGACGACGTAGTTTTCGATCCCGCTGCCGGGAACCCACGTCGCGATCAGCTCGCGGCTTTCGGGGCGCGGCGTGATGCGGATATCGGTAAAGCCAGCCGCCGCAAGCCATTCCTCGATCCGGGCGGACGATGCCGCGCCGGCGACGCAGCCGCATAGCATCTCCGGCTTGGCCGCCAGTTCGGCCGGCAGCGGCACGGCGTTGATCACATCGGAGACGGCGAGCCGCCCGCCCGGCTTCAGCACGCGGAAGGCCTCGCGGAACACCTGCGCCTTGTCCGGCACGAGGTTGATCACACAGTTTGAGATCACCACGTCGCCAGTGTTGTCGGCGATCGGCAGATGTTCAATTTCGCCGAGGCGAAATTCGACATTGTCCGCGCGAATCGACGCGGCGTTGCCGCGCGCTTTGGTCAGCATTTCGTGGGTCATGTCCACGCCGATGACGTGGCCGGTCGCGCCGACCTGTCCGGCGGCGAGGAAGCAATCGAACCCCGCGCCGCTACCGAGATCGATCACGGTTTCGCCGGGTTGCATCGCGGCAATCGCTTGCGGATTGCCGCAACCGAGGCCGAGATTTGCCCCTTCGGGTACGGCCGCCAGCTCGGTGTCGGAATAGCCCATGTTGCGCGACTTAGTTTGCGCGGTGTCGGCTGGGCCGCAGCACGAGGAAGTCGGCCCACAGCACCCGCTATCGCCGGCGGCGGCAATCCCGCCGTAGCGCGCGCGGACCATCTCTTTGATCTGTACGTCATCCATAGGTGGTTTCTCCCTTCGCGTGAGACCAGGCCTCCGACGAGCTGGTCGAGGGCGTGGAGCAGCAGCCCGCAGCAGGGTCGCAAACCGGCGCGACTGACACGCCCTGCCCGCAACAGTTTTCGGTGAGGTAGGCTAGTAGCTCATTCATGGCGGTGTATTCGGCCGAGTAGATTTGCTGGCGGCCGAGCCGGCGATGTGTGATCAGGCCGGCATGCACGAGCTGTTGCAGGTGGAAGGTGAGCGACGCCGGCAGGACACCGAGGCGATCGGCGATCACTCCGGCGGCAAGGCCGGCCGGCCCCTGCGTCACCAGCAGGCGGAACACATCAAGCCGGGTTTCCTGAGAGAGAGCGCCAAGTGCGGCGAGAGCGCCCGTCTTTTCCATAGCGGCGGTTGTCCCATCATTTTGACGATTGTTTAAAATATGAGTGCGCTTCCCGAAGTCAATGATGTTTTGCAAAATATCAAAATGGGACGTGATCGCATGGAGGTCGATATCGCCATCCAGTATTCCGACGACACGCCGCTCCTTGTCAGACCCCGCAGCACGCCGCCTATCGGCTCGCGCAGCGCGAGAGCGTATATCGACGCCACGGGTTCGCCTTCGGTGACGCGATCACCGATGCGAGCAGCGGTTTTGAACCGGCCCGCCTGCGGCGCATAGATGAAGCGTGCGCGGCCGACACCGCCAATAGGTCGAGGCTCGCCGGCGAGCGGCAGTGTTGCGCCGGCTTCGACGATTTCGCCGAGCCGCTCGCCCCACTTGGTTTCAATTGCAAGATCGACGGCTTCGCCAGCAATGAAATTCGGGCTGAGCCCAATCGTGAGTGGCGCGAGCCCGCGCATTAGGATCGGCATTTCGCGGGATGCGAACCGCCTCCTGCGATTTTATCTTCGGAACAGTCCGTTCGTCAGCGGTCCAAGATCGCTCACGGAGTAAGAGACCGCCACAGTCGCCCTCCTCCTCTCTTGAAAGGGAGCCAGGATTCGAAGCCCCGTTTCCTCCGCATGCGACCCCGTCTCGTAGAGGTCGGCCCAGCTCGGGGTTTGATCGAGGATCAGCCGTACTTTCCAGGCGCGCAGCCAATGCTTCATATTTCGTTCCCGTTGCCTCGCCGCGCGCATGTCGTTGTAATGTTCGGCAAATACGAGCCGCGTTAATCCGTATTGCTTGGTAAAGCCCTCGACGAAGCCCGCGCGATGCTCCCAAGTGCACCGGGAGGTCGCCTGTTACCCTGACGTACAACGTGCCGTTGGGCCGGTTCGTCATGATGTACACCCATCCTGGCATACAAGAATCTCCATGGGGAGATGCCCGTACCGCTACCCCCGCGTGCGTTGTATGGTGGTAGTCCCCGATATAGGGGGACGCCGGCGGGCACTCCGATCGTGGGTAGGTCTTGTCGACCGTGGCCATCTCGGACCCGCCGGCGTCGCGGTCGAACACGCGAACGGTAGACTGGGCTCTCGCCCGCATACAATCCGGCGTGCTGACCAAGCGCCGATGTTAATTTAGGTGCGCAGTGATATGGCCGACAAGCTGATTGTTGGGATCGATGTCTCCAAGGATTGGCTGGACCTTTGTGCTTCCAATGCGGCGGGGGTCGAGCGGATCGCCAATACGCGCCAGGCGGTGGCGGCCTGGCTGGAGCGGGTTGCTCACAAGCTGGCCCGCGCCGAATTGCGCACCAGCCTGATCGGCGACGAGCGGTTGCGCGCGTTGGCGGCGCGCCGCCGGCAGCTCGTCGATGCGCTGCAGGCCGAGCGCTGCCGGCTGGACGCGGCGGCGCTGCCCGCGGTGCGCGCCAGCCTCGAAGCGGTCATCGCCGTGCTGCGGCAATCTCTGGAGACGCTCGAGGCCGAGCTCGCCGAGGCCATCGCGGCGCACCCGCCGACCGCCGAACTGGCCAAGCTGTTGCAGACCATCTTTGGCATCGGCCCGGTGGCGGCGATCACGCTGATCGCCGATCTGCCCGAGCTCGGCCTGCTCTCGGCCAAGCAGATCGCCGCCCTGGTCGGCCTGGCGCCGCACACCAAGCGCAGCGGCAAGACCCGCTACCGCGAGACTACCGGCCACGGCCGGCCGGGCGTGCGCCGCGTCCTCTTCACTCTTCAATGCCGCTCGTGCCGCCGTGCGACATCCCTCGCTCTTCAAAGACTTCTACGACCGCCTTGTCACCGACAACCGACGGCCCGGGAAAAGCCTGCCCCAGCGAAAGCGGGGGTCGCCCTCACCGCCGTGATGCGCAAAATCCTGATCACCGCCAACGCGGTCGCCCGAGATCGTCAGCCCTGGCGTGGCCGCCCCGCAGCCGGCACACCGTGCCGACCGCATGCCGAGCAAACTGCCCATCGGGCAGGTCGGGTCAAGACCGCAGCCGCGCCCCGCGCGGTGGCGCGCAGCGCCAGCCTTGAGGCGGCCTGACCGAT
>WNFQ01005986.1_pt1 | contig 13498 bp, 11 predicted proteins | sample 5400171 | NCBI WGS metagenome assembly WNFQ01 (sample SAMN13153356, study PRJNA577476) | soil metagenome | isolation source: 20 cm soil under Madrone tree | place: USA:California | collected 2016-06-14
AAGCGGTGGGCTTGTCGCACTACACGCTGTATGTGCAGGACTACGGTGGGCCGGTTGGCTTTCGCATGGTATTGGCACACCCGGAGCGGGTGCAGGCTCTCATCGTCCAGAATGCGGTCGCTCACAACGAAGGCCTCGGAGCGATCTGGGCAACGCGGCGGGCATTCTGGGCAAACCGGCCTGCTCATGAACAGGCATTGCGCGAGAATCTGCTCTCGTTTGCCGCCACGAAGTCGCGTCATATCGGAGCCGATCCGAAAACTGAGCTCTACGACCCGGATCTTTGGACCGATGAGTACCGATTTCTGAACGCGCCGGGACAGGCGCAGATTCAAACCGATCTGTTCTACGATTATCGCACGAACGTCGCTGCTTATCCAAAGTGGCAGGCCTGGCTAAAGCAGACGCAGCCAAAGCTTTTGGTCCTCTGGGGCAAGCACGATCCCTCGTTCGATATCGGCGAGCCGCAACGTTTCCGCAAGGACGTACCGAACGCGGGGGTTCATGTACTCGACGCGGGACACTTCGCGCTTGATACCAAAGCCGATGAGATTGCAGGAATGCTAGATGAGTTCATGAAGACGCAGAAATAAACAGACATTGCGCGTCGAGGAGTCAGTCGGACGCCGCCACCTTTGCTCTCGGTTGCTTGCGGACGCGATCCAGCGCCGTGCCGAGGGCGTCTGCGCTCTTCCGAAGCCCCTCGCGTTCCTCGTCGGACATAGCGGGTTCGAGCACCTCGATCACGCCGCGGCGGCCGACGATGCTCGGCAGCGACAGCGTGACGCCAAACTTCTTCTGATAGCTGCCGATCGGAATGACCGCGCGCTCGTCATTGAGCACCATCTCGGCGATGCGGGTCGATACGATGCCGATGCCGTATTGGCTGGCGTCGTGGCCCTCGATGATGGTGATGTTGGCGTAGCGCACGTCTCGCTCGAGCTTGTGCCGCAGCTCGCTCATGCGCTCGCCGCGCCTCTCGAGCAATGCCGCCACCGGAACTCCGCCGATCCGTGCCGAGGACCACAGGAATACCTGCGAGGTGCCGTGGTCGCCAATCACTTGCGCTTCGACGTGCGCGGGATCGGCACCGAAGTGCTTGCCGAGGTGAACGCGAAAGCGCTGGCTGTCGAGATATGTCCCTGTGCTCAGCACCGCCGCGCCGCCACCGGCCTCGCGCGCGATGTCGGCGAGCGGATCGGGCGGATCGGAGACCACGAGAAGCACGGCGTTGGGCTCTGCGCGCACGATCCTCGGCACGATATCGCGATAGATTTCGGCGTTCTTGTCGAGCAGTTTGAGGCGACCCTGCGGATCGTTGCGATCGGTCGCGCCGCCGGTTTTTTCGTTCACGCCGACCGTGATCAGCACGATGCCCGCGCCCTTGAGGTCGTCGTAATCGCCGTCGACGATGTCGACCTTGGGACCGAGCGGCGTGCCGTAGCGCATGTCGGTTGCCACCGCCTCGGCGGTCTTGCGGTCGCGATTGACGAGGACGATCTCGCGCGCGCTGCCGCGGTTGACGGCGGCCATAGCGCAGGCGCAGCCCACATTGCCGGTTCCAATAATTCCGATTTTCACGGCCGCCTCCATTGCGGGATCGACCGCCGGCGTGCCACCGTTTGCCGTTCGTGGCGCGCCGGCGAACCGCTCACTCCTTTGCCACGCGGGTCGCCTCGAACAGGAACCAGGTCCGCCGCTCGGCCTCGTCGATCCAGTTCTCGATCAAGCTGGCGCTGGCCACGTCCTCGTGCTTGTCGCAAATCGCGTGGGCTTCGCGCAAGCTCGCCGTCAACTGTTTGTTGTCGTCGCGCACTTCGGCGAGCATATCCAACGGCGTGACGAAATCGGCGTCGTTGTCCAACACGCGCTGCAGGCGACCGATGTGGCCGATCGAGCGCAGCGTGGTGCCGCCGATCTTGCGGACCCGCTCGGCGATGTCGTCGGTGGTCGCGAAAATCTGCTCTGCCTGCTCGTCGAGCAGGAGATGGTAGTCGCGGAAGTGGGGGCCCGATACATGCCAATGGAAGTTCTTGGTCTTCAGGTAAAGCGCAAACATATCGGCGAGCAGAATATTGAGCGCGCCGGAGATCTCCGCCACGGCGTTGGCGCGCAGGTCGGTCGGCGTATCGAGCGGAGCGAGCCGCAGCGCGGCGGCATCCTTTGCTTTCGTCATTGTCTACCTCCTTCTGACGCGATGATGGGGCGCCGAGCGCGCCGCTATCGTGAGCAAAGCGAAATCATGCCGGGATGGAAAGAAATCCGATCGATTGCGGACGTCGCCCAGCCTCGGCAACCCTTATATGCGCTCGGGCGCGTCGAACGGCTTGATGGTCCTTGCTCCATCTTGTTCCGCCTTGCTCGGCTCGCGCTCGCCCATAGCCCGCGCGCGATCCGCTTCCCGGGCCGCGCAGATCGGACCGGCTGCGAAGCTTTGCCGGTCAGAGCCGGTGCGGCCTTCCGCGCGAAGGTCGGGGTCGCCATCAGCGTGACCAGCGCGAGAGCAGTGATGAGCGCTTTCATGATGCCTCTCCATGATTACGGACGATCGTCCATCGATTCCCGGAACACCGGAGCCGACGGCGGGTATTGCTGGACTTATGTGATCGTCGCCCGTTTTCGCTTGCGCGGAATTGCTGTAAAATGATCTGCATCGATCGCCCTACCGCAGGTCACTGGATCCGCATCGGCAGACGTTGCAGGCGTAATTCCCCGACCGCGCCGCCGTAGCTCGGAACGAAATTGAGATCGGCGAGCCTCGCGCGGGGGAAGCGCGCGAGCATGCGGCGTATGGCGATCGTGATCGCGGTGCGGCCGAGAATGTTGCCGATGCAGTGATGCGGTCCGGCGCCGAAGGCCATGATCCGCTTCGGATGGCGATGGATATCGAAGCGCAGCGGGTCCGAAAATACCTGCGGGTCGTAGTTCGCCGCCTGCGGCGAGGGCCGCACCACCATGCCCTTGAGGATGTTTGTCCCGCCGACCTCGGTGTCGCGCGTGGCCATGCGCGGAAACGTGAAATACCCGTTGCTGGCGATGCGCAGGCACTCCTCGACCGCCTCGGGAATGAGGCTTGGGCCGGCAATGAGTTCCGCGAGCTGATCGGGGTGAGAATAGAGCGTGTAAAGCGCTCCGCCGGCGGCGCGGCTGGTCGCGGACAGCGCTGCGCCGCAGATCGTGAAGATCTGGTCGAACAACTCCCGGTCCGTCAGTTTGTCTCCTTGGTCGCGCGCGGTGATGAGATCGTTGATGAAGTCCGGCCGCGGATGGGCGCGCGAACGCCTGCACGCATTCCGGCGCAAACAGCTCTCCCGGCTTGGTATAGGTCGTCAACGGCAGCACTTCATGAAAGGCCAGGAAAATCTCCTTCTGCGATTCGCCGAGATTCGCCATCGCGGTCAGCAGCGCGCCGACCACGAGCTGCGCCCCATAATCCCGCATGCCGTCGAATTCATTGCCGCCGGCCTCGATCTTGTCGAGCATGCCGTCGATGATTTCGACGATACGCGTCTCGAGGCGACTCAGGCTGCGTGCGGAGAAGGCCGGCATGAGCAATCTGCGAATCCTCGCATGCCGTTCGCCGTCCATCTGGGTGATGAACTGCACGCCCATGAACTTGTCGAACTGCTCGAAGCCGTGACCTCTCGGCAGCTCCGACGAGAACCGCTCGGTATCGGAAAAAATTTCGTGCACGTCCGCGTAGCGACCGCAGATGACCTGCGCAGGGCCGGAGGAAAGGACGTAGAACGGCGGCCGTTTGGCCCAATCGGCGAGAATGTCGCGCGCGTTCTGCTTGAACTCGCTGCTGCCGAGGTCGATATCAACGACTTTGCTTCGGTCGAGTTCACTCAGCGCCGCCATGATGCCTCCGCAGCGAAACTCCGGCAGCGGGACCACCCGCGGCGAGGGGCGTCCTCGGCAAAAAATCAGCGCGATTTGCGTATGACATCCGTGCGCTCTCGAGCGCCGTTTACCTGCGCCCGCGGGGAGGGAGCATCTTAGCGTGTTCCCGCGCTCTCAGCCCAGAAGGTTCATCTCAAATCCAGCCCGCCGAAGGACCGCATCACGGGACTCCTGCATGAGTTGGCGCACGCGTTGCGCGTCGACGCCCACGAGGCCGCCGCGCCATTTGCGAACTTTCCCGGCGATAAAGACGGTCTCGACGTGGCTGGGGTTCATGAGATTGACGACCGCTCCTGGCGCATTGTTGAGCGGCCAGACATCGAGTCGATCGGCGCACAGGACGACGATGTCGGCATCCTTGCCCGGGCTCAGCGTGCCGACCTTGCCGTCGAGGTTGGCACAACGAGCACCCTCGACGGTGGCGAACTCGAGCACCTCCCGACACGTCAACAGCGGCGGCAGGTTCTGCTCGCCGTTGCGCCCGCGTTGCAGCACGAAATAGCGCTGCGCGATGGCGGTCGATCGCATGAGCGTGAAGAAATCCGACGAGAGCGTCACGGCGTGATCGGAGCTGAGGCTGGGCCGCACGCCGTTGTCGAGCGCGTCCTGAATCGCCGGGGTTCCGTGCCCCATGGTCATCTCGATCGGAGGCGAGAGCGACACGTGACCGCCGGTGTCCTTGATCAAACGCCAGGTGTCGGCCGGGAAATGCAGACAATGAATGTATTCGTNNNCGTCGCCTGGCCGCAGCAGCCCGGCGCGAGCGAGCTGCTGCAGCTTCTCGCCGTCATTGCGCTGGGGGAGCACGTTGCGCACGTGCACGACGATGGGCACGCCAACCTCGCGCGCGAGCGCGAACATCTTGGGATCGGGAGGCGCGCCCAGCGCGAGGGTGAGCAGCTGGTCCCTGGAATTGAAATAGCTCCGCTGCAGCCGGGAGATATCCTGCGGATACTGCGCCGCGGGCCCTTTCCCGTCCGAATAGGCGAAGACCGCGCGGATGCCGGAATCTTGCAGCGCACGGATCAAGGCGTCGCTGTGCTCGGGCGTGTTGTTGACTTGGGAAACGTCGACGACACCCGTCGTGCCCATTTCGATCATGCCGAGCGCCGTCGCCAGCATCCCGGCATAGGCGTCCGCAGGCGTAAAAGCGGGAGTGAGCTTGCCGATGATGTCGCGGTTGTAGTCGGGATCGACGCGGCCATTGGACAGGATGTTGCGCAGAATACCCTGGTAGGAGTGGCTATGGGTATCGATGAAGCCGGGAATCAGGATCCGACCCGACACGTCGATCACCGCCGCCGCGTCGTCCGACACGACGAGGTTCGGCCGCACCTCCCGGATTTTGCCGTCCTCGATCAGCACATCCGCCTGCGCGAAATCGCCAATGGCTCGATCGAGCGTCAAGACCACGCCACCTTTGAGCAGGATGCGGCGCTGCTGCAGCACACGGCTGAGCTCGACATCGGACGCGTCCTGCGCCGTCGCTGCTTCGGGCAAGGCTTGCGCCGCAGCGACGCCCGCGGCAAGAACCGCGCTTGCCTTGAGAAAACGACGACGCGAGCTTTCCATCATCGGCGATGCGCTGCTATCGCAACCGTTCGTGTCTGGAGTTGCGGGCGCCGTGCGCTCATTGCTGCTCTGCTCGGTCATTATCGTTCCTCCTCGGATTCCTGCCATCGACGCTCGCGTCAGCCGAGCAGGTTTTTTGCATAGTTGGCCCGGCGCAGAACGCCGTCGCGCGCCTCCTCCACCAACCGCAGCACGCCCGGCACGTCGACGCCCACCAGATTGCCGCGCCACTTCTTCACCTTTCCGCCGATGAAGACCGTTTCGACGTGACTCGGATTCATCATGTTCACGACCGTCATCGCGGCGTTGTTGAGCGGCCACACATCGAGCCGATCGGCGCGCAAGACGACGATATCGGCCTCCTTGCCGGGTGTGAGCGTGCCGATTCGATCTGCTAGGTTGGCGCAGCGCGCGCCCTCGATGGTGGCGAATTCGAGCACGTCGCGACAGCTGAGCAGCGGAGGCAGGTTTTGCTCACCCTTGCGGGCGCGTTGCAGGATCAGCAGCCGTTGTAGCGTGAACGTCGATCGCATAACCGTGAAGAAATCCTGCGCGATGGTCACGCCGTGATCGGAGCTCAGCGACGGCCGCAAGCCATGGTCGAGCGCCTCCTGGATCGCCGGCATGCCATGGCCCATGGCCATGTCGATGGGCGCACAGATCGACACATGGCCGCCGCTGTCCTTGATCAATCGCCACGCCGCGTCGTCGATGCCGAGGCAATGGATGTATTCGTCGCCCGGCCGTAGCAACCCGGCGCGTCCGAGCTCGATGAGGGGCGTGCTGAGATCATTGCCGACGAGGTGCTGCACGACCGGCACGCCGACCTCGCGCGCGAGCGCGAACACGTTGGCATTGAGGTTGGCGGTCAAGGCAAGCGTGAGCAGCTGGTCCTTGGAGCTGAAATAAGTCCGTTGCAAGCGTTTGATGTCTTGCGGATATTGCGCGGCGGGTCCGGCGCCGCGGTGATAGGCAAAGACCGCGCGGATGCCGGACTCCTGCAGCGCACGAATGCAGGCGTCGCTGTGTTCCGGGGTGTGCGAAACCTGCGAGATGTCGACGATCGCGGTCGTGCCCATGTCGATGAAGCCGAGCGCCGTCACCAGCATCCCGGCATAGGCATCCGTCGCCTGATAGGCCGGCGTGAGGATGTTTTGAATGTCGCGGTTATAGTCGGGATTGAGCAGGCCGTTCACCAGGATGTTGCGCAGCAGCCCCTGGTAGGAATGGCTGTGGGTGTCGACGAAGCCGGGAATGACGACTCGGTTCGCGGCGTCGATGACCGCGACTGCATCGCGCGACACCTCGATGTTTGGCCGGACCTCGCGGATCTTGCCGCCCTCGATCAGCACGTCCGCCTGGGCGAAGTCGCCGACCTGCCGGTCGAGGGTGAGGACGACGCCGCCCTTGAGCAGAATGCGCCGTTCACCTTGCACGCGCGCAAGCTCGGCGTCGACGGCACCCGCCGCTTGCGCGAAGGCGTCGCGCGACAGCACCTGCGCTGCGGCTGCGCCGGTCGCGAGCGCGGCGCTCGATTTGAGAAACCTGCGTCGCGATGGTCCGCCGGCTGCGCCTCGACCATGGCCGCTTAATTCCGCCGTTGCAGGCGTCGTCCGGTCGCGCTGTTCACACATGGTCCCTCCTCCAACGGTCGAACGCGCGCAATCCGAGGACTGCGATCGCGCATGTCGCTCGCTCCACGCGCTCGTCTGGTCAAACGGCTAGTCCAACGGCTGGATGCGCACGATCCAGCCGTCGTGGTCCACGTACCAGACGGTCACGGGGTCGGTCGAATTGTCGATCCAGGTTTCACGGTCGATGCCGTAAGGCTCCGGCAACACGTATTCGGTAAATTGTTCGGTCTTCGGATTGAAGCGAAGATAGCGGCCCGCGTGCATTTCGCCGGCCCAGATCTCGCCGTTCTTGTCGGCCTGGGCACTGTACATGGAGGCGTAGGGGGTCGGCAGCGGGTACTCGAACAGCCGCTTCTTGGCGGTGTCGAACTTCACCAGCATGCCGCCGCGGCCGCCCGACCAATAATTCCCTTGCGGATCGAACTCTCCCCGCGCCGGGCCGCAATTGGCGCTGCAGTCGGGCTCGAACACTTCGCCGGTCTGGGTGTCGGCCACGACGACGCCATCGCGCGGCCATGCGCCGCCGCCGAAATATCTGCCGTCCCTGCTCACCGCGCTGCCATACGTGCCCGTGAACTTCTTGAGCGGGAATCGCAGGATCGTGTCGCCGGTGAGCGCGCCGATCTTGGCGACGGCCTTGCCGCGTGCGCGCCAGATGAACCCGTCCGGATCGATGGCGTAATTGCCGCCCATCGGCGAATTCACGGGCTCCGGAACATTCCAGCGCACCCGCGTGAACTCTTCCGTCTTGGGGTCGAAGCGCCAGATGCTGTGCGCCCAGTTTTCCGAGCCCCACACGATGTCGTTCTTATCCACGTAAATCCAGTGCGTGCCCGGAAGCACGCCGGCGTCGACCGCAGGCACGCGATACTCCTTGACCGCGCCGGTGCGCGGGTCGAGCCGGCCGATGTAGGAGCTGCGATGCGGGCTGTACCAGATGTTTCCCTTCGAATCCCCCCAAACGTCATGCGTGGCAAGCTCGAGGCGCGGCAACTCGTATTCGGTGATGACGACCCTGGTTTGGCGGCCCTGCGGGCGCGGCAACGTGACGAACGGCGGATCCTTGGAATCCGGGCCGCGCACGCTCGCCAGCCATTTCACCAATTTTGCCGTGTCCTCGTCGTTGAAGCGGCCGCGCGGATTCATGTTGATCAGCGGCGAGCCCGCGCCCTTCGTCATGCGATTGACGATCTGGGCCCAACCGTGCTCGTCGTAGCGATTGCGGAAAATCTGTTGATAGGAATGGCACCAGTTGCAGTTGACCGTCAGCAGCCTTTTTTCCTCGCCGGTTCCCGATAGGCTCAGCAGCCATTCCGATCCGGTCATCTGCGCCGCGATCTCGGGAAGCGCCGGCAACAATGCCGCGTTCGTCACCCGCGTGAGCGTAATGTCGGCGAGCTCGTCCGGACCGTTGATTTCGAGTTTTTCTCTGACGAACGGATGAAATTCGCGCGGCCGCGCAATTCGAAGGGTATAGGTTCCAGGCTCGAGCTTGGGGAATTCGTAGCGTCCGTCCGCATTGCTGTAGACCGTGGTTCGGATCGCATTCTTTTGCGCGATCAGCTGCACCATGATCCCTTCGAGCAGCGCGCCATTTGCGGACTTGACGACGCCATGCGGGCCGCCCAGGAGCTGCGCCACGCTCTGCGCCTGTGCGGCCTGCGCGAGCAGGAGGAAAGCAGCCAGCAATGCGGCCGGCGAAAGCATCCCGCGACCACGCCCGATGCCAGCGACCATGGTTTCCTCCGTGTCAGCGCATCCGATAGCGCGGATTGAGCGGGGGTGTATCGGAATCCCAGCAGCACCTCTCCCGCAGGTAGCTCACGAGGTCGTTCAAATCCGCATCGCTCAAAGTGTACTTGTAGGCCGCCATGCCGGCGCCGCCGTTGCGGATCTTCTCCTTCACCGTGTCGTCGTTCACGCTCTCGCCGGACAGCAGGTTGGGCTTCTCATAGAGGCCCGTGAGCTGCGGGATTCCCTGCACGAATTCGTTGTGGCAAAACCAGCATTTGTAATAAAAAATTTCCTGCCCTCGCTCCGGCCCGCTCGCAGCCGCCTTCCTGAACTCATAGATCTCCAGCGCGCGTTGATTGTAATCCTTCGCCGGCGCCTTTGCCTCCTGCGCGAAGACGTTTGCAGCCATCGCTGCTGCCGCGGCCAGCACCGGCATCGCCAGTATCGCCGTCGCCTTGATCGAATTCATGCTTGCGTCGTTCCCGAAAATCCACCCCGGTAGCCGCTGCGGGAGCATACGAGGTTTTCGATCGACAATCATATTCGCGCGCAGCGATCATGCAATAAAGGAAGAGCAGGCCCGCGGCTAATGGTTCGAAATCCGCCGAGCATTGGTCGGCCAAATGTTCGGTCTTTCTTGCCCCGTTCAATCGCCGCGCCCAGTCCATTCGATCTCGATGTCGCGTTGAGTAAGATGCGCAAGCGCTCGACCAATCACGGTCGCAGCGACGAGGGAGAAATGCCATGCGCATCTCACGACGTGACATGCTCACCGGCGGTGTCAGCGCACTGACAGCCGCAGCCGCATCGCGCGCCTTGGCCGCGTGGGAGCCGAGCGACCGCTACCCAGACCCGGCCATCCAAATTCTCGATCCGAGCTTTGCGAAGTATCGCCTCAACAATGCCGGCATCGAACGTCTTGCCGTCGGCATGCGCTGGGCCGAGGGACCGGTGTGGTTCGGCGATGGCCGCTATCTCTTGTGGTCCGATGCCGCGCTCGATCGCATCACTCGTTGGGATGAGGAGACGGGGCAGGTCAGTATCTTTCGCAAACCGGCGAACAAGCCCAACGGTCTTACGCGCGACCGCCAGGGCCGGCTGCTCACCTGCGAACACGCCGGGCGACGGGTCACGCGCACGGAGTACGACGGAACGCTCACGGTGCTGATCGACAGGTTCGACGGTAAGCGGCTCAACTCACCGAACGACATCGTGGTGAGATCCGACGACTCGATCTGGTTCACCGATCCGGTGTACGGAATCACCAGCAACTATTCCGGCATCATCGACACGCAGGAATTGCCAACCAACGTCTACCGGCTCGATAAAAACGGACGGGCAACGGTGGTGGCGGGCGACATCAACCGTCCGGACGGGCTTGCCTTCTCGCCTGACGAGACGAAGCTGTACGTCATAGAAGATGGCGTGACGCCACAGGTTTTTCGCGTTTACGACGTGGTCGATGACGGCGCGAAGCTCGCCAACGGGCGAACGTTCATCACCGTCGAGCGCGGCGGCATAGCGGACGGCTTGCGCGTCGACGTTGACGGCAACTTGTGGTGCGGCTGGGGCGGGGGCGCGGGCAACGACGGCGTGATGATCTTCAGCGCTGCCGGCAAGCTCATTGGTCGGATTGATCTGCCCGAGCGCTGCGCAAACGTCTGCTTCGGCGGTTTTCGCCGCAGCCGCCTGTTCATGGCGGCGAGCCACTGCGTCTATGCTCTGTTCCTGCGCACCCAAGGAGCGGCGGGAGGCTGAGAATGCGATGCGCGTGGTGTGAAAGCCGCTTGACTATCTTCGCGGTGAATGGCGGCTTCGCGTGATCAAGGTAGAGCGCCGGAGCCGGGTACGGGTTCTCTTGGACGCGCACGTCAACCCGGCGGGCGAGCGGCGTGCTCCCTATCGCGATGGGCGTGCCGCTTTGATTTCGATGAGGATGTTGCGGTACTGCCAATCGCTGCGGTTGAGAAGCTCATGGGGGATGCCGGGTTCGCGCCAGATCGCGTCTCCCGGCTTCTCGTGCGTTTCGCGGACGCGGCCGTCATCGAACGTCATCTCGTTGCTGCCCTCCGTCAGCGGCACGATGAGATAGGGCAGCAGATGCTGGTGCCAGGGCTGCCGCTGTCCCGGGTCGAGCGTGACGCTCCACACCCGCACCAATTCGTTCTCGAACACGATCTTGTCGCCAATCGGTCCCAACACGCGCATCGTTGCAGTCTCCCTGCCGTGAGTTGTTATCGGTCGGCGCCCGCCTGGGGCTGCCCGACCACCTGTCGATACAGGTCTTGCGCCCGTGCGGCGCCCATCGCAGCGATCGCGGCGATGTGGTCGTCCGGCCTGACCAGCACCAAGGTGTCGCGCGGGCAGCCCATGAGCTGGCGAAATCGGTCGCCGACGTCGAACAAAGAACGCTCGCGCAGGCCGCCGTCGAGCGGCGCGTCCCGGTGGGAAACGATGAGATGTTTCAGCCCGGGAACCTCGGCGGGAATGTGGGGACGCCGCCGCACGTCGGTGAAATAGAGCGCCACGAAGCTGTCGTCGACAAGATCGTGCAGACGAACCGGACGGCCGTCGCCTGCGTGCAGGACGGCGTCGGGGATGCGATCGCCGACGCGGAAGGGCCCGCGGTCGGTCTTGACCATCGACCAGTCGCCGACTTCATCGACGCCAAGTCTCACTCCCAGCATGGTTCGCGTCGCGGCATTGGCCCACGCCGTGCCCGACATGGCCTTCACCGTCGCAGCCTGTCCGGCCATGTACTTGTGCGCCGCCTGCGCCATCTCGCCGGAGCCTTCGGCCGCGACGGGTCGCTGCTCGCGCGCATAGCCGTCGAGCAGCGCATCGCTCGCCCATCCGCGCACCACCCACGCCAGCCGCCAGGGCAGGCTGATCGCGTCCAGAATTCCGGTGTTGAGGCCCAGCGCCCACATCGGCGTGATCAGATGGGCGGCATCGCCCATGAGGAACACGCGATGGCAGCGCCACTGCGTCGCCACGCGATGATGGATGCGGTAGACGATGGTGTTGAGGATTTCCATCTCGTCGACGGGACCGATGAAGCGAATGACCTTCGCGCGGAATTCGGCGGCGGTGGGCTCGGGAACGCCGGCGGCGAGCGGATAGAGGAAACGCCAGCAGTGCGGCTGGCGCACCAGGATCATCCATTCCTCGGGATCGGCAAAATAGGCGAGATAGGGATAATCGCGCGGATTGGCGACGTCGAGATCGACCTTGACGTCGACCAGCAGGCAGCGAACGTCGGACGACTCTCCTTCGACCGCCACGCCGAGTTGCGAGCGCACCGTGCTGCGCCCGCCGTCACAGGCCAGAAGATAAGAGCCTTCGATTTCGCGCGCGCCGCCCGGGGTGTCGAAGCTCGCGACCACGCCGCGATCCGACTGCCGAAACGCCGTCAAACGATGCTGCAGATGGAACGCCCCGGGGCTGCGCTCATCGATCGCCGCGCGCAAGATCGGCTCGAGGTGATGCTGCGGCATGTTGATCACGAAGGGGTAACGCGTGTCGTCGCTGAGAAGCGCCGTCTGCACGGACGGCCGCGCCGTGTTGGTCGCGCGCTCGACATCCCCGATCTCGTCGACGCGTAGCGCTTTGGCGAGGACCCGATCGGCGACGCCGTAACGCCGAAACGCCTCGAGCGTCCGAGTCAGTATCGTTCCGGCCTTCGTATCCAGCGAGAGTTCCGCGTCATCTTCGAACAGCGCAAACGGCAAGCCGTAGAAACGCAGCCCCAGCGCCGTCGTGAGACCGACCGGGCCCGCGCCGACGACGATGATGGGCGGCATGCCGTTGCTCATCCTTCAACCGTCCTGCGCCGCATAGGCGAAGTCCCGGCTGATGATCGAAGCGGTCATCGTCGCCTCATCGGACAACAAGAACAGGAGCGGGCCGACCGCGTCCTCGGGCTGTCCGACGCCGACCGATGCGCGCCAATGGGCATCGTCGGCGCCGGCATTGGCGGTGCGATACTGCGGCGTGTCGATCACGCCCGGCGCCACGAGATTGAACCGCACGCGATGCCGCGCAATCTCCTTGGCCGCGCTTTTGGCGAATGCGATCAGCGCCGCTTTGCTGGCGGCATAGGCCGACGCCTCGGGCCAGCCTTGCTGCGCCAACCCCGATGTAAACGCAATGATGCTTCCGGACCGCCGCGCGATCATGCCGGCGACCACCGCCTGGTAGCACCAGACCACGCCGTCGAGATTTATCCGCAAGACGCGATCCCAGGTCGCCGGCTCCATCTCGTGAACGGGCAAGCGGGGCTGAATCGCCGCCGCGCAGACGAGGCCGTCGATCTTGCCGAAATCACGCTCGACCCCGCCCAGCACATCGAACACTGCGGCACGATCGGACACATCGAGACGCCGCGTCGAAATTCCCGCAACGCTCGATAGCGCCGCCATGGCCGCCGCGTCGACGTCGCAAACGACGACGCGGGCCCCGGCCTGCGCGGCCGCGCGCGCCAAGGCGCGGCCGATGCCGTTGGCGCCGCCGGTTACGCCGATCACATCTCCCGCGGCGTCGAAGCGCGCCCGCATGACTTATGCCCCCCGCGTTCCCAGCAGCCACTCTTGGAAGTTGGGAACTCCAACACGGGCGGCGGTCTTGATGAGACTACCCAGGGTTCGTAGGTCGAG
>WNFQ01005996.1_pt1 | contig 13498 bp, 10 predicted proteins | sample 5400171 | NCBI WGS metagenome assembly WNFQ01 (sample SAMN13153356, study PRJNA577476) | soil metagenome | isolation source: 20 cm soil under Madrone tree | place: USA:California | collected 2016-06-14
CGCGTTGCCGCGCGCGGCGCGCGGAGGGGCTGCGCCGAAGCCCGCGTCGCTCTAAGAGCCGCCCGGGTCTGGGCCGGGCGGCTCCCTCCGCAGCGCACGGCGAAGAAATTTCCCCGAGGGGGTCTTGGGGACCTCGTCCACGATCTCGACCTCACGCGGATACTTGTAGGCGGCGAGTCGCTCCCGGCAGAAACCGATCAGGTCGGTCGCCGTCACGGTCCCCTCCCAGCCGCCCTTGAGGGCGACGAACGCTTTGACGGTCTCTCCACGGTACGGGTCGGAGATTCCGACGACCGCCGCTTCCCGGACGGCCGGGTGCTCGTACAGTACGTCCTCGACCTCTCGCGGCCAGACCTTGTAGCCTGACGCGACGATCAGGTCCTTCTTGCGATCCACCAGGTAGAACCAACCGCTCGCGTCCCGCTTGCCCACGTCCCCGGTGTGAAGCCAGCCCTGGCGAATCGCCTTGGCGGTCTCCTCCGGCTTTCCCCAGTGGCCGCCCACGACCATAGGCCCCCTGATCACGATCTCGCCCACTTCCTCCGGCCCCATCTCGCGCGTGCCGGATTCCAGATCGACGATCCGAGCCTCCGCCCCGGGCACGGGGACTCCGACCGCCAGCGCGCCCGTCGTGGGATCGACGGGCGCCTCCACGCCGAGGGGCACGGCATGCGACGGGGACGTCGTCTCCGTCATCCCGTAGATGTTGTGGATGTAGGCCCCGGTCACCTCGCGGAACCGGTGGACGACCGCGGGGGAGACGGGCGCGCCGCCGCTGTAAACTTTCCTGAGCGACGTGAGGTTTCGCCGCGCGACGTCCGGGTGGTTGGCCATCGCGATGAAGACCGTGATGGCGCCCACCGTGAACGTCGCCCGCCAGCGCTCGGTGAGGCGCAGCGCCTCTTCGACGTCGAACCGGTAGAAGAGGATCACGGGAATCTCCGCCTGAGCCGCGGCCGCCAGGTGACCGATCATCCCCGTGATGTGGAAGAGCGGGGCGACGCCCAGGATGACGTCGTCGGGCCCGAGCCGCATCCAGGATTGGTAGACCCGCGCGTTGTGGACGACGTTCGCGTGACTGTTCATGGCCCCCTTCGCGGTGCCCGTCGTCCCGGAGGTGTAAGTCAGAAAGGCGAGATCCTCGGGGCGCGGCCGGGGCCGCGGGGCGGGCGCTCGAGGGGACCGGAGCACCTCGGCGAGGTCGAGCGTTTCCGCGAAGCGGAGCTTCTTCGACTCGGCCAGGAGCGGCGGCAGGGGGGAGCCGGGAGGCACGCAGTCGAGCTCCGACGTCGTCACGACGCGCGCCACCGAGGTCTGCGGCACGACGCTCCGCGCCGTGCGCTCGTAGAGCGATTCCAGACAGATCAGGACACGGGCGCCGGCGTCGTTCAGGTGATAGGACAGCTCGGCTTCCTTGAGCATGGGATTGAGCGGCACGACGACGCCTCCGGCCTTCCACACGGCGCACTGCGCGATCACGAACTGCGGGACGTTCTGGAGATAGAGCGCGACCCGGTCGCCCGGCGCGAGGCCGAGCTCGGTGAGGGACGCCGCGAGGGTTGCCGCCATCCGGTCGAGCTCCCCGTAGGAGAGCGTCGCGTCGAAGTAGTGGATCGCCGGCGCGGCGGGCCGCCGCTCGGCCGCGGCCTCGAACAACGCGAGGGCGCTCGTGTGCGGGCCGATCCCCTCAGCGCCGCTCTGCGGCGCGGAGGACGCGACCCGGCAGCGCCCCGGTATGTCGGCCATGGTCCAGCACGACCTGCCCGCCGACGATGACGTACTCCACGCCGTCCGCGCCCTGCACCCGCCGTGGCACCCCGGCGGGGCCGTCGTGCGAGACCTCGTCCTCCTTCACCCCGATGCGCGAGAGGTCGAAGACCATGAGGTCGGCCGCCAGGCCCTCCCGCACCAGACCGCGGTCACGGAGACCCATGATGCGGGCAGGCTGGAAGGTCAACCGGCGGACGGCGTCCTCGAGGGTCAGGAGGTGCCGTTCCCGGACCCAGTGCGCGAGGACGTAACTGGACTCACCCGCGGTGCAGAAATTCGTGTTGAGGTGCGCGCCGGCGTCCGACTGGGACGGCAAGGCGTGGCCGGTCTTGACGAACTCGGTGAGAGCGACGTCCTCCTCCGGCGACCGCGTGCGCAGCTGAAACTCGGTCTCCAGCCTCTCCTCGACCGCGAGGTCGAGCATCACGTCGGCCACGTGCGTTCTCCGCTCGTCGGCGAGTTGCGCGAGGCCACGGCCCTGGAGCGATCGGTTCGTCGGGAGAAACGTCTTGCTCACGACGATCGCCGACCATGGGACGAACCGCCCGAGCACCCCCGGCCGCCGCCGCTGGCGCCGCATGGCCGCCTCGCGCAGCTCCGCGCGCCGGTCCGGATTGGCCAGGACGGCCACGCGCTCCTCGAGGGGCAGCTCCATGACGGTGTCCCACCCGTCGAGATTGGCGAAGAAGGTCGTCTTCTTCAGCGTGAACCGTGGGTTGAACGGAATGGCGCGGAGCAGCGCCAGGAGCTGCGCTCCCTCGCGGGCCGCGTCTTCCACGTAGCCCCGCGTCTCGGCGTCGAAGACCAGGAAGAAGACCGGACGACCGCTGGTCGCCGCCACCTCGTACAGGTGCCGTCGATCGTCCGCGTCGGGTTTGGCGACCGACGGCGGGAGAATCTCGATCACTCCCCGGTTGAACTCGCCGAGGGTGCGCCCCAGGGCCAGGCGCTCGTCGTTCCCGGCCAGCCGGGTCGGCACCGGTTCGCCGGAGGGGCCCGCGTGAGTCGGTGACGCCGTCGTGCTCCAGCCCCAGGCGCCGGCCTCCAGAGCGGCCCGCAACAGGTCCTGCATCGCGGCGATTTCGTCCGCGGTCGCGGCCCGATCCCACGCCGCCTTCCCCATGGCGCCGAGGCGCAGCGGATTGTGGCCCACCAGCGGCATCATGTTCACGCCGAGCCCCTGGTCGATGGCGTCCATGTACTCGCCGAAGGTCTCCCAGCTCCAGGGGAGCACGGCGGCCAGCGACTTCACGGGCAGATCCTCGACGCAGCAGAAGGTGGCGAGCATCGCCTCGCGGTGCTCGGGCCGGAGGGGCGCGAGCGTCAGCCCGCAGTTGCCCGTGAGCACCGTCGTGACCCCGTGCCAGACGGAGGACGTGCAGAGCTTGTCCCAGAAGGGCTGGGCGTCGTAATGCGTGTGCAGATCGATGATGCCCGGCGCCACGAAGCGTCCCTCGGCGTCGATGGTCGCGGCCGCCGCTCCGCGGATCATCCCCACCTCGACGATCGTGCCGTCCTTGATCGCGACGTCGGCGCGATAGCGGGAGAAGCCCGTCCCGTCGACGACCATGCCGTTCCGGATGACCAGGTCGTAGGGCATGACGTTCTAGAGGCGGTAGAGCCGCGCGCAGTTGTCCCACAAGACCTTCCGTTTGCTGTCCTGTGGGAGCGGCGCCATGGTCAGGAACCCGTCGATGGCGTGCGGGAACCGCGAGTCGTCGTGGGGCCAGGCGGTGGACAGCACAAGGTTGTCGTCGCCCAGCTCCGCCACGACGTACTTGGCCAGATCCTCCTCGGGCTCGACCGAGACGAAACACTGGCGCCGAAACAGCTCCGAGGGCTTCGCGTCCTGCAGGAACAGCTCGCGATCACCCCAGACCTCCCAGCGCTCGTCGAGGGCCCACAGCCACCACGGGAGCCACCCGCAGTTGCCCTCCAGGAAGGCCATCCGCAGCCCGGGGAACCGTGACAGCACGCCGCCCGTCACCACGGCGCCCAGGGCCAGCATCATCTCGACGGGCTGACCGCACGCATGACTCAGGACGAGGTTGTCCAGGTATCGCCGGGCGAGGTGCTCGGCGTACGCGGCGTGGTTGCCATGGAAGGACACCGCCACGTCCATCTCCTGGGCGACCGCCCACAGTGGGTCGTAGTACCGGTCGTAGAGGGGACGGCCGTTCACGAGGTGCGACGGGAGCACCAGCGTGATGGCGCCGAGATCGTGGACGGCGAAGCGGGCCTCCCCGACGGCGAGCCCGATGTCCTGGAGCGGCACGAGGGCCGAGGCCTTCAATCGGTCCGGGCTCTCCGTGCAGAAGTCGGCGATCCAGCGGTTCCACGCACGGCTCATCGCTGCCGCCAGGGCCGGGTCGAGGCCATCGATGTTGATCGCCTGAGTCGCCCAGGTCCGGAACAGGATGCCGATGTCGATGCCCTCGGTATCCATGGCTTCGAGCACCGCCTTGGGTGGCGTGCCACGGCGCAGACGCTCCCACTCGGGGCGCTGCATGCGCAGCGACCAGGCGCGCTGTCGCTCGGGCCGGTCCACGTACGGCGGGAGGACCTTGCCATCCACCTGCGCGCGCATCTGCCCCTCGCCGTCGGCCGCCAGGGTGATGCGGCCACGAAACCCGGGATCGAGGTAGTCCTGCCACAGGGTCCGAGGCTCGATCACGTGGAGATCACTGTCCATGACGCGGAACCCGTGCTTCGCCATCTGGGCCTCCCAGGAAAGGGCGGGCGGGGTGGCGCCCGAGCGACGCGGCGGACGCTATCAGGGGCGGGGCGCGGGTGTCAACAGGCGATTGCGTCGACGCGGACACTCCCGGGGGCGTCCTTGATCCGGGGTCGAGAATCCTGTATCAAGCGATTGATGTCGCCGAGCGGTTCGCTTCCCGTGTCGCCCGAGCGCGCGGTGGACCCCATCCGCGTCATGATCGCCAAGGTGGGCCTCGACGGCCACGACCGCGGGGCCAAGGTCGTCGCGCGTGGCCTGCGTGACGCCGGCATGGACGTCGTCTACACGGGGCTCCACCGGACGCCCGAGGAAGTCGTGGCCGCCGCGGTGCAGGAGGACGTCGACGTGCTCGGCGTGAGCCTGCTCTCGGGCGCGCACATGACGCTCATCCCGCGCATCGTCGAGCTGATGCGCGCGGCCGACGCGGGCGAAATGCTGCTCGTCGTCGGCGGCGTGATTCCCGACGAGGACGTGCCGGCGCTTACCCGGATGGGCGCGGCCGACGTGATCTTGCAGGACACCCCTCCCGAGACGATCGCGCGCCGCGTTCGCGAGCTCGTCGCCGCGCGCCAGCCGCGGTGAGGGCGCGATGAACGTCGACACGAGCGTGTGGCCACCCCGCTACGACCCGACCTACCGTCCCGATCCCACCGCCGACTTTTGGTTCCCCGAGCTCGAGTGTCTCCACCCCGGGGCGCGTGACGCGCTCATCCTCGACAAGCTGCGCCGGCAGGTGGCGTGGGCGTGGGAGCGGAGCCCGTTCTACCGGCGGAAATGGGACGCGGCGGGCGTGTCGCCGGCCACTCTCCAGTCCCTGGAAGATTTGGCGAAGTTCCCCGTCGTCCAGAAGGCCGAGCTGCGCCTTTCGCAGGCCGCGGCCCCCCCGTACGGCGAGTACCTCTGCATCGACCCCGGCGAGGTCGTGCGCATCCACGGGACGAGCGGCACGACGGGGCGCCCGACCGTGTTCGGCCTCGGGTCCGAGGACTGGGGGCGGATCGGCGAGGCGCACGCGCGCATCCTCTGGGCGGCGGGCATCCGCCCCGACGACCGCGTCCTCATCTGCTCGTTCTTCAGTCTCTACCTGGGCTCGTGGGGGGCGCTCTGTGGCGTGGAGCGGCTCGGCGCGACGGCGTTCCCGTTCGGCGCGGGCGTCCCCGGCCAGACGCTGATGGCGGTCGAGTGGGCCCGCGAGCTCAAGCCGACGGCGTTCTACGGGACGCCCTCGTACGCGCTCCACTTCGCGGAGACGTCGCGACGCGAGGGCATCGACCCGCGGACCTTCGGCTTGCGCACCCTCTTCTTCTCGGGCGAGCCGGGCGCCGGCATCCCCGCGACGAAGCGACTGATCGAGGAGACCTTCGGCGGGCGGTGCGTGGACATGGGGTCGATGGCCGAGATGACGCCGTGGATGACGAACGCCGAGTGCCGCCACCGGACGGGCATGCACCTCTGGCAGGACCTCGTCTACACTCAGGTGTGCGCCCCCGAAACATTCGCGCCGCTGCCGTTCGGCGCCGAGGGCACGCCCGTGTACACGCACCTCGAGCGCACCTCCCAACCGATGATCCGGCTCGTCTCCGGCGACCTTGCCCGCTGGACGGATGAGCCGTGCCCGTGCGGGCGGACGTATCCGCGGCTGCCGGACGGGCTCTACGGGCGAATCGACGACATGTTCATCGTCCGCGGCGAGAACATCTACCCGAGCGCGATCGAGGACACGCTGCGCGCGCTCGAGGGGTTCGGGGGCGAGTTCCGGGTCATCGTCTCGCGCCGCGAGGCGATGGACGAGCTCCTGATCCGCGTCGAGTACGCCGCGAGCCACGCCGATCCCGCGCGCCAGGCGAAGCTCTCCGCCACGGCGACCGCGCGGCTCCGCGTGCGGCTCGGCGTCCACCCCGTCGTCGAGCTCGTGCCCGAAGGGACCTTGCCGCGCACCGAGTTCAAGGCCTGTCGGGTGATCGACGACCGCGATCTCTACCGTCGCACGCTCCAGGAGGTCCGCCGATGAAGCCCGGCGTCGACGCGCTCGCCCGCGAGGTCGTCGAGGGCTCGCCGCGCGCCCTCGCGCGCGCGCTCACGTGGGTCGAGTCGGGCGGCGACCGCGCGGAGACGCTCGTCGCGCGCCTCTACGCCCACACGGGGCGTGCGCACGTGGTCGGTATCACCGGCGCGCCGGGGAGCGGCAAGAGCACGCTGGTCCGCGCCCTCGCGCGCGTCGCGCGCGCCCGCGGGCGGACGGTGGGGATCCTCGCGGTGGACCCGTCGTCGCCGTTCTCGGGCGGCGCGATCCTCGGCGACCGCATCCGGATGAACGATCTCACCCTCGACCCCGGCGTGTTCATCCGCTCCATGGCGACCCGCGGCGCGCTCGGCGGCCTCTGCCGCGCCGCCGCGGACGGCATCGACGTCCTGGACGCCAGCGGCCGCGGCCTGATCCTCGTCGAGACGGTCGGGGTCGGGCAGGACGAGGTGGACGTGATGCGCGTCGCGCACACGGTCGTCGTGGTGAGCGTGCCGGGACTGGGCGACGACGTCCAGGCGCTCAAGGCCGGCATCCTCGAGATCGCCGACCTCCACGTGGTGAACAAGGCCGACCGCGAGGGCGCCGACCGCACGATCGCCGAGCTCCGCGCGATGCTGACGCTCATGCCCGCGGCGGAGGAGGCGTGGACCCCCCCCGTCCTCGGCGCCTCGGCCGCGCGCGAGGAGGGCGTCGAGGCGATCGCCGACGCGCTCGAGGCCCACCTGGCGTCCATGAAGACGAGCGGCGAGCTGGACCGGCGGCGGCGCCGGATGGTCGCCGCTCGCGTGCTGCGGACCGCCCAGGACCTCGTCGCCGCGCGCCTGCTCCGACCGGAGGCGCTCGAGGTACCAGGGGGCGAGACGACGACGCTGCTCGACCGAGTGATGCGCCGCGAGCTGGCGCCCCACGCCTGCGCGCGCGCGCTGCTGACCCGCATGGGAGAGAGGACACCCGATGTTTGACCCCGACGCGATCGAGCGGATGCGCGCGATGCAACGCGACTGGGAGGCGAACGAGCTCCGCGAGTTCCTGGAGCGCCAGCCCGAGAGCCGCCCGGAGTACCGGACCGGCTCGTTGCTGCCCGTCGAGCGGGTCTACACGCCCGTCGACGTCGCCGACACGGCCCTCGAGGCGCTCGGCCTGCCGGGCCGGTATCCCTTCACGCGCGGGCCGTACCCGACCATGTACCGGGGACGGCTCTGGACGATGCGGCAGATCGCGGGCTACGGGACGGGAAGCGATACCAACAGGCGCTTTCACTACCTGATCGAACAAGGACAAACGGGACTTTCGGTTGATTTCGACATGCCGACTTTGATGGGCTACGACTCCGATGATCCGAAGGCCCTCGGCGAGGTGGGGCGCGAGGGCGTCGCCGTGGACACGCTCGACGACGTCGAGGCGCTCTTCGCGGGGATCGACCTCGAGCGCATCTCCGTCTCGATGACGATCAACCCGACGGCGTGGATCCTGCTCGCGATGTACGTGGCGCTCGCCGAGTCACGGGGCGCCGACCCCACCAAGCTCTCGGGCACCTGCCAGACCGACATCCTCAAGGAGTACATCGCGCAGAAGGAGTGGATCTTCCCGATCCGCCCGTCGCTCCGGCTCGTCCGGGACATGATCGTCTACGGCGCGGAGCACCTGGCGCGCTACAACCCGATCAACATCAGCGGGTACCACATCTCGGAGGCCGGCGCGACGTCGGTGCAGGAGGTGGCGTTCACGATGGCGAACGCCATCGCGTACGTCGAGGAGGTCACGCGCGCGGGCGTGCCCGTCGACCGGTTCGCGCCACGCCTGGCGTTCTACTTCGTCGCGCAGGCGGACTTCTTCGAGGAGGTCGCGAAGTTCCGCGCCGCGCGACGGGTCTGGGCAAGGCTCACAAAGGAGCGCTTCGGCGCGACCCGGGCCGAGTCCATGCGTCTCCGCTTCCATTGCCAGACCGCCGCGGCCACCCTGACGAAGGCGCAGCCGATGAACAACGTCGTGCGCACGGCGCTGCAGGCGCTCTCCGCGGTGCTCGGCGGCGCCCAGTCGCTCCACACCAACGGGCTCGACGAGGCGTACGCGATCCCGTCGGAGCTCGCGATGAAGCTCGCGCTCCGCACCCAGCAGATCATCGCCGACGAGACGCGCGTGACGAGTGTGGTGGATCCGCTCGGGGGGTCGTACTATGTCGAGGCCCTGACCAACCGGATCGAGGCCGCGGTGATGGCGATCCTCAAACGGGTGGACGCGTTGGGTGGGACGGTCAAGGCGATCGAGGAGGGCTACTTCCAGCGCGAGATCGCGGACTCCGCGTACGAGCACGCGCGCCGGGTCGCGCGGCTCCGCGCCACGCGCGCCACGCGCGACGCGGCGCGGGTCGCCGCGCTGCTCGACCGGCTGGCCCGCGAGGCGACCGACCCGGCCGTGAATCTCATGCCCGTGACGATCGAGCTCGTGAAGGCGCGCGCCTCGATGGGCGAGATCGTGGGGCGACTGCGACAGGTGTGGGGCCAGTACGTCGAAACGCCGGTTTTCTAGGGGCCGTGCGAGCCGGAGGAAAAGGAGCTGATCCATGGACATCGCGAGCATCCTGGCGACGAAGGGAGACAAAGCTCACACGGTCCGCCCCGAGCAGTCGATCCGCGACGCGCTCGCGCTCCTCGCGCAGCACAACGTCGGCGCGCTCATCGCGGTGGACGACGCGGGCCGGCCCGTCGGGATCCTGTCGGAGCGCGACGTCGTGCGCGAGGCGGCGAGGAACGAGCGCGTCTTCGGGATGAAGGTCGCGGAGATCATGACCCGCGACGTGATCACCGGGTCGCCGCACGACGACCTCCTGACCGTGGCGCACACGATGACCGAGAAGCGGATCCGTCACCTGCCGGTGGTGGACAAGGGGCGGCTCGTCGGCATCGTCTCCATCGGCGATATCGTCAAGACCCAGCGCGACAAGTACCAGGGGGAGCTCGACACGCTCCAGGCGCAGCTCCTCGGCGACGAGGCGCGCCGGAGCCTCTGATGGCGGAGCCGGGGACCCAGGCGCACCCGCTGCGGGTCGCGATCATCGGGGCTGGGCCCACCGGCTACTACGTGGCCGACCACCTGCTCCGGCAGGATCGCGTGGTCGTGGAGGTCGACGTGTACGACCGGTTGCCGACGCCGTACGGCCTCGTCCGGCTCGGTGTCGCGCCCGACCACCAGAAGATCAAATCGGTCACGGCCCAGTTCGACAAGGTCGCCGCCCATCCGCGCTTCCGCTTCTTCGGCGGCGTCGAGTTCGGCAAGGACGTGACCCTCGCCGACCTGCGCGCCCACTACCACCAGATCGTCTACTGCACGGGCGCCCAGACCGACCGCCGCATGGGCATTCCCGGCGAAGACCTTCGCGGGAGCCACCCGGCGACGGAGTTCGTCGCCTGGTACAACGGCCACCCCGACTATCGGGACTCGGAGTTCGACCTCTCCGTCGAGTGCGCCGCGGTGGTGGGTGTGGGCAATGTCGCCGTGGATGTGGCGCGGATCCTCTGTCGGACCCCGGAGGAGCTGGCGACGACCGATATCGCCGACGACGCCCTGGAGGCGCTCGCGCGGAGCCGGATCAGGGAGGTCTATCTGCTCGGGCGGCGCGGACCGGCCCAGGCCGCGTTCACCAATCCCGAGATCAAGGAGCTGGGCGAGCTGGCGGGGGCGGACATCGAGGTCCGTCCCGACGAGGTCGAGCTCGACCCGCTGAGCCGCGCGGCTGTCGAGCGGAGCCAGGACCGCGCGACGCTGAAGAAGGTGGAGATCCTCCAGGGCTACGCGCTGCGCCCGGCGACGGGCAAGCCGCGCAGGCTGAGCGTGCGCTTTCTCGTCTCGCCGGTGGAGCTCGTGGGCGACGCGTCGGGCCGCGTGGTGAAGCTGCGCCTGGTCCGGAACGAGCTCGTCGCCACTCCGACGGGGGCCCTGCAGCCGCGCCCGACGAACCGGTTCGAGGAGCTGCCCGTCGGCCTCGTGTTTCGGTCGGTCGGTTACCGTGGCGTGCCGCTGCCGGGCGTGCCCTTCAACGAGAGCTGGGGCGTCATCCTGAACGACAAGGGACGAGTGCTCGATCCCGATACCAAGCAGCCCGTCCTGGGCGAGTACACGGCGGGCTGGATCAAGCGGGGACCGACCGGCGTCATCGGCACCAACAAGCCCGACGCCGCCGAGACCGTGCAGTGCATGGTCGAGGACTGGGCGCAGGGCGCCGTCCTCCGGCCGAGCCGCCCGGACGCCGCCTCGGCCGAGGCGCTCGTCCGGCAGCGCAGGCCCAACTACGTCTCCTACCAGGACTGGCTCAGGCTCAACGAGCTGGAGATCGCCCGCGGGCGCGCGCAGGGACGGCCCCGGGTGAAATTCACCCGGGTCGAGGAGATTCTGGCCGCCCTGGGGCGGTGAAGCCCGGGTTCCGACAACCCCGCCAGGAAGGTGAACCGCCCCCCCGCCGTCTGCTAGACTGGCTTCAAGATCTGGAGGTGGCGTGGCCCCACAAGAATCGGTCCTGGTCCTCCAAGAGCGACTGGCCTACGAGCAGCGGCTCGTCCAGCTCGTCGACCGCATTCACGCGGCCAAGAGCCTCGACTCGATCTTCCTCGAGCTCCAGGGCGACGTCGTGGCTCTGCTCGGCGCCGACCGGATGACGCTCTACGCGGTCGACGCGGAGAAGAAGGAGATCTACTCGAGGTTCCTCGCCCTCAACACGGTCAAGGACATCCGACTCCCGATCAACGAGCGGTCGATCGCGGGCTACGTGGCGACGACCGGCAAGGTCGTCAGCATCGCCGACGCCTACGACAAGGGTGAGCTCGCGAAGATCTCGCCCACGCTCAGCTTCGACGGCTCCTGGGACAAGAAGACCGGCTTCCGGACCCAGCAGATCCTCGCGATGCCGATCACGCACGAGGGGCGGACCACCGGCGTCATCCAGCTCCTCAACAAGCGGAAGGGCACCCGATTCACGAAGGAGGACGAGACCGGGGTGGCCCGGATCGCGAAGACCCTCGGCATCGCCTTCAACAACCAGCTCCTCCAGAGCCAGAGCCGACCGAAGACGAAGTTCGACTATCTCCTCGGACAGCACCGCGTCACCCAGGCCGAGCTCACCTCCGCCCTCGCCGAGTCGCGCCGCCGCCAGGTGGACGTCGAGTCGATCCTGCTCGACCAGTACAAGGTCCCGAAGGCCGAGCTCGGCATCTCACTCTCCCAGTACTACCAGTGTCCGTTCGTCGAGTACGACGAGCGGATCATCCCCCCGCCGGACCTCATGCGGGATCTGAAGCTCGAGTACCTGAAGCGGAACTTCTGGCTCCCGCTGAGACGCGAGGACGGCGCGGTGGTCATCCTCATCGACAATCCTCAAGACCTGCAGCGCGTGGACAGCGTGAGCCAGGCCCTGAAGAACCGAAAGGTCAAGTGGGCGGTGGGCCTCCGGAAGGACATCCTCTCCTACCTCAACGCCTCGCACGGTGAGTCGAGCGCGACGGGCGTGATCGGCAGCATCCTCGGCGAGCTCAAGGCCGAGGAGGCGTCGGGCGAGGGGGAGACGGCCCTGGGCGAGGTCGCCGCGGGCGAGGTCGACGAGAACGACAGCGCCGTCATCCGGCTCGCCAACCAGCTCATCATGGAGGCCTACAAGGCGCGCGCCTCGGACATCCACATCGAGCCCTACGGCACGCAGAAGGATACGGTGGTCCGGTACCGCGTCGACGGCAGCTGCTCCGAGTACCAGAAGATCCCCGGCGCCTTCCGCCGCGCGATCGTCGCGCGCATCAAGATCATGGCGCAGCTCGACATCGCCGAGCGGCGCAAGCCGCAGGACGGCAAGATCCGGTTCAAGATGCCGGACGGCCGGGAGATCGAGCTCCGCGTCGCCACCATCCCTACGCAGAACGCGAACGAAGACGTGGTCATGCGCATCCTCGCCGCGAGCGAGCCGATCCCCATGGACAAGCTCGGGATGACGGAGCGGAACCTCACCGAGCTCCGGAAGATCGCCGAGAAGCCCTACGGCCTCATCCTGTGCGTGGGGCCGACGGGATCGGGCAAGACGACGACGCTCCACTCGATCCTCGGGCACATCAACAAGCCCGAGCGCAAGATCTGGACCGCGGAGGATCCGGTCGAGATCACGCAGTACGGCCTGCGCCAGGTGCAGGTCAACCCGAAGATCGGCTTCACGTTCGCCCAGGCCATGCGCTCCTTCTTGCGCGCGGACCCGGACGTCATCATGGTCGGTGAGATGCGTGACGAGGAGACGGCCTCGACCGGCATCGAGGCGTCGCTCACCGGCCACCTCGTGTTCAGCACGCTCCACACGAACAGCTCCGTGGAGACGGTCATTCGTCTCCTCGACATGGGGCTCGATCCCTTCAACTTCGCCGACGCCCTCCTGGGCGTCCTCGCCCAGCGGCTCGTGAAGCGGCTCTGCCGGGAGTGCCGGACCGAATACCGTCCGGACCGCGCCGAGTTCGACGAGCTCGCGGAGGCGTACGGGAAGGACGCGTTCTCGCAGCTCGGCTACACGTACGACGAGGCGTTCGTCCTCTACCGGAGCAAGGGCTGCGTGAGCTGCGCCAAGAGCGGTTACCGGGGGCGCGCGGCCATTCACGAGCTCCTCCTCGCCACCGACGAGATGAAGCGGCTCATCCAGACCAAGGCGCGCGTCGCCGAGATGCTGGCGCTGGCACGGCTCGAGGGGATGACGACGCTCGTCCAGGACGGCGTGCTCAAGTCGCTCCAGGGCCTCACGGACTTCCGCCAGGTCAAAGCCGTCGCGATCAAGTAGCTGGGGCGAGGGCGGGGTGGGCTATGCCCTCCTCGACCACGCTAGCTTTCACCCGTTGTGTGGTTCCGTCCCCGCCCGAGCTACTTCCGCGCGAGCCTCTCACGCGTCGAGCTTCAGCTTGACGTCTTTGAAGGTCCAGTAGAGCAGCAGGTCGTAGACGATCTTCAGA
>WNFQ01009148.1_pt1 | contig 13498 bp, 10 predicted proteins | sample 5400171 | NCBI WGS metagenome assembly WNFQ01 (sample SAMN13153356, study PRJNA577476) | soil metagenome | isolation source: 20 cm soil under Madrone tree | place: USA:California | collected 2016-06-14
CAACTTTCTCCTTACACATGCGGCCGGTCGCCCGATCAAGGCAATGCGCATCGCAGAACTCTTCGAGGAGGAAGAGTTGTACCGAGAAGCCTCACGCTTCGTGCTCGATAATCCGGGCGGATGGCCAGAACAGGAGCTCAACACGCTTAGCAGCGAGACGCTGCTCAAACTGGAAAAGCGGTAGAAACAACCCCTCCGTCCTGCTCACTGTTGATAATTGCAACCTATATAGGCGTACTTGGTTCCTTGAACGAGTGCTCAAGCTGGGCCTCGTCCAAATCGCCAAAGAATACGAATGCGTACGTCGCCTCTCCTTTTCTTGTTTGTAAACATGGGACCCTAATGGGCGACTCTGTGTAAATGTGAAACCTCCCAGTGCCCATCTTGTCCAGAGCCGCCTACCTGCGCACGACTACTCGACGAAAAATGGCGCCAGGCCTACCAAGCCGTCTTCCGCTTCGGGCCCTGCCAACCCTCAATGGTATTCCGGTACCTCCGCACGCTCGAAGGCGTCAGTCCACCTCTAGCGCTCTCGCACCTCACATGCCAAACGACAGCCAAAGCCTTCATAGCTACACGTGCGTCAGGCCTTGCACTCACCGATTCGTCGCTTTTATATAGTTTGATTATTTCGGTGGTTCGTTCCGCAGTGTTCGATCGAATGTTCTCGCTTGGTGTGCGCGGAAGCGGAACGGACACTGCACCCCTTGGCGCGCGCGTCGCGGCCGTTGCGGGTATGGCGAGCGCGACGCTCCCAAGGCGTCATTTCTTGTATTGCTCGCTTAGGCCCGAGAACTCCGTTCCGCCGCGTGGACGGCATCATCATCGCGAGACTGGGTCCTGAGGACGGAAGGGACAGCAGAGCTGTGGCTCTGGGCCGTCACTGAAAGCAGGAGTAAAAAGGTCTCTCCTTCTGTGGAGTACAGTAAGTACGTCCTTACACATAAGTTATATGTCAATGCGCAGTCATGACTGTGCATTCTGACTCAGGTCAATTAATTCTCGAGACAGTGTTGCTGCGCATTACATGTCGTACCTCTCACGTTTTCGTCGTCTGACCAATGGTAGTGCCATGCAGAATTGCTTTCATCCCCCGGGAACGGCACAGGAGTAAAGCACTGTATGAGTGATGCTGCATGATCAGGACCGTGACGGGATTATCCAGTGAGAATACCGGTACACGTTTAGAGTTAAATTTCCCACAGGGCCAACGGACGGCGGGGATGAAGAGCCTGAAAGAAAGACGGAGCCCTGGAGACTTCGTTCGGGAATATATATATATATATATGCACACCTTTCCCAGTCGAAGATGTACAGTATTGAAGCAAAATGAAGGGTTTTGAGACATGGGCAGAATGGAAACTCGGGCAAATGTGCGTACAGACTCGGAGCGAGCTCGATAAACTTGCTTGCAGTAACTTAACTTAGGTTGTGTTCTTTCGGCCCGGGGGCACCTGTTTATATGTCGATCACGTCCAAACGAGGACTCGGATGTCATAAGAGATCCGTCGGATCAGTGGATGATAATCAGAAAGGGTGGGAGACCCATCGGCCTCTCGTTGTTCCACCGTGACGACCGATCGGTAACGAAGGGGTTATACAGTATAGATCGAAAATCAAACTTGAAGCAAAAGCGGCTGCCATGAGGCTCAACTCTGCATGAGAGAGGACCAGAGCCGAAGACGACAACAACAGACTCCGATGCGATATTGCGCCGGCCGGAAATAACTGGACTGGAGAGAAGATCAGAAGGGATTTAAGAAGGCTACGTTCTTCCGAGTTAAGTGCGATTTTGAGGGTTGACTTGACACCATGGTCTCTTTGCCCGCCCTTAGTCAGCGGCCCTTCAAGCCGTTTATCATTCATTACTACTCGATTAGACCGAATGAAAGATGCCTCCGATCGAGCTCGCTAGCTTTGCCAACGCCGAGTCTGTCGAACAACCATAAATGAAGATGATCGTCCGGCGCACAGGTTGTCCATAAGATATCGATTCGGCCGCGTCCGTCGGATGTACAGTACAGCACTACTGAACCACCGATACGATACTACTGGTTGTGTGCTATGCCATCCACCACTATCCCGAATGGACCCGAAGAAAAAGGATGCATCGTCATTTGTCAATCCGCAATCTGCTGTTGTTAGAACTGAGGCTGATTCCCTCCTCCCTTATTCAATTCCGTCCGACTTGACGAGATGAGAGCTCAGTTCGGAGAGGGATACTGGATAGAAACGCAGCGGAAGTCTGAGTGGATCCCAAGGCCGGGGAGGAGTAGGGAGTGGGGAGGAAGAGAGAAAGTCAGCTGGTAGCCTATACTTTGCAATGGTGAGGCGGCGGCGGCGCCGTACATTATCTATCGAGAACCATCCACCAAGAAGAAGAGGAAGCATTTTGGCAGAGTGACTGTGGAGCCCGCCGGCCGTGAGCATCCGATGGGATGAGGGGATGTCAGTCATGCGAGAGATAACGAGTCCGAGTCATCGCGAAGCCCCTTCGTTCGGAGAAATCGACCAGAATCCATTGGCCCCGACAACAGGGCCTCTCCATTATCTGCGTAGAACGGAACGAACTTAATACAGTTATGCGGACGGACTCGAATGATGGATGACGTTTCTTCGTCCCAAGGTTTCGCCGTCCCCCGGTTCCACCCGTTCTTCTCGCGGCGTGTGATGCTTTTGATTTAGCTCTAGTTTTGCTTTTGCTTTTGCTCTGCGGGGGCGGGGCGGGAACTGAAAACTAGAACCCCGCAATGCACCGTCCACGGTTTTATATTGTGACAAGCCAGGCCAGCCAGGGAAACGACGATGGCCCGGGGACCCGTCACGGTATTTTTGCGGTATAGCAAATCGAAGGCACAACAAGTTGGAGGAGGAAAAGTTGTGGAGGAGCATGATATGATAATTGCTGGGCGGACTCGAGGAGCAGCAGCTTTTTGTGTAAACTTGGAGTGTGATCCTAACAAGTCGTCGATGAGAAAGACAACGGGCTGACTCGGAGAAGTAGGACCGTAATGGGAGAAGCTGAGGGTATGAATCAAGACGCCAGTGGAGAATGCTGTTGAGCGACTATCGAAGACAATGCTTATCATGTTCACAGTAAGAACTCAAATTTGCAAGACCATGATGACGCTCATGATTATCTTAGGGTCCGACCCACTCTGACGCTCTCATACCCTCTAACGCTCTCATTACCCCCCATCGAGCTGTGGTATAGACCAGGACTCAGAACGTTAAGACTAGGTCAAAAAATAAAAGTCGTCGCATTGCCGTTTTGTCTTCGTAACCGGTCGTGAATAGTGACAAAAGTGGCTGAAGGGGACAAAATGAAAAGCAAAAAAAAAGGACTGAAAAAAAGAGAAAAAGGAAAACGTGAGAACAATAGGCGAGGTCAAAGAGGAAGCTCGGCTCGGCAGCACCGCTGGGTAGTAGTAAGAGAGAGTCCGATAAGAAAAGAAGAATTCAAGTACAACCGGAAAGCGATGTAGTCGTAGTACCTGGTCGGGATGAAGGAGGGTTGGACGAAGGATATGAGCGCGAGAGAGGAGCCGCAGCGAGTAGGCAACGAGAAGCGATACACGGTGGGGTCATGAAAAAATAAAAAGCAACGTAGAGAACATGAATGAATCGTACATAGCTCTTCTAAGTGCGAGGAAGAAATGAAGGACTTTGAAAAAAAGAAAGGAGAGTGGGAGTATACAAGTCATGGCGTGTACGAGGTGAGTCGTATTCCGACGACAGCATGGGTCGACCAGTAGCACCAAAGAGGAGAAATGGGAAGGGGTAGTCATTCGTAGTGAAGAGTAAGAAGCGGTAAATGAATAGAAACAAAGTGCTCGACATCGGGGGGGTTGGATGCCACTGGTAGGTATGAAGGCTTGGAATAGAGAGACAAGTCTGCAATTGCGCATGGGAATGGAGAAGCGAAGCAGATACGAATGTGACTGACTTGGATTGCGGGGTATAAAGAATTGATTTGTATGTACCAATTAACCGGAAACGACCAAGAGAAATGATGCCACAATCTACAGACCACCATCTAGTACCCCCCGTACATCGTCTGAGGTGCTCAAGTCCGCAAGGAAAGGACACAAGTCGGTGAGCTCCGTGTCATGAGGGTCGTTGAACCAGGAAGAGACTGGGACCGCATTGTTCGGGTGGAAGATATAGGACGCTGGCGAGTTATCCAGTATAATCGTGTCCGCGATTGGACGACCTAGTTGTGACAGGTCCTGCAAAGTGTCACTATGTAGCAGATGCGACGCACAGCGCAGCACAACCAGTTACCTTGACATAATTTCCCTTGTGATTGTAACAACTTTCTCGGAACAATCTATGCGTGACGACGTGATGAACATCTAACTTGTCTAACACGGGATCCGCATACTAGGAATTCAAGTGAGATAGACATACAGATCGCAAGGGATGTGAACGGACAAACCTTGCTCAAACTGGCCGTAAATACGACGATCTCATAAATCTCACCCATTTTTTTCAGAAAGTTATCTACGCCTGGGCGCTTGATTACGTAGACATTGTGCCAGTGAAACTCGATTTCAACAGGCACAACGTAGTCTGCTTGCTGAATCGACTGGACAGGAAGTCCGACATTGAGCTCAATCGGAGCATGACATACGACGAACCTTGAAGCTACTGTGCACTAAGGTCTCGTCGAGATCAAGGACGAGGCATTTGCGCCCCGCGTGTTGAGGGGCAATTGGGGGTAAGAGCGGTCGTGGGATTCCATCCTAGGTGAGATCTAAGAGTCCGGTTGATGACAACGTTATGACACTTACAGGGCCAATGGGTATCCCTGCTCCCCCGTTCAAAATTAGCCTGTCCTCATCATCCTCAACCTCATCGATGCCCGGGACATCCTCAACCTCCTCGTCCTCTGTAAAACTCGTCCCGTCGCTCTCATCCCCCGACGGGGGCTCGTGAGATTGCAGTGCGCGGAGATGAGCCACTTCCTCGGCGGTCGAACCAGGTGGAACAACAGCACTGGACGTAACGCCACCTGTCTCGGATTCTGGGACGACCTTTGTTGGCGTGGGGGGAACGATGATATCAAGATCTTTATCGGACGTAGCGGTTGTTGGGGGAGTTATATGTAATTGTGTGGGACCCGCTTCGGCTACGAGACCCGATGTAGAAGGAGCCAGCTCAGCGTTAGGATGGGGTTGCTCCGATACAGAATCGTTCGTAACTGGTGTTTCTTGCACAGGGCGGAGAGACGAGTCCTTCTCCGCGTCACGAGGAGATGGTTTCTCGCGCAGGGCGGCAGCAGAAGAGTTGGGGTCAGAGGCTACCTCGTTGGCAGCCTCATTTAGGAGGCGCGAAGGCCCAATACATGGCACGAGGGCACGGAACAAGCGGGAAATGAAAGACACGCGGGAAGAAGATGGGGACTTTGAAGCCCTATGCTTGGCCGCGGATTTTGATGGAGAAGGCTGCTCAACTGCGGTAGACGAATGGGCGCCTTCAGAGGCAGTCTGCGCGCCTTTCCGCGAAACACGAGTATGATGAGTTCCAGTGAGAGTCGTCGAGAGGGAACCTTTGTCTTTTTCCTTCTCCCGATCCGGATCATCAGTATGTTCAGAAGTAGCGAGAGCAGAGGGTGGCGAGCTACCCGGTAAGGATGCTACAGTGGTGGAAGATGTCGTCGCTGGCTGAGCTGGGGCTTGGTTACCTGGGCCTTGCGGAGGGGTCGGGACAGTCCCTTGCTGTGAGGTCCCACCTGGATTTGACATCGCGGAGTCGGATTTACTGGGACCATTTGGACTGGTGCTCAAAGGTGAGGATGAAACAGCAGTCGTGGCAGGAGGAGGGGGAGATTGGGGGGCGGTGGGAGGGTGGTCGTCGGACTGAGATGATGATGGCTGACCGGCCGACTTTGACTGCTCAGGTGGGGATGATTGAATTTCCTTATTTTTGGACCGAGACCTGGAGGAAGATCGGGCAAAAAGGGAACGCTTTGGGCGAGGTTTTTGGGATGGGGGCTGTTGTTGGGAGTCGGACGCTGTAGCGTCCTGGGGTTGGGTTGCCATAGGAAAGAGGGCGAAAGGAGAACGAGGCAAGAGACAAGAGGAGAGAAGAGGGAAGAGGAGAGGCGCACTCGAGGCTGACCCAGGCAGAGACAACGACGACGTCGAGACAACCACGCGGTCATTGGCCCGCTCTCCCTCGTTACGTACATAGTTCCCACGCCGTCTGTTCGGCCAATCAACGTCAGCTCAGCTGACTAACACGGGCGCGCCGAGGGAACCGGCCAATGTGACACTGCTCGATCGTGATGTTTGTCAGCTGGCGTGACACGGATAGGGATACATTGTACATAAGCAGCTGCCCCAGGCCTCCGCAAAAGCAATTCGGCGTCCCGAAGGAGTCTCTGCGACCGCACCGCTGTTTTCTGACGCCAGTCTCCCGTCAGCCCGTGAGCGCGCACAGCGTGCACAGAATGCAGCACAAGGAAGGGGGCCAAAAGCGTGAGTATCGGCGAATCCCGACGGGGCAATCTTACTAATACGCACTCCCCCTCCAAATTTCCTTCCATCGACCTGATGTTAGCCCAATCGTCTTACCATGCGCAATCATCTCCCAATACTCCGAACGCTCAGCCCCCACAAAACACTTCGCCTTCGGATCAGTCAGCGCCCACCCAGCAGCAGCAACAGCAACAACAACAATCGGGTACAATACAGACAATGCGTCTCCGTCAAGACCAGCCGTCGGTGACTCAATCCCAGACCCGGTCGCGAAAGCGCAAGTCTCCTCCGAGCGCAGACGCTCTTCAACCTGTACCACCACCACCTCCGCCCGCCACCACCATGCAACACACTCTACCTCCTGCACACACTCTCGTCCCTCCGCCGCACCTACCGGGTCATGTTATCCCTCCTCCCGGCTATCAGTATCCTTCGGGAGAATTCCCTTCTGCCGGCCTCCCGCCGCCCCACTCATTGGCCCCTCCACCCCCCGCTGAGGCCGAACAGCGTCCTCAGTCCCAGCCATCTAATGGTGCCGCGACGACAACTTCAATGGGTGCGAGCCGCACGCTTAGTCAGAGCAAACGTGCCGAGCAGAATCGCAAGGCACAACGCGCATTCCGCGAACGTAGGGATCAGTGCGTCTTATCACTCAAACTCTGTTTTTTTTTTCATCGCATGTCTGATATAATCCTCACTAGCGTCTGCCGATGAGGCAAATCGACGATGGGAAGAGTGTCGTGCGCTGGTCGACCAGCTTCGGATTGAGAACGCGGCATTGCGTGCGGCACTCAGTCAGTCCCAGATATTGGGTTCAGGAGGTTCAAACGCTGGCCCGGGCGGTAGTGACGAGAATAGATCAGCGGCTACGCGGGGGGCCGAAGTGACCAAGGGTGAAGAGCGGAAAGAGTAATGGGGAAGGTGTGATCCGGAGGAGTGGAGTTGGGGGGGCGGGGGCGGCAGGAAGGGCCGAGGAAGACGATCTGCTTCCGGCGGCCGACGGTGGATGACAGTTGCAACAACGATTCTCTTGGACTCGTCGCTTGCCGACCCCGGGATATCTGATTGGGTTAACTTAGCCTTGTTCTCTGTGTGTAATGATGCGTCTGTACCTGTTCTTTCTCTCTTTTTCTCTTCGCTCTCACCCCTGTGCATGCCAATTTGTTTGTGTTCCCGACCAGCTCGGCTCTCGACCCGCGGATTAGTCATCACATGACGGATTTCGAGACTCCGACGGAACCAACTCGGCCGTTTCTCAACCTCGAGTGCCATGTCGCCCCACGTCACAGCCACCAACTTCCTTAACGTTACCCACGGGGCCCTCATCACCGCCGGCGCTGTCCTTCCACCTTTCTTAATCAAGGCATACCTCGTCACTTACAATCTCCTTTCTGCCACAGCATGGTTCTTTATACTCTATTGCACCATCTCCCATCTCTGCCTTCTCCACTCACCATCCCAACACCTGTCCCTCCTCGCGGGCCTTAAAGCGACTCCAAGCCCCTTCCTCTGGATACCCTCTTTCATCCCCGCTAACCTGGTGCCCCTCTACCAGCGCGCATGCACAACGTACCACGCGGTGGGCCCGACAACCGCGAGCGTCCAGACCGCAGCCGTGCTCGAAATCCTACACGTCCTCTTCGGATTTGTGCGCAGCCCCTTGTCAACGACTGCAATTCAAGTTGCCAGCCGTCTCTTCTCCGTCTGGGCAATCGCAGCGTGTTTCCCTTCCGTACGTACCCCGGTACTCGTCCTTCCGTCTTTTCCCGACCCGACTGAAAAAAATAATAATTAAAATAGGCCCAACATAGCCCATTCTACGCCAGCATGGTGCTCTCCTGGGCGCTCACCGAAGTCATCCGATATACCTTCTACGCTACCTCCCTCGTCGCGTCGCGAGCGGGGGGTCCTGGTTCTCCGCATGGCCCATATCGCAATGGGATCCCTATGCTCTCTTGCGCGCCGTACTTTTCGTCGGGTGGTGGCCAGGTGGGTAATCCGTTTTTGCCACCCTCTCTTTTTCCGTTCCCCCTCCCCCTTTTAGCCTCTATCCGTGCCTTTATTACCCGATATTCACGGAGAGAGGGCGGGGCCCGTTGTTGTTCAGGTTTGTATCCGATGTATACGCATATGATGAAGCAACGCCGCAAAGTGTTTGGAGGGCGAAAACTGGGCGTCAAACCCAAGACGATCTAACTCGTTAGTCCTTTGGAGGTGTAATAGAAATTAATTTAACTCGCGTGGAGGTGGGGGGGATCAAATGCGTTGATCGATTCTTTTTACGGGCTCACGTTTCCAAAGTGACAGGTTGACCCTCAACATAACACGGCCACAGCTTACAACGTGTAGTGGTAGATACTGATATAGTAGATGGACGGCGGGCACTAGATACACACAATCACTTATTGTTCACGTCTGGCCAGAATCCTACTCTAGCACCGTTCCCGTAATCATACGTCGAATACCCTGAACACGAACGTGTGAGATTAAATGGGGCAACCAAAGACGATCAGGCACTTACACGATTTGAGGAACTCATCGCCAATGATGGCAAGGTTCGAAGGTAGGCCGTTGCCCATAGAGAGGATACCTGCGACACAGTCCGTGGAGCCCGCCTTCACACGACCTAGATAAAAATCTCTGGGGTTGATCGCGAAGCGATGCTCGTTGAACGAGAGCTCGATTTGCTTGACGGAGAAACATGGCACGGTCCAGAAGCCTGCGCCAGCACCTGCAGAAACCGAGTCTTTATTGTTTCGACATACTTACGACGGTGTTTGTTTGGGCTTACCGGACCCGTACTGGCTCGCACGTTTGGAGCCGGGTATGAGTCCATAGAAGGCGGATGCGAGAGCGGGCGGCACGTAGATCAACGACGTGCCGGTATCTATGGCCTATGAGAGAACCCCATGACCAGAATAGGGAAGGAAGCACATCAGTCGTCCGCGCACGGCGCACCGCACGACGGTCACGGAGTAGGCGCACGGAAGCTGACGCTTTGAACGTACTGCAGTCAGCTTTGTCGGTGCCTCCATGCCATTCGCCCACAGGCCGTCCATCTTGACGGTCCAGTATGTCTGGCGACGCACAAAAAGGAGGGGGCGCTTAGTAGAGAAACCAAACCCCACATCCCGCAAACGCCGAGAAGAAGTTTGAAACAAAAAAAAGGGCGTTTGGGCGTACTTTTGATACTACCGGGAGCCACGTCACGGGACCTATGGTCCAGTCGTAGTTGACGCAGCCAAGGCATACCTATATCGATCAATCAGAATGGAAAAAAAATCGGGCTTTCCACGATGATGATTCTAGTAAGTTATTGCGCACGGAGGAGCCCCTCTCTTTGTGGCGCGAGAGGTGTACGGAGAAGAGTGGCGCGGCGATCTTGTCGCCGCGCTCCTTGATCAAGTTCTCGAAAAACGTCGGTTGGCGGGACTGTGCGATGGTCCCAAACGCCATGCCGATGAGGCCGTCGTTCGGCTGCCTTGAAAACTCGTCCGATTGGTCGTTCACGGATCCGAATCCCTGATTCTTGACAGTCAACCCGGCGATCGAAACGACATCCGTCACGACTTTGCCCGAGACTCTGCCGGTTCCCTTTTTTTTCGCCCGTTTTCGTTTCATTAGAAAAAAATAGAAAGAGGAGGTGAAAAGAAAAGAAAATGACCCCACATAGGTGATGGAGAAATCTTGATTGGACGGGCGGAATGTTGAACTGTGGGCCGCATCGAATTGATGACTGTGGCATTTGCCGCAATTTGCGGGCACCCAAATGTCCGCTGAACCCGTGTCAACGTCAACGGTGAGCGTTTGTGACGGTGTGCCGAAATGAGCAGGGCCGTAGTAGAGTATGTCGAGGGCACCAGAGACCTCGTCCAGTAAAGGCCACTGCCCAGTCCCTGGCTCACTGGCAGCAGCAGCAGTCGTCTCAAAGGAGGCAGAATTGTTAGACAACGATGCCGTCTCCGCAGATCCGGCGATGAGGCCAGAGTCAGATTCGTGTCCGTGTCCGTGTCCTCCGCTCGGACTCGGCGGCGGTGCGGGTGCGGTCTCGGAGTCGCCAGCACCGAAAGTTGGGGAGTATTGATCAGCTAGCTTCGGGTCGATGATGGCATCTGGATTGAGACCGATCCCGGAAAGATAATCCGCCGCGAGTGCATATTTGTTAGGAATCGAGCGCGCCTCTCGCTCCTGCGGCTGAGATCAGCGGATTCTGTATATGATGGAAGGTGACCAGGAAGGTAGTAATGACCGCATAACTCGAGTCGAAAATTCCTATATGCTCAGGAGCATCCACTGGGTGTCCTGGTTGCACCGGTCTTGTTTCGTAAGTCGACAGGGGACAAGCACTTGTTGAAAAAGGAATGATTACCCATACCCAACGTCCAAGTCACGCGCGGGGGATGCAGCAACGAAGCTTATCAGCATAAAGACGAAGATAGGCGCTAGAGATAACATTGTTGATGACAGATGATGAGCGGACAGGCGCAGAGAGGGGGGGGCATCTTTTTCCCCTTTCTCTTCTATGGTTGAATGTTGCGGTTTGGACGAGCTGCTTAGCCAACCTGAGAGATGCGAGGCATCGGGGTTCCGGGTAGCGAAATGGGCTGCCAAGACGAAATTAAACTTGTGTCGTGCAAAGGAACGACCCAAGATAGAATGCCGCAGAGTCAACTTCAGTTCAAGCTCCAAGTTTCTTTTCTTTGGCGGTTGCAAGTCTTGTATTTCCTATTTTGGAGTAACTAAGCGCCACCGGCCACTGGCACGGCCCGTGACGGCCGTCACTGCCATTAATATAACCCACACCGCCGGCGCCCACAGCCCTATGATGAGAACAGGAAAATGCCGTTACACATAGACAGTGAATAAGCGATCAATCTATAACGCGAAAACCGAATCAACTTTTTTGGGCTGGACCTAGTTCGAAGTCCATTGACCCCCATTCCGCACAATAATATCATACAAATAATCAGATCATAGGTGATGTTAATAAAGTGGTTTGACTGACGTCTCTGGAGCCAAAAGATGGGTATTAAGTAGACTACACAGAGAGCACTCATCGATTTTCAAACTACTTTCTCTCCCAGCGAGAGACGGCTACGGGGTGATTGGCAAGCTGTCGCGCGGCAACGAACTCCCCAATGGATTGCTGGAGAGGTCCCGATGGCTGTAGGCCCTCCAAGAAAAGACTTTGAAGGTCGGGTAACGTTTCAATCACTCTTTCCCCGACGAGCTGTTGGAGGGCGGGCGCGATAAGTGGCGCGAATTCCTGATCTAGGTAGAGATCCTTGACAGCGGAAAACGACTGCAAAAATTCCAGCCATTGGTCGCTCTCCATGTCGTCTTGCCAATGTCGTCGCGAAAATCCACTCTGGACGTAAAGATGTTCTACCATGGGAATGAGAGCCTGAGGAAAGGACGAACTGCAGACATGTGCCAGAGATGAAAGCTGCCAATCTGACTGTCTGCATGAGATTCTCAGCTCGAGCCTTCTGCTGAATGGGAGTGTGACCCAAACGTCCGAATCGGAGAAGACCACATGCGCTTCGTCGTGCGCCTTGAGCTTTGGTGTGCGACTGATGAACTGGGCGAGATGTGGAGTGTCGAATATTAGTTGGTGGAAGAAGGTTATTTTCAGGTTGTCGAGAAGAGGGGCGTTGACCCGAGCCACGAGGTCCTCCAAATATTCACTAACCCCTTTGAACTCAAACTGAGTGAGAGCAGGGAGGAGAGTGCGTGTTGGCAGAGGCGGACGACGGCTTTTCTGGTGTGGGCGAGATCGAGGGGATTCGAATAAAAGCCAAAGTATTTCAAGCCTGGTCAACACGGATAGGCAGGTGACCATCGCCTCGGGTGAAATGTACCCAGAATGTGGAATATTCAAGACGTGAAGATGTACAAGGTGAGTGGCCGACGAAAGTAGTTTGGGTAATCGCGGAAATGGAACGTAATCCAGGACGAGTGATCGCAGATGTGGGACAGATCCACCCAGGAACGACTCGGGAATGACCAACGACGTTTCGTTTTCGAACCCGAGCTGCAGACGTGTCAGCACTGGAAACGGATTCCGCATTGCCATTAGGACTTTATCCAATTGCGAGCTTGGAATACGCAAGAGTTCGATTCTACAAACACGATGGTTTTGTTCGAGTGCCGCGATGATGTTATCCACGCTCCGCATTCGGTGGCCGGTGTCCCATACAACGATAGGCAAGAGTGGCCAGACATCCAGCATCTCCTTCACGGGCTTCCTGGCTGTGCAGGAAAGTCGCAGATTAAGGCGACGCGGTGATCCAAACACGACACTTCGCCATTTTCGACACACGTGCACCAGCATTTGCCACGCCTCTGCCCATGCTCCATACATATAGAAATCGAACATTTCTAAGAGGGCAACGTCGGGGAGCATGTCGATTGTCACCCGGGCTATATCACGCCAGTCAACAGTCGGCGCAGCCTGTCGTGCAAAAGATGTACGCACATCGACCTCCATTGGTAAATTCCTTCTCCAACCCATATGTCTGCTTTCCTGCCGACGAACCTTCAAAATGGCCATCAATTGGCATCAATGACCCAGGGTGGCCAGGAGATGACGGTAAGACAACGCTGGGGTGTGATGAGGAGACTTGATAAGAGACACGTTCTGGGGCGGGGCTACTTGAAACCATGTTAGTCACTTCGCCCATGCGCTGTGTGGATTTTCCTTGACATACGGCTGATTTTTCATCAATGAGGGTATAAGTTCAGGGAGCGAAGATTTTCGCATGGAAACCGATTACATAATAACCCTCCGCTGGTGTGTGCAGTGAAGCGTTGAAACATTTGCCGCTGCTGGCGGGCCATGTCCTTGCAAACCAGTTTACTCACAAATCCAGAATGGGTGGTATAGTTTGGATTGCGTGGGCTATCACGGAAATGCATGTCGGTGATATATGCCCTGCGGTGTGTAACATTTTAATAGCATGGACATACTTACATCGCAAGATAGCTGTATACGATCAAAAGTGATCCGCACGTGA
>WNFQ01002419.1_pt1 | contig 13496 bp, 10 predicted proteins | sample 5400171 | NCBI WGS metagenome assembly WNFQ01 (sample SAMN13153356, study PRJNA577476) | soil metagenome | isolation source: 20 cm soil under Madrone tree | place: USA:California | collected 2016-06-14
TTCGCGAAGACATGCGCGAACGGGTATTCGAAAAGTTTTTCCGCGCCATGCGCGATGGAGATATTGGGGATCGCAAGTCTCCCGGCACCGGCATGGGACTGACAATTGCGCACGGCATTGTCCAAGCGCACGGTGGCCGCCTTTGGATCGAAGACGGCGGAGATGGTCGCGGGTCGAAGTTCATCCTAGCTTTACCCACCGGAAACGATGGGAGTGAGACGACTCGCTAGCGTTCGCTTTGATAAGCGGTGTACAGAGTACCAACTTAGTCGGGCGTTTAGTAGGCGATCAGAATCCAACTGAAGTTGGAACTCTAAACACTTGACCAACAACTTGGAACTTATGGAAGCAAAACAGCGCATTCTGGTCGTAGACGACGAACCTCAGCTCACGCGCGTGCTGCGCCGCAGCTTGATGGCCAAGGGATATGACGTGCGCATAGCCGGGGACGGAGAATTCGCGCTCCAGACTTTTCGCGACTGGCCCCCAGCGCTGGTGATTACGGACCTGGCGATGCCGAATATGAGTGGGCTCGAGCTGTGCCGCCGGCTGCGCTCAATTTCAGATGTTCCGATTATTGTTCTTTCAGTGAGAGGCGAAGAGAAAACCAAGGTTGACGCACTCGATGCCGGCGCCGACGACTATATCACCAAGCCTTTTGGCATGGACGAGTTGCTGGCACGCATTCGCGCCACCCTGCGCCGCAAACCTGCTGCCGAATCCCAGTCGCAGATTTTGGAGGCGGGAGACTTCGTGGTCGATCTGGAAGCACACACCGCGAGTCAGCAAGGCAAAGGGCTGCGACTGACGCCGAAAGAATTCGATCTGCTCGTGCATCTCATCCGGAATGCCGGAAAAGTTCTTACCCATCGCTCGCTGCTGGGCGCAGTTTGGGGTGGCGACTATACCGAACAGACTGAGTACCTGCGCGTCCTCATCGGACAGCTGCGAAAAAAGATCGAAGTTGATCCTGCGACACCTGGATACATTCTTACCGAACCGTGGATAGGCTATCGGTTTAATCCCGGCGAGTGAAGTGGCACAGACTTCAGGAATCTCCGATCAAGTTCGGTCGGTTAGTGAATTAGCATTGAGCAACGCCAGTTCCATACCGCGAAGCGGTAGCGCCCTCCAGCCCAACGTTGCCGCTCGGCGGCTACGTTGGGTATAGGCATAGGGAGTTGGGCGCAACCCCTTAGGGGTTGAGGCGGATTGAAATTCGTTACCCAGGGTAGCCGCGGCGGCAACCCTGGGCTGGAGGTCGGAACCGCTTCGCGGTATTTGATCAGAGGCTCCTTCAGTCTGTGATCCTTCGTCGTCCATTGGTTTTCACACGCAATCACAGACTGAAGGAAGTTCTGAACAAGTCATGACGCACCCTTTTCAAAACCCGCGCAGCGGGTGGAAGCATAGAGCCTGGGGTGGAGCGAAGCGGAACCCCAGGTTAACGAAACGTAATCAAGCCGAGCGCGCGAAGCGTGCGACAGCGCAAGCGCGGCGATTTACTGTGATGAAAGGCGATCGCCCACTTCATGGGCTTTCCCCGCACACTCCAACTGTCCCTGGGGTTCCGCAGCGCTCCACCCCAGGCTTTATGCTATCGCCGCGCTTCGCGGGCTCAAGACAAAACTTCGTCAACTTATTCAGAGGTGCTTGAAGTCTGTGCCACTTCTTTATGAATTCTTTATAAACCTCTTACTCCATCCTTACGAGTTCCCTTCTAAGCTGATTCCGGCGGCCCTGTTGGCTGGTGGAATTTCATGTGTGCACAAAGTCAAAGCCCCAGACCGGATAGCTTCGCGGCAAATACTCGCCCGATCGAAGTGTTAACCGAGAACGGGTTCTCAATTCTGCGGTGGTGGGAGATCCACCGAGTGCCGCCGCCGCTGTCCGGCAGCTACCACTTCATAGTTCGTAATTTCCAGGGCCTGGAGCGGGAGATCATTGTGGAGATCGCCGATCCCGTAGTCGTGCAGGTAGAAGTGTCCACGAGGGAGCGCATTCGGCTGGGCAGCTCTTTCTGGATCTGTTGTGCTGAGAAGCATCTGGCGAATTACGTTTGGCAAAAGGATGACTATCCTCCAGACGACAAGCTCTGCGTCAGCCAATTGGAGCCAGAAGATCTGATTACAGCCATTCGCTGGCGAATCGCCTGAAAGATTGTCAGCGGGGATCGAAGGAGATCATTTTGGGAGGACAAGCACGTTGGCGACAACGCTAAAGCGTCTGCTCGTAGGCAGGGCCAAGAAGACTGAGCAAGCCATTCATGAGCGGCTAACGAAAAAGACCGGGTTGGCCGTTTTTGCTTCCGACGCGCTCTCCTCGACGGCGTACGCTTCCGAAGAAATCCTCCTGGTTCTCGCGGTGGCCTACGCCTACGGTCAGACTAATGCTTTTAACTACGTAGTGCCGATCACCCTGGTCATCGCCGTCGTCTTGACGATTGTGGCGATCAGTTACCGGCAGACCATTCATGCGTATCCATCGGGCGGAGGCGCCTACATTGTCGCCAAGGAGAACCTGGGAACGACTGCGGGCCTGGTCGCGGCCGCAGCGCTGCTGGTTGATTACGTGCTCACCGTCTCAGTCTCGATCGCCGCGGGAGTAGCCGCGATCACGTCAGCCGCACAAGGAACAAAGTGGGCGTGGCTTGATCACCACAGGGTCTTTTTGTGCCTCATTCTCATCACCTTTATTGCGCTGGCAAACCTGCGCGGCGTGCGTGAGTCGGGATCAATTTTTGCCGCTCCTACCTATGCCTTCGTGATCAGCTTTCTGTTCATGGTTGGTTACGGCATTCTTCATTACGTTCTTAATCCCCATATCGCCATACCCATCGCCACCGAAAGTTTGAAGCTTGCCGAGGGTTATCACCTGCAACCTCTGACTCTGTTCCTGCTGCTCGGCGCGTTTTCGAATGGCTGCGTAGCTCTGACCGGTATCGAAGCAATCTCAAACGGCATTCCCGCTTTCAAGCAACCTGAAGCGCGCAATGCCTCGACGACGCTAACCTGGATGGCTGTGCTCCTGACGACGATGTTTATTGGGACGAGTTTGATGGCTTATTTTTATCACGTGCGCCCGCATGAGAACGAGACCGTCATCTCGCAGTTCGCGCGCATCATCTTCACCGGTCCAATGGGATGGTTCTATTACGTGATCCAGGGTACTACCGCGCTCATCTTGATCCTCGCGGCGAATACTTCATTCGCCGACTTCCCCCGGCTTGCCAGTCTCTTGGCGCGTGACCGCTTCATGCCCAGACAATTTGCCACGCGCGGCGACAAACTGGTTTTTTCCAACGGCATCATCATTCTTGCGGTCTTCTCTGGCGTGCTGGTCACGGCCTTCGGCGGAGACACCAGCCGGCTAATTCCGCTCTATGCCGTGGGCGTGTTTCTTTCGTTCACGCTCTCACAGACAGGCATGGTGCGACACTGGTTAAAGGCCGGCCGCGCCGTTAAGGCCGCCCGCGAAGCTTCAGCAGCTGATGAAGGCGATGTTTCAGCGAGGGATCAGGCGTTGGCTGCGGCTCGCGGGCCGGCAGAGCCTCCCCACGGGTCAAATGAGGTCGACCTGGCAAACGAACAAAAGGGCGCAGCTCACTGGAAGAAATCAATAGTCGTCAACGGCCTCGGCGCCATCGCCACTTTCATTGTTTTGGTTGTCCTGGTTATTACCAAGTTCGTTCATGGCGCGTGGATCGTAGTCTTGCTCATTCCCTTCCTGGTGACAGTGTTCCGCGGCGTGCACCGTCACTATCTGGACGTTGCGAAGCAACTGACAACTGAGGGACTGGTGGGGTTGCGGCCGATCAGACACGAAGTGATTGTCCCGATTTCGGGTATCCACCGGGGTGTCCTAAAGGCTCTTGAATACGCCAAAGCAATCGCGCCGGAACATGTGACGGCCGTTTACATCAACCTCGATCACGAAGCGACGCAGAAACTGCGCGCGAAGTGGAGCGAATGGGTAGAAGGGGTCGAGTTGGTAGTAATTGCGTCCCCGTACCGCTCCCTGGTGGGTCCACTGATCCGTTATGTTGACCGGCGAATGAAACAGCACAAAGATCAGATGGTCACTGTGGTTCTGCCAGAGTTCGTACCGGCGAAGTGGTGGCAGCATCTACTGCACAACCAGAGCTCTCTGATGCTGAAAGGCGCTCTGCTCTTCAAACCCGACGTGATTGTCACCAGCGTGCCCTACCATTTGAAGAGCGGAAATAAGAAGCCGAAACGCAGACCTGACGAACCAGATTGAGGCGATCTTCAGCTGAGACGACAGAAAAGCGATCCACGAACTCACACGAAATAACTCGAATCAAACACCTCTGCTTCGTGCCGTTTCGTGTGGTTTAGTGGATCGCGTTGCTGCCGCATCATCGCCAACTGCCTTTATCGAACATAGCGGAAGCCCTTTTCGGCAGCGCTAATCTTCCGGGACAGTCTTTGCATCGAGACTGCGAATGATTCGCTGGCGGAAACGCCGAGCATCGGCTTTGATAGTTTCTTCGTTCAAAGTCAACAGCCGGCGGTCGCGCATGATGACGCGGCCTTCGACGATTACGGTGCGCACGTCGGCGGCTTTGGTGGCGTAAACCAAATCCGAATAGATGTTATAGGAAGGCATCTGGTTGAGATCGTCACTGTCGACGATAACGATATCGGCGCGCTTTCCTTTTTCAATCGATCCGATCTCCTTTTCCAGGTGCAGCGCCCGCGCGCCACGCAACGTGGCCATCTCAAAAGCTTCTTCCGCAGTAAGGACCTTCGGATCTTTGCTCATCACCTTGTGAAGTTTCGCCGCCGTATCCATCTCTTCCCACAGATTCAAATCGTTGTTTGAAGCGGCGCCGTCGGTGCCTAAACCTACCGGCAGATCTTGTTTCAGCATTTCCGGCACCGGCGCCACGCCGGAAGCGAGCTTCATGTTTGACTGTGGATTGTGAACGATGCCCACCCCCAGCTTCTTCAACAGGCCCAGTTCTTCTGCGCTGGGCCACACGACGTGGGCGGCAATCACGCGGTTGCCGAGAAAGCCGATGCGATTAAGATAGTCGATGGGACTCGCGCCTTTGGCTTTGATGCTGTCGTCTACTTCGCGTTTTGTTTCTGAAATGTGTGTAACGATGGGCGCTCCGGTGCGATCTGAAAACGCGCGGATAGCTTTTAGGTGCTCTTCGGAAACGGTGTAAGGCGCGTGCGGCGCGATCGCCGGAATAATCAGAGGATTGCCTTTCCATTGACTGACGAATTTCTCGACATAGGCCATGGCCTGCTCATTGGTCTTGTTGTCGGCGACCGGAAAATCGATCACCGTCTCGCCCAGGACGCCGCGCATGCCCGCTTTGAAAGTCTCGTCAGCGATCGCATCTTCGAAGTAATACATGTCGCAGTAAGTCGTGGTGCCGCTGCGAATCATCTCTGCCAAACCGAGACGCGTGCCCACGCGCACAAATTCTTCGTTCACGTTCTTGGCTTCGGCCGGAAAAATGTATTTGGTCAGCCACTCCTGTAAATCCAGGTCATCGGCCAGACCGCGAAACAAAGTCATGGGCACGTGAGTATGGCCGTTGATCAGACCGGGTATGACCACCTTGCCGTCGGCGTTTACAACTTCGCGCGCCGAATAATTTCGATCGATGGCGGCCGCATTATCAACTGCCACGATCCGGCCGCCCTTAATCGCAACCCCGCCGTTCTCGATCACCCGGCGTGTGCCATCCATTGTTACGACGGTGCCGCCGCTGATGATCAGGTCCACAGTGCTCTTCCTTTTCTGTGCAAACGCCGAAGATGCGCCGCCCGAGATAAATAGAACCAGCAATATTGAGGCAATGGTCTTTGTCATTATAATCTTTTCCGCGTCGCTCCGATGTAAGTAGGACATCGGTACAGAACCCGGAGCGGTAGCGACGGGGTCCAGCCTCCAACTAAGTGGGTCGCGCAAGAGTTAAGCGCCTGGATTGGACTGTCGATCCGGTGCAGCTGATTATTACTACACCTCTTGAGTGTTTGACCCGGTCGCTACCGCTCCCGGTTCTGCACCGATTCGCCGCTCGCTTCTTTCAAAAACCTGGCATCAAACGCTCGCGGCAAGAGGTCCTTAATCGACACTTCTTCCCGCTGCCCGCGCAAATTCGCCAGCACGATCTTCGCGTGTTTGGCGAACTCCCAGATGATCTGCCGGCAAGTGCCGCAGGGCGGCGTCAATGTTTCGGTATCGGCGACCACCACCAAATCGGTAAAGTCTCGCTCGCCTTCCGACAGGGCCTTCCAGATCGCCACCCGCTCCGCGCACACAGTCAGCCCATAGCTGGCGCTCTCAATGTTACAGCCGGTGAAGACCTTCCCGGCTTTGGTTTGCAACGCCGCGCCCACCTTAAAATTCGAAAATGGAGCCACCGATCGCATTCGGGCGGCGGTGGCGGTCTCGATTAGTTGCTCATCTGATTCGTTCAACTCTGGCCTCCAAATGGATGTAAAGCACTGGCCAGCTTTTCGCGAATCTTTCCGCTGATCAAATCAATGCTCACAAGATTATGACCACCTTCAGGAATAATAACGTCGGCATGCCGTTTTGACGGCTCGACAAATTGATTATGCATCGGGCGCACGGTGGCGATGTATTGCTCAATAACCGAATCAAGCGTGCGGCCACGCTCGGCGATGTCGCGCTTTAAGCGGCGAATGAAACGGATGTCATCGGGCGTGTCCACGAAAACTTTGATGTCCATCTGCTCGAGCACGCGCGGCTCGGCAAAAATCAGGATACCCTCGACGATCACGATGCGCTTGGCTTCAATCGGGGTGGTGTCCGGCAAGCGGGAATGCGTGCGAAAATCATAGATGGGAAGTTCGACCGGCTCGCCCGCGTTTAGCTTCTTCAGATGATTCACCAGCAGATCGTTATCGATTGCGTCCGGATGATCGAAGTTGGCCGCGTTGCGATAGTCGAGCGGCATGTCTTTCAGATTGCGATAGTAAAGATCCTGCTGGATGAAGACGACCTCGTCAGCGCTGACCGATTGCAAAATCCGATTAGCAATTGTCGTCTTACCAGAGCCAGTGCCGCCGCAGATGCCGATGATCATGGTTAGTTGTCAGTAGATAGTTGTTCGTGGTCTTTTTGGCAAACAGTCGGTTGTGGGCACTTCCAAATTCGGTAACGATCTTACAACTGACTACTGGCAACCCGCCACTGACTTCTTAAGAGAGTCTCCCGACAACCCGATTCAGGAGGGTCGTAAAGTTTTCGCGCACTTGCTCGCCGATAGCCATCACCTGGCTGTGATCTATCGGCTCGTCTGAGACACCCGCTGCCAGGTTAGTGATGCAGGAAATACCCACCACTTGCATGTTCATGTGCCGCGCGACGATCGCTTCGGGCACCGTGCTCATGCCGACCACGTCCGCGCCCAGCGTCCGGAGCATGCGTATCTCAGCCGGAGTTTCGTAGCTGGGACCGGCCAGCGCGCCGTAAATTCCCCGCGGCACTTCCAGCCCCATCGCCTTCGCTTCCTCGATCACCACGTCCTGCAGATGACGCGCGTACACCGAAGTCAGATCCGGAAAGCGCGGGCCAAAGCGTTCGTCATTTTCTCCACGCAAAGGGTTGTCCCCCAGCAAATTCAGATGATCGCTAATCACCATCAAGGACCCGGGTCTGAATTGCGTGTTGAGGGTGCCGGCAGCATTAGTCAGCACCACGGTGCGCACGCCCAGCAGTTTCAGCACTCGCATGGGGAACGTGACTTCCTGCAGCGAGTACCCTTCGTAGAAGTGAAACCGGCCCTGCATCGCGGCGACCGTTACTTTGCCCGATCGGCCGATCACCAGGCGTCCGGCGTGTCCTTCGACAGTCGAACGCGCAAAGCCCGGAATTTCTGAATACGGAATCTGAGTTGGGTCGATCAGATCGTCTGCGAAAGCGCCTAGTCCGCTGCCAAGAACAATCGCCACCGACACCTCAACATCAGTGCGCACGCGGATCAGACGCGCGGCTTGCTGAGCGCGCTCGTAAAGCGTCGAAGAATTAGTGCTCGATGACATTTGGATTTGCGCTGAAGACATTACAACAGCAATCAGGTTTAGAGTTCAAGCTGATAATCAAGACGCAGCCCGCCGAAGAATCAGACTTCGATTCACGAAATTACACTAAAGAAACACTAGCGGCGCGTGCTTAATTGTTTCGTGTGATTTCGTGGATAGGTCCTATTGGCCTTGAAAGACGCTGCCGTCGTTTTTCAGCGTGCTCTCAATCTCGAACTCTCTACCTTTCCTTCTGATAAGGCGTGCCGAGTGCGCGAGGGGCGCGGGACTGGCCGATGAAGCCTGCCAATACAACGATCGTCACAACGTAAGGAATCATCTGGATGAATTGGACTGGAATCTCTAAGTTTTGACTTCCGCGAGTGGTCGCATAGATGACCCGCAAGATGATGACCCAGACAACGGCAGCGCTTGCCAACTCGACGATCCGATTTCGGTTCAGGAACGAGAGTTGATGCGCGATGAACCAGAGGATCAGGAAGATCAGCACAGCCATCGCGATGCGGAAAGACAGTATCGAAACCGGCACGCCCTGCAACTGAATCGTCAACGCGTCCGCCAAGCCAAACAACAAGCACGCGAGCATCGTTTGCACCGGCCGCCACTTCCCGAAGATCAAAGCAGCCAGGGCGATGAAGCCGCGGCCCGCGGCCATGTTGCGGGTAAACAAAGACGATTGCCCAATGGAAAGATATGCTCCGCCGATTCCGGCCAGGACTCCCGATAAGACTACGCCGGCATAGCGAATTCGATTTACTCCGACACCGGCGGCATCGGCAGCCTCGGGATTTTCGCCGACCGCCCGCAGACGCAGACCAAACGGCGTGCGGTACAAAACATATCTGGTAAGGAGGGCCAGGACCAGAGCCAGCAGCGAGATCGCGGAGACTTCAGAAAGAATTCGCCAGTGCGGAACGAACCCGGGCAAGAGTCCAGAGAGCGTGGGCAACAGATTCTCTCTCGGAATCTGCGGCGTCGAACCGGAAGAAAGAAAGAGCGCGCCGCTGAGCACTGCCGGCAAGCCAATAAATAAGATGTTGATGCCCGTGCCGGTCACTACCTGATCGGCCTTAAAGCGAATGCACGCGAGCGCCAGAATATAAGCGACAAAAGCACCGGCCGCCATCGCCGCAACCAGGCCGATCCAGGGACTGTGCGCATAGTAGGTTACTGAGGCCGCCGTAAAAGCACCCGCGAGCAGCAATCCTTCGAGCGCAATATTAACGACGCCCGATCTTTCAGAATACAATCCGCCGAGCGCCGCCAACACCAGAGGCGTGGCCAGGCGAATGGTTGAAAAAACAAGTGATAGGGTAAGAATCTGGCGCATCGACTAGTTGATGTGAAGTGGCTTCCTCAATGAAACGTCGGGTTCAGTCCGCGAAGCGGACGATCGAAAATAGCCCAGCAGTTCACTGCTGGGTAAGGTGCCCGTATTTGTTTTGCTTCTGAGCCCGCGAAACGGGCGACAGAAAACTGAAACTGTCATCACGCAGACATTCTGCCGTCCGCTTCGCGGACTTGTTTCCTTACTAATGACTCGTTCCCAGCGATAAATCGCTGGGCTATTTTCGTTCGTCCGCTTCGCGGACTGAATGTTTGTCTTCATCCCTCAAACGACAGGCTACTGCCCAAAAACGGTTCAGGCTTTTGCTCTACTTAACTTCCTCAAGCTGCCAAATATCGCGTCCGGTCGCAGGGCCACGAGAATGATCACAATCCCCTGCAGCATATCGACGATATCTTTGGAAACATGGATTGTGTATGCGTCGACAAAGATCCCGCCCCGCAGCAGCACGGCAAAAAGGATCGCGGCGAGAAAGACACCGACCGGGTGGTTGCGGCCCAAAAGGGCTACGGCGATTCCGACGAATCCGTAGTTTGCTGAGAAGCCGTCGTAGTAACGATAACGGTAACCGAGCACTTCATTGATTCCGACCATGCCGGCCAACCCACCAGAAATAGCCATCGCCAGAATAATCTGTTTGCGAATCGAAATGCCGCCGTATTCTGCGGCTGTGGGATTCGCGCCCGTCGCGCGAATTTCATATCCCCACTTGGTCTTCCACAGCAGCACGTAAACAAATACGCAGGCCAGTATCGCCAGAACAAAAGCGATATTCAGCGGGATGCGTTCGGGCAATCCCGGAATAAATTTTCCCAAACGCGCAATGTGCGCGCCGGGACCAATCGGAACGGTCTGCAGGATTGGATCACCAGGAGTCTTGTAGTGGTATTGAGTAAAGTAACTGACCAGCGCGACGGCTACAAAGTTGAGCATGATCGTGTTGATGACTTCATGCGATCCAAAGCGCGCCTTCAGTAATCCAGGGATCCCGCCCCAAATTGCCCCACCTATAATCGCGGCCAGACAACAGGCCGGCAACAAAATCCATCCCGACAAGCCGGCGAACTTGATGCCAATCCACGCGGCAGCAAATGCTCCGATGTAAAGCTGTCCTTCCGCACCGATATTCAACAGTCCGCAGCGAAAGGCCACCGTTACCGCGAGCCCCGTGAAGATCAGCGGCGTCGCATAAAAAAGCGTGTAGCCGATTCCGTCCGGCCATGAGAAGGCGCTGCCAATCAGCAGACGGTAAGTCTGAATTGGACTGTCGCCGATCAGCAAAACGACGATGCCGCCGACGATAAAGGCCGCCACCACGGCAATCAGCGGGAATAGAATTTCGCGATAGAGTTTCATTCTTTTCTTCTCTCCGTGTTCTCCGTGGTTCATCAAATCCCTAACCCATCACGGAGACACGCAGAACACGGAGGTAAAATCAAAAACCAGGAATCATCGATGCCCACCCGTCATCATCAATCCAATCTCTTCGTTGCTGGTAACCTTTGGATCGACTTCGCCCACGATCTTACCGTCATGAATCACCAGCAACCGATCCGACAAACCGGTTACCTCTTCCAACTCTGCCGAAACGAGTAAGACGGCGCAACCGGCATCGCGCATCTCGACAATTTTTCGATGAATGAATTCGATCGCGCCGATGTCCACGCCGCGAGTAGGCTGAGAGACCAGCAGCAATTTTGGCGGGAGTTCGAATTCCCGGCCGATGATTAGCTTCTGTTGATTGCCGCCTGAAAGGGCCCGCGCCGGCAGATCAGGATTCGGTGGGCGCACATCAAAGTCACGGATCACCTGTTCGGTACGGCGCTGAATTCCGTTTTGATTTAAGAAGACCAGGCCGGGACCACTGACGGCAGGCTTTCGGTAATGAACCCCAAGGATCGTGTTCTCGGCCAGGCTGAAATCCAACAGCAGTCCGCGCCGATGTCGATCTTCGGGCACGTGCGCGATGCCCAGTTCTTTTCTGGCTCGCGCATCCAATCTGGTGATGTCCCGCCCCTCAAAAGAAATGGACCCGGATACGTAAGCGGCGGGTATCAGTCCCGCCAGCGCTTCAATTAATTCAGTCTGGCCGTTGCCTTCAACGCCGGCCACCCCGACGATTTCGCCGGCCCGCACTTCGAAGGAAACCTTATCCACCCGTTTCGTCCCATCACGCCCGGAGATCGAAAAATCGCGCAGAGAAACCAGGGAAGCGCCCGGTTTTGCGTCAGGCTTCTCGACTCGCAGCAATACTTCGCGCCCCACCATCAGACGCGCGAGTTCAGCCGCATTGGTGGCGCTGGTCTTTACATCGCCAACCACGCGGCCATCGCGCATGACCGTAACGTTGTCTGAAATCGCGAGCACTTCTGAAAGCTTGTGAGTGATGATCACGATCGTCTTGCCCTGGTCGCGCATGCCGCGCAGGATAGCGAAAAACTCTTCAACTTCCTGTGGTGTCAGCACTGCAGTTGGCTCGTCCAGAATCAATAACTGCGCCCGGCGATAGAGCGCTTTGAGCAACTCAACCCGCTGTTGCTGGCCCACCGAAAGAGTTTCTATCGTCGCATTCGGATCGACAGACAGCTTGAACTCGTCAGAGACTTTGCGAATTTCCTCCGCGGCTTTGCGCAGATCCAGAGACGCTGCGTTTCCGGGCTCGGCGCCCAGCACGATGTTCTCAGCCACGGTCATCGGTTCAACCAGCATGAAGTGTTGATGAACCATGCCGACTCCCAGGGCAATCGCGTCGTGGGGCGTGCGAATGTCGCGCACCTGGCCGGCGATCAGGATCTCACCGCTGTCGGCCGTGTAGAAGCCATAGGCGATCCGCATCGCGGTCGATTTGCCGGCGCCGTTCTCACCCACGATGGCGTGAATGGTCCCGGGCTCGACCTTGATGCTGACGCGATCGTTCGCCAAAACGGCGCCGAATGTTTTAGTGATGTTTCTCAGTTCGAGCATCTGATTGGAGGGCGGACATCTTGTCCGCACTGAGCGCGCGGCGCGAAAAGTTGTGAACGTGCTGAGCACGCCATGCGGACCGGACGTCCGCACTCCCAGCTAGTTCAGCATTGCGTCCGTGACTTTGATTTGTCCGGCAATGATTTTCTTCTTTGCTTCTTCAGCCGCTTGAATCGCTTCCGGTGAAACCAGATCCTTGTTGTATTGGTCGATCACATAGCCGACGCCGTCACTCTCGAGTCCAAAAACGTGGAACCCGCCTTTGAATTGTCCTCCAGCAACTTCCTTGACGATGTTATAGACCGCGTTATCCACACGCTTTACCATGCTCGTCAGCACATATCCGGGCTTCACGCCGTTTTGATTCGAATCGACACCGATCACAAAATGCGTTGCCCGGCCATTCACCATTCCGTATTGCTCGACCGCGTCGAAGGCGCCCAGTCCTGAATTACCAGCCGCGGTAAAGATCACATCAGCGCCTTTGCCGATTTGGGCCAGAGCTATCTCCTTGCCCTTACCAGGATTGTTCCAGGCAGCGTCGGTGACGCCGACGTAGTTCTGGATGATCTGGATGTTGGGATTCACCGACTTCGCGCCTTCCTCAAATCCCTTTTCAAAGCGATGGATTAAGCCAATGTCCATGCCGCCGATAAACCCGAGGACGTTCGATTTAGTCGTCTTCGCGGCGATGATTCCGACCAAATACGATCCTTCGTGCTCTTTGAATACGAGCGAGGCCACATTGGACTTGGGTGTCTTACCGTCCTTTTCAAAAATCACTCCATCGATGATCGCAAAACGAAGGTTAGGATAATCGTCGGCGACGGCTTGCATAATCGGTCCCTGAGCAAAACCGACCCCAATAATCAAATCATAACTGCGCTCGGCAAACGCGCGCATCGCCGGTTCGATCGAAGTTGGATTGCCGGGTTCGACATCGCGGAGCACGATATCCAGGGCCGGCTTTCCACAACTCGTCTTGCCATCCGGCAAAGTTCCCAGCTCAGCGCATTTCACTCCCGCCCACGCGGCCGCATTAAACGAACGATCGTCTTTGCCGCCGATGTCAAAGACGATGCCGACATGAATCTTCGATTTGTCGTCCGCGCCATAGCCCGCACGATTGCACG